>Ga0153932_1000336_pt1 | contig 14540 bp, 14 predicted proteins | sample TSNJ016MetaG_FD_102273 | JGI IMG/M metagenome (GOLD analysis project Ga0153932, IMG submission 102273) | Attine ant fungus gardens microbial communities from New Jersey, USA - TSNJ016 MetaG | ecosystem: Host-associated > Fungi > Mycelium > Unclassified | place: USA: New Jersey, Wharton State...
ACTGCACGCTGTGGACACTTAATTTTTAGAGAGTTGAAAGCGTTTTCTTTGCTTCGTTTCTTTGTCGCTTTGGACAAAGAAATGACGTGCCGCCACGCACAGTGGCTAATAGTGATAAAGAAATCAGCTGACACCGAACCCGCACGTACCTGGAAAGCAGCAACCCGGCATAGATCCCGACCGCTAACGCAAAACCCCAGCACAGCCCGGACCGTAACCCCGCGACCTAACGCCCCCCAAAGCAAGTGCCAACGCCCCACCCTAGTTCAATTCCCGCCCACCAGTCTCATCGAGCATAGAAACAGCGATCAACGAAACAACCACGCACCCGATCATGTACCACGCCGGGGCCATCGTATTGCCAGTCACCTTGATCAACCAAGCAACCACCAACTGCGCCGAGCCACCAAACACCGACACTGCCACCGCATAAGCACTCGCCAGATATCCCGCGCGCACATGCTTCGGAAAGTTCTCCGGCATGAGTGCATACGCCGGTGCCGACCCCATCGTATAGAACAACATCAACAGCACAATCAACCCAACCATAACCGGCAACGAAGGAAACTGGTTCATCAACCAGAACGCCGGATAGAGCAGCACGATCAACGCAATGCGCCCCACCAGGATCAGCGGCTTGCGACGTTGCATCTTGTCCGATAACGCACCCCAAAGCGGACACAACGTCAGCGAAACAATCGCCGCGCAGATCGACACCAGCATGGAAAGCTTGGCCGGCATCTTCAGGTACTGGATCGAATAAGTGGGGATGTAATACATGAGGACGTAAGTCGCCACCGTCATGCCCATGATCGCAAATACAGTCAGGAACCACTTGTGCACGAGGCCCGGTTCCAGACTTGCCTTAGCCGCCTGCGCCTGCTTCAAAGGCTCTTCCACAATATGCCGGCGCAAATACACGCCAACCGGCATGATCAGCGTGCCGATCAGGAACGGTACGCGCCATCCCCAGTCGAGCAGCTGTTCACTACTTAACTGGTACGTCAGCAATGCCGCAATGCCCGAGCCCATCAGCGCAGCAGCGCCTTGGCTCGCGAGCTGCCAGCTAGCCCGAAAACCACGGCCCTTGGCTGTTCCTGTCTCAAGCAGCGTCGCGGTGGCAGCGCCGAATTCCCCGCCCTGCGCGAAGCCCTGCAGCAACCGGGCAAAGATGATCAGAGCCGGAGCGGCGAGGCCAATGCTTGCATAACTCGGCGCCAAACCGATCATGGCCGAACCGATCGCCATCAGGAAGATGGTCAGGGTCAGCGCAGCACGCCGGCCGCGTTTGTCCGCATAGTGACCCAGCACGAAACCACCAACGGGGCGCGCGACAAAACCGATTGCAAACGCGGACAGCGCGAGCAACGTGGACACAACGGGGTCATGCGCCGGGAAGAAAAGCTTCGCGATCGTGAGCGCGAAAAAGCTATAGACGGTGAAATCGTAAAACTCAAGCAGGTTGCCGACAATCGCGGCAATCACGATCTTGCTTTGCGATACCGCTTTAGCAGGCTGGGCAGTAATGACTGACATGGATGTCCCGTGAACGCTTGGGTCCGGCGCGCGGCTTAAGCGCGATGCCGAAACATCGCGCAGCACCCAAGATTTGTGTTGTCACCGAAGTGCTACCGACCTGCTCGCACGAAACCTACCGCGCGAGAAAACGCTCGACCAGACGAGTCCAGTAGGCCGCGCCGACAGTGAGGTTGTCGTCGTTGAAGTCGTAGGACGCGTTATGCAGCATTGGCGCGCCTTCACCGTTGCCCAGGCGCAGGAAACATCCCGGCTTCTTCTGCAGGTAATAAGCGAAATCTTCGCTACCGGCGATAGGGCCGAAGTTATCGACAACCCGATCGTCGCCAACCAGTTCGCGCGCCACCTGCAACGCCAATTCCGTCTCGGCCTGGCTGTTGATGACGACCGGATAACCCGGCACGTACTCAATCTCCACGCGCGCGCCATACGCGCCTGCCTGGGCTTCCGTCAGCGCGCGGATACGCGCTTCAAGCAGCTCGCGCACAGCGGGGTCGAACGATCGAACGCTGAGCTGCAAACGTGCCGACTCAGGAATCACGTTGGCCGCATGCCCCGCGTTAAAGGCCCCAACCGTGACGACGGCTGTTTGCGTCGGGTCAATGCTGCGAGCAACCACGGTCTGCAACGCGGTCACCAGTCCCGCGCCGATGACCACCGGATCCACGGAAAGATGCGGGCGCGCTGCGTGGCCGCCTCGACCATGAATCGTGATGTTGACCGTATCCGATGCCGCCATGAACGGGCCGCTGCGAAACATGAATGTGCCCGTTGGATAGCCGGGATGATTGTGCAAACCAAAGATTGCCTCGCAGGGGAAGCGTTCGAACAATCCATCGGCAATCATGCGCATCGCGCCGCTGTCCGCACCGATTTCTTCGGCGGGCTGGAACACGAGATGAACCGTACCGTTGAATGCGCGCGTGCGAGCAAGGTGGCGTGCCGCGCCCAGGACCATGGTGGTGTGGCCGTCGTGGCCGCACGCGTGCATCAGGCCGGCGTTGCGGCTGGCGTACGGCAAACCGGTTTCTTCAGCAATCGGCAATGCATCCATGTCGGCGCGAACGGCGACCGCGCGGGTGCCCGAACCCGCTGTCAGCGAAGCAACCATGCCAGTTCCACCCAGGCCACGCGTCACCGTGTAACCCCAGCTTTCGAGGCTTTGCGCAACGAGGTCGGAGGTTTGAAACTCCTTGTACGCGAGCTCCGGATTCTGATGCAGGCGATGACGGATATCGCTTAGTTCATCGCGCAGATCTGCTGTGTCGTCCAGTGAGCAAAAGCCCTTGGTATTTTCCATGGTCATGGGTGTCTCTCTTTAAGAAATCCAGTGGGGGAGTATTCTGCTGCAAAATCCGCTAATCAATGATGTTCACTGACCGATAATGTTGATCTGCATGTCAACAGACAAGAATATGGCTAAAGACAATACGCCTGCGCGCGAGAATTTGCTTAGCGCCCGGAGCCTGCGTTATCTGCATGAAATCGATGTGCACGGCGGCGTGCGCGCCGCGGCTGACGCGCTAGCCATTAATGGTTCCGTGATCAGCCGGCAAGTGGCGCAACTCGAACGCGACCACGGCGTGGTGCTGCTGGAGCGGCGCAGCAGGCGCGCCGTGCTGACGGAGATCGGGCTCAGTCTTGTCGAACATTTCCGCGAGAGTAGCCGTCGCGACGCGGACATGCTGGCACAACTGGAAGATTTCAGGAGCCTGCGGCGCGGACGGTTGGGCATTGGCGTGGGCGAGGGGTTCGTCGAGAATTTGCTGGCCACCGTGCTTGAAGGTTTTAGCTTGCAGTTTCCTGACATCGTAGTGGAACTGCGTAGCGGCGCAACGTCTGAAATCATCGCAATGGTCCGCAACGATGACGTCGATCTCGGCTTATGCGCGGGCGGTGGCAGCGACCCGGCCATACGTTCGCGCACGTTCCGGGCGGCGCAATTTTGTGCGCTCGTCAGTCCGCGACATGCGTTGGCGGGTGAGCGGCGTATCCGCTTTGAACAGTTGCGCGATCAGCGGCTTATCTTCATGCCCGAGCGTTTTGGCGCCCAGCAATATCTCGATGCCATCATTCGAGCAGAGCGGCTGAACCTGACGCCATCGTATCGCTGCGATCTTTTCTCGGCCGCCCAGGCCATTGCTGCAGCGGGACTGGGCGTAGCGTTCATGTCGACGGATGCGGCGCGGCAATACCTTGAAGCGGGACGTCTGGTTGCACTTGAACTGGAGCATCCGATAGCGCGCGAATTCAGCAGCCAGGCAATACGGCGGGTCGGCCGGCGCCTCTCTCCAGCTGCTGAATTCCTTTGGCGACATCTTGTAGAAGCGATGCAGCGGCGTTGGGCCGTTTCATCGCCTAAGCAAGGTGAGTAGTTACACGGCGGTTCGGATCAAGCGGCTTGGATCACCCGACCGCGCATAGACGCATGCATGTTAAGCGTCTTGCGCCACGTCGCGCAGGAACACGGGAAGGTCGGTGGCAGAGGGCGTGACGCCGGCCTGATACATCATGTCGCCGACAAAGCCGCGATGATAAGTGCCGTGATTGACCACGTGCAGGATCATTTCGTTGCAGGTCATGACACCCTCGCCACCGCCAATAAACTTGAAGTGAATTGACCGGTCAAGATCATCAGCCGATAGATCCGCGGCGAAATCAACATACCACTGGTCTAGCGTGCGGACCGATTGCCGGAGTTCTTCCAGAGACGGATGAGTCGGCGTGTTGCGTGCCGAGTATCCATGTTCACGTCCCTGCAGATGGGCCTGGAAAACGGCGTCTATGACGTAGATGTGGTTAAGGGTGTGGACCATGTTGCCGAAGCGTGTCTGCCGTGGCCGGACAACCTCTTCGTACGGCATGTCCTTCAGCATGGAGAAGAGGAGATCGTTGGCCCAGGCCTTATATCGGGTCAACATTCGCACGGTCTTGTTGGCGGCGGTCATGGTTGCTTCCTTGGCAGAATGGCAAGAGATGGCAAGAGGAATAGCGTGCTCTAGCTTAACCGTCAGGAAATCAGTGTGACAGATACAGTGATTGTAGGAACCACCAGATCAGTTCCAGCTAAAGCGCACCGAATCAACGACTCTTTCAGAGCGGCGCGACATCATGAAATTTGCCATAGTCGAGATGCGTCTCGCCGTCCTGCTCAAACATCAAGTCGACGTACTGATGTTGCCAAAGAATGCATTCGGGCGGCCATGCATACCGTGCTTGCATGGGCTGCGCCGTGGTTTCGTCGAGGCCTTCCACCATGAGCATTAACTCGGCATTGCTCGCTTTGAGCGACTCCACCGTCTGGCCAAAGAGCGGACTTTCTTCATCGATGACATGCATGAGGCTCCAGCCGAGCAGGAAGATCGGATGCTGTTCGCGGATCAGCGGAAGATCGAGCACCTTGCGAAAATAGAACCCTTCGGGCGTGGTCTCCGACCGCATCAGGCGCATGCGTGCCTTCGCTTCCACGATCACGTTCTGGCGTGCATTGGCGGCGCGGACCATGAGTGTCATGCGACCGTCGATAGGGCGCACTACCGCGCGCTTCGCAAACAATATACGTGCATGGGGCCGCGAAAATCGCGCGAAGATCATGCCGGTCGTCAACGCAATGCCTGACATGCCGACGAAGATTTCGAGTGTCGCGACGCAATGGCCGTAGACGGTATCCGGATGCATGTCGCCATAGCCGACGGTTGCAAGCGTCTCCACGCTGAAGAAGAACGCGCCCAGCAAACCGGCGGGAGCCTGGTTCGCGATAGCGTGATGTCCCAGCAGGTACAGCAACGCGAATCCGAAGTTGAGAAGAAGAAAGAGCAGTGCGGCGACTGCAAAGAACAACGGCCAGCCGACCGTCAGTGCGATGTGGTAAATGTCCTGCCAGAAGTGGGTCTTGAGACCATGCGTGATGACATGCCGGTTTTCATCCAGAGCAAGCCTTCGATGCGGCGCCCCAGGCTCGTATGCCTCATCTGATGACGCTCGCTTTGTATTGGATGGCATCGTTTAAGTGACTCTAAAAGGGGAGGCAGGGCATCTCGAGTAGCGTGCGTTTAACTGTTCAACCGGTCACGGTCTTATACAAGTTTCGTGAAACCGTCGGCGCTCCAGCGTTCGCTTCCTACGCCGTGGTGAACGAAGAACAAGCCTTCGGGATCATACTGATCTTTTACGGTGAGCAGCCTGCTGTAATTCGATCCCCAGAAGGCCTGTTGCCAATTCGCGTTGAAGAAATTGCTTTCACCGACGTAAGAACCGGGGTTCGGAACCAGCTTGCGCACTTCATCCATCGCGCGGCCGATGGCTTGCGCATTGCGCCGTGCTGCGCCGGTATCCGGTTCGTGGCCCGGGATGCCGGGATAAGCGGGCGGCCCTTCCATCCCTGCGATAAGCAACGCAAACGCGTCAAGCACCGCCGGATTCGTGGCGGCGTCCCTTGACGCCGCGATGGCCTCGGCCGGCGCGCCTGCCAAGCCCTTGTTGAGGTGTAGCGACACGCCCCATTGCCGGCTGGCGGCAAACAACGTGTCGGCCAGCGTTTGCCGCTGATCGTCTTGCAGCAAGGCGGCAGGGAGCCACGCAGACTCATAGCCGTGCAGCACTTGTCCGGCCTCTCCCGTGTTGCCCGACCAGAAGACATTGTCTACAGGCGCGTTCGGCCGGTCGTCGGTGCTAATGAGATCGGGCAATTTCTTCAGCATCGCTGGGGCCCATAAAGTGCGGGCCGGAAGGGCGAGGATAGTCAATGGAGGGAAGTCGGCCTTGAAATCGTCAGGCGCTGCGGCAAGCGTGTCCATGAACGGTTGCCAGACCGATTGTGCTTCGCTGCGGCTGAGCCCCTGGAACACCATCGATATAGCGAGGACATTGTCACGGCGAAACCGGATCTGCTCGCCCCGGTGAGGGTTCATGAGCTCCCGATGGTAAAAGTCCACCATCAGTCCAATTAGGCGCCGAAATGCAGGCGCCGACGCAGCTTTGATCGTCATGTTCACGGCGCCGAAAGTTTCGGGTAGTTCGTGGACCCGCAGCGTCAGCCGTGTGACCACGCCCAGGCTGCCACCGCCGCCGCCTTTCAGCGCCCAGAACAAATCGGGATTTGTGCAGGCGTTGGCGATGCGGACGACGCCGTCCGCGGTAACAATCTCGGCTTCGAGAAGGCTTCCCGCCGCCAGCCCGTAGGCTTTGGAAAAGCTGCCGAACCCGCCGCTCTGGATCAGCCCGGCTACGCCAACCGTCAAGCAGCCGCCGCCTTGAACGTAACCGCCCGCCTGCGTGGTGACGGCATCATAGACGTGCGCCCAGAGCGCGCCGGCGCCGACCGTCACTGCTCGCACTGGCGAGGCGTGCCCCTGGCATCCCGTGCCGACGAATGCGTCTTGCACAGTGATGCTATTCATTCTTCGCGTCCAGACCAGCAGGGAATCCGGCGAATTCGAATTGCCTTGATAACTGTGTCCGCCCCCCTTTACGACAAGCCGCAAATTATTACGGCGTGCGAAGTTGATGGCAGCGACTACATCGGTCGTATTGCGCGCGGCCACAGCATAGACACTGGGTGTCGATGTCCACGCGTCGACCCAACCGAGGGTTTGCGTCAGGCCAACTTCATCGCTGAGAAAATACGGGTTCTTGAGTTCCTTGAACAGCTGCTGGCAGGCGGCGCTGTCAGGCGCGTTCACGCAAGCCGTGAGCGGCGATTGGACTTTGATCAGTGCGTCGCCGACTTGCTTGCCAAGCGCATTCCACTGCGACTCCGACGGCCAATCCGGATCACCAGGGCGAACGCGAGAAAGCGCATTGGACGCTACCGCCGCGTGCGCGGGCGTAAGCAACGGTTCCCAGATACTGGAAAAAATCGGCAGCCCCGCAGCGAGTTGTAAAAGGCGTCGTCTTTGCCGCGAGAGCGATTGGGTCGAAGGTTTCATCGGTGAGCATGAAAACTTGATGTGGTCGAAACCGTGAAGTTATCGCGCCTCGCTACCGTTGTGAACGCTCTACGCCACGAAATTCGTTTTCCGCGTCGACATGCGGCGCTCAAGCAACGAGGCGTTGTTCACCACCCGCAAGCCGGTGCGCATTGCGCCGAGCGCCACGCGCCCGACCATTAGGCGATGAATAGCGCCGCTCGCATCGAAGGAAGCGCAAGCATGGTACTTGAGCCTAAGCGCGGATTCGCGGCTAGCAGCACGCTCGCCAACTATTGGCCGGCTGCGGCCCAAAGTAACGAAAGGCCAGATGACAGCATGAGTCCGTCGACCAGCAATTTGAATGTCGATGGCGCCATGCGCACGACAATCGACTTCGCGAAAAACGATCCGGTCATCAACGCCGATCCCGCGATCAGGCCTTGAAACACAACACCCGCCGGCAGTGCGCCAAACTCCTTGAACGCAGCAATCTTGGTCCCATACACGGCAAGCGATCCGGCGGCCTCTGTAGCGAGAAAAGCGCCTCGTTCCAGTCCATAAGACGTGAAAACAGGTACGGTAATCGGACCCGTGGAAACAACGATGCCGGTCAGAAATCCAACCGGGCCGCCAATTAGTGCAAGGTGCAAAAGGCTGAACTTTATCGAGCGTCGTGCGAGCCATCGGCGGGTGGGGATCATGGCTACAAAAAATACGCCCAGGGCTATTTCAACCGCGCGGGCAGGCAACGATAACAGCGTGTGAACGCCCAGCGCGGCGCCCGGAACAGCGGTCAGGCAATACGCGCCGCAAGCGCGCCAGTCGATCTCTCGCCACCACGCGACAATCTTGCCAAAATTTCCCATGATCGCGCCGATGGCCATGATGGGGACGGCCTGCTGCGGTCCAAACAGAATCACGAGAACGGGCATGAGCATCATTGAAGATCCCGTGCCGATGATTCCGCTCAACATGCCGGCTGCCACGCCGACGGTTAACACAAGGACGTATTCCATGGTCCGCGTCTTTGTAGAGATTATTCGAATAAGCGACGATGAAGAAATGCGGCTAGCCAGTACGGCACACGCCGTATGGTACGTGAACTTTCGGCGCTAAGCCTATCCACTTGTTGCAATGCCAGCGACCCATATTCCGTGCTAGCGGCACAATGCCGAAAACCGCTTGACTTAGAGTGCGCTCTAAGTCCTACCATGCTTTATGTCGAAACGAGAACGCAGCCATGAAGATAGGTGACATCGCCGAGCGGACGGGCCTCACGGCCCATACGATTCGCTACTACGAACGGATCGGACTGCTGCCGTTCGCGCCTAGGGACCACACGGGTCAACGTGTTTATGACGCTTCCATCCTGACGTGGATCGAGTTTCTGGGCCGGCTTAAAACGACCGGCATGTCGATTCAGGAGATGCTGCGTTATGCCGGGCTTCGCGCACAAGGTGCGGCAACCGAGGAAGCCCGGTGCACGCTGCTAGCGGGACATCGCGATCAAGTAAGAATCAGAGTGGCAGAACTGCAGGCATGCCTTCTCGTCCTCGACGAAAAAATAGCCGGTTACACCCACACTCAATTGAGGACTGAAAAATGCAAGACACGATCGAACGCCAAGCGGATCAGGAAAGTCGCCTAGAACGAGGCAAGCGGGTGTTATCGGAGATCGACGGAGAAGCAGGGCAAACGGTTATCAATTCGCTTGCGGATATTGCGCCGGACTTCGCGCGTTACCTGCTTGAATTTCCATTCGGCGACATCTATTCGCGACCGGGCCTCGACATCCGTGCTCGTGAAATTGCCACCATCGCAGCACTGACTGCAATGGGCAATGCAACGCCTCAGCTCAAGGTTCATATTGCTGCGGGGCTTAACGTGGGTCTTAGCCGCGACGAGATAGTCGAGACCATCATGCAGATGGCGGTGTATGCGGGATTCCCGGCGGCGCTCAACGGCCTGTTCGCTGCGAAGGAAGTCTTCCGCGATCACGGTTGAGCGGGGTCACTTAAGCTCGAGCCCCCATTGCTCAAGCGGGTCACTCAAGCGTTTTGTTCAAGCAACGACAAGCGCAGGCATGGAGGCTTCAACCGGACGCGCAATCCCGAGAAAAGCGTTAAGCGCGGTGGTCGCATAAACGTCGCGGCGACGCACGAACAATGTGTCGACGCGAGCATCTTCGGGCGCGAGCTCATGCACGGCGACACGGCCTTCGCGCCACGCTGTTGCGACTACGCCTTTCGGCAGCAGCGTCACACCTACGCCCGCTGCCACGCAACCCAGCATGGCGTCAAGAGAGCCGAATTCCAGCGGGGTGCTGACTCTCAAACCGTGCCGCGCCAGCGCGATATCCAGCCGTGTCCTGTACGAGCATCCGATTCGAAACACGATCGTTTTTACATCGCCCAACCGCGCAAGCTCAGCAATAGAGCGAATATGCCGCGCTGTCACAAGCACCATTTCCTCATGAAACATGACCTCGGTGGACAGATCGTCGTGATTCACCGGACCCGCGACAAACGCGCCGTCGAGCCGATACTGCAGCACATCGTCGATCAGGCTTGCCGTGGTCCCGGTCCGCAACACCATGTCCACTTGCGGATAAGCCAGCGCAAACGAGGCGAGTACGTCAGGCATGCGCAGCGCGGCGGTAGTCTCCAACGTACCGAGGATCAGCGGTCCGTGCGGGACGCCGTCGTCTTTGACTGCGCTGCGCGCGTCGTCGAGTAACCGCGCCATCTGTCTGGAGAAAGGCAGCAGCCTGCGGCCGGCGGCCGTCAGTTCCACGCCTCGATGATGCCGGTGAAAGAGCGGTGCGCCCAATTCTTCTTCCAGCAAGCGAACCCGCGCTGTCACATTCGACTGAACAGTATGGAGTTCCAGGGCTGCGCGATTCATGCTGCCGTTTCGCGCGACCGACTCGAATATGCGTAAATCGGCTGCGTCCATGTCGACCCTCGATATCGGGAAAAGTGATAGCAATTATCACATCAAAGCGCCGCTTGCTTCTTCAAAGCTTGCTAAGCTTTGCGCCTGGTGCAGCGGCGCTGCGCGCAGTGCAAATCCATGCGCAACGAATGATTTCAAGTCACTCAGGCGCCGCGACTATCATCAAGGAGAAAAGAACATGAGCACGTGGCGCGATCGTCGGATTCTGGACTTGTTTGGTATTGAAGCACCTATTGTCTTGGCCCCCATGGCAGGGCCCGGCACGCCTGAACTGGCCATAGCCGTATGCGAAGCAGGCGGCCTGGGATCGCTGCCTTGCGCGCTGCTCACCACGGAACAAGCGCGTGACGGCATTGCGTTGATCCGCACGAAAACGCGTGGCCCGATCAACCTTAATTTTTTCTGTCATGTTCCGCCGCAAGCCGATGCAGCGCGCAACCTGGCATGGCGCGCGCGTCTGGCGGAGTATTACGTCGAGTATGGACTCGATCCCGAGGTAACGCCGCCCGCAGCTGGCCGCCGCCCGTTCGATAACGACTTCTGCGCAATCGTGGAGGAATTCAAGCCCGAGGTCGTGAGCTTTCATTTCGGACTGCCAGATAAAAATTTGTTCGATCGCGTGAAGGCGACGGGCGCGAAAATCATAGCGTCGGCAACGACCGTGGCAGAAGCGCGCTGGCTCGAAGCACACGGATGTGACGCTGTGATTGCGATGGGCGTTGAAGCGGGCGGGCATCGTGGAAATTTCCTGACGCAGGATTACGCTGCACAGGTCGGCACGTTTGCGCTGGTGCCGCAAGTCGTTGATGCCGTCTCTGTTCCCGTGATCGCGGCAGGGGGCATCACCGACGCGCGGGGCATTGTCGCTGCGTTGGCATTAGGGGCATCGGCTGTGCAAATGGGCACGGCGTATCTGTTTTGTCCGGAAGCGAAAGTGCCTGAGGTGCATCGCATTGCACTGCGCGAGTCCCAGGATGATTCCACCGTGCTGACGAACATCTTCACGGGGCGGCCGGCACGCGGCATCATCAATCGGGCGATTCGCGAGCTGGGTCCGCTGTCCGCTGTGGCGCCCGCTTTTCCGCTTGCCGGCGCCGCGCTTGCACCGCTCAAAGCCAAGGCCGAACAAGCAGGCAGGGGCGACTTCACGAGCCTCTGGTCGGGGCAGGCGGCGAGGCTTGGGCGAGAACTGCCCGCGGGCGAGTTGACGCGTGCGTTGATCAGCGAAGCGCTGGCGAAGATGGCGCAGGGGTGATGTTGCCGCCCTGTGTATGATGCGGCTAATCCGTTAAAAGCAGACGATCGTCATCCATGCATCGCTGTTTCCAGCACAGTAAAAACGCGCGGGTCTGTCGACTGAGCGACGTTGAAGCGCAGGAACTGGCTTGCGGACTGCGCGACGCTAAACGCATTGCCCGGCGCAAGGATCACGTTCTCGGCCAGCGCCCGGCGCGCAACGTCCGTTGCATCCAGTCCGCCGGGCAGCTTGCACCAGAGAAACATGCCGCCTCGCGGCTCGATCCATGGTTCGATGCCTAGTGCTTCCAGCCGCGCGCTTGTTTGTCCCATCGAACGCGACAAACGTTCTCGCAAGCTCTCCATGTGCTTTCTGTACGTGCCGTCTTTCAGCACGCCGAGAATGAGTTCGCCTGACAAACGTCCGCCACCGAATGAGGTCGCAATCTTCAGGTCGATCAACGGCTCGACCCAGTCGCGTCGCACCGCGATAAAACCGCAGCGTACTGACGCCGAGAGACTTTTGGAAAAGCTGCCGATATGGACGACTCGTTCCAGTCCGTCGAAAGCGGCCAGGCGGGGAGCGGATTCGTGCTCGAAGTCGCCGAAGATATCGTCTTCGATAATCGTGAGACCCGACTGATCCGCGAGCTTCAGGAGCCGATGCGCGACGACCGGCGAGAGCGTCGCGCCCGTCGGGTTATGAAGCGCCGAATTGGTGATGTACAAGCGCGGCCGATGCTCCGCGAGCGCTTGCGCGAACAGGTCGATATCGGGACCTGCCGGCGTATACGGAACGCTTATGACCTTGGCCCGATGAGCACGCAGCAGGGCGAGGAAATTGAAATAGCAGGGGTCATCGACGAGTACTGTATCGCCCGGTTCGAGCAGCAGCCGGCACAACAGGTCGATGGCTTGCGTGCCGGATTCGGTGAGGATGATCTGATCGGGCGCGGCTTCAATGCCGCGATCCGCCATGCGGCGGGCGAGCAATTGCCGCAGTGCCGGGAGCCCGAGGGAGGTGCCGTAGTCGGCCAGCACGGCGGCGTCGGTGCGCGCGACGGATCTCAATGCGCGGCGCAGTCCCGCTTCCGGCAACCACGACGCAGGCAGCCAGCCGCAACCGGGTTTCAGCGCGTTGGCGCCGGCCTCCAGCGATTGCCGCGACACCCAGAACGGATCGACCACGCGATCCAGGCGCGGACCCAATTCAGCAAGCGACAGCGGCGGTAAGTGTCCGGCGACGTAAAAGCCCGAACCGCGGCGCGACAGGATGACCCCTTCGGCAGCGAGGCGATCATAGGCTTCCACCACGGTCGACTTCGAGACTTGCAAGGTTTCAGCGAAGCCCCGGATGGATGGAACCTTGGCGCCCGGTGCCAGGATTCAGCCGGTAATCCGCTGCAGGATTGTCTGCATGACGCGATCGACCAGCGTGCCGGAGTCTGTGCCGGTGAAAGTAGTGTCTTCCATGTGTACTGATTTTTAACCCATACAGTTTTCCGTAACTGTAGTGCACTGTCTCTGGAAAATCCATGCTTTGCGGCCTGATACTGCTAGCTGAAAATAGGGGAGCATGATGGACAAGACAGCAAGCGGATGGATGAACGGTTTTCTCGGGATGCTGATTTTTAGCGGCTCATTGCCTGCGACACGCGTCGCGGTCGCGGCGTTCGACCCGGTCTTCCTCACAGTCGCGCGTGCGGGGATCGCGGGCTTGCTCGGACTCGCGCTCTTGCTGGTGTTCCGCCAAAAGCGGCCCGAACGAAGCGACCTGATTTCGCTCGCGGTGGTTGCGTGCGGCGTCGTCATCGGCTTCCCGCTGCTGACCGCGCTTGCGCTGAAGCACATCACCGCCGCTCATTCTGTTGTCTTTGTTGCATTGCTGCCGCTGTCGACCGCCATCTTCGGCGTGCTCCGAGGTGGCGAACATCCGCGCCCGGCGTTCTGGCTGTTTTCCGGATTTGGCGCCTTGCTTGTAGCGGGTTTCGCGCTGGCCCGGGGAACGGGCGCATCGCCTGTCGGCGATCTGTTGATGTTCGCGGCCATCATCGTCTGCGGGCTGGGTTATGCCGAAGGCGGCAGGCTCTCGCGCAAGCTCGGCGGCTGGCAGGTGATCTCGTGGGCGCTTGTGTTGTCGCTGCCGATCATGGCGCCGCTGGCGTTGATCACCATGCCGTCGACCTGGGCTGACGTGGGTGGATCGGCATGGATGGGACTCGCTTACGTGTCGTTGTTCAGCATGTTGATTGGCTTTGTCTTCTGGTATCGCGGGCTGGCTCAGGGCGGTATTGCGGCAGTGGGGCAGTTGCAATTGCTGTAGCCCTTCTTCGGACTCGTGCTTGCCGCGACCTTGTTGCATGAGCCAGTCGGCTGGCCGATGGTGGCCGTTGCAACAGCCGTGGTGCTATGCGTGGTGGGCGCCAAGCGGTTTGCGCGGCCGGCGTAAGTCGTGCAATCACGTTAGGAATTCGCGGCCGTTTTGCTTAGCGCGCCTTAGTCGCTATTGAACATCGACGACTATTTTTCCCTTGGCGGTTCCGGCTGTAATAGCCTGATAAGCGAGGTCCGCGCTAGCCAGGTCGAAACTGCGGGGATCCACTCGGGGCACGAGCTTTCCCGCTTCGGCGAGTTGAGTTGCTACTTGCAACATTGCGCCATGGTGCTCACGATGTTTGCCCGTTAGCAGCGCGGAGAGCGTGAATACGCCTGAGTACGTTGCTTCGCGGAATGACAATGGCGCCAAGCTGTGCGTGCCCCAGCCGAGCGCGCTCACGACACGCCCGCATTGTTTCACCGCTGATAAAGGCGCGGCCGGCATCTCCCCGCCCACGGTCTCGGACACCACGTCGAAGCCTTCCCCCTCCGTGTATTCCTGAACGTATTGCTAGACAGAATATACTA
>Ga0153932_1000337_pt1 | contig 14524 bp, 8 predicted proteins | sample TSNJ016MetaG_FD_102273 | JGI IMG/M metagenome (GOLD analysis project Ga0153932, IMG submission 102273) | Attine ant fungus gardens microbial communities from New Jersey, USA - TSNJ016 MetaG | ecosystem: Host-associated > Fungi > Mycelium > Unclassified | place: USA: New Jersey, Wharton State...
CCGCCCTTTCGGCGTGCCGCTCACCTGATGCCCCGAGCGCCCGACACGCTGCAGGAAACCGCCGATCGAGCCCGGCGAACCGAGTTGGCAGACCAGCTCCACGTCGCCGATATCAATCCCCAGTTCCAGCGAAGCCGTTGCAATCAGCACCTGCAGCTCGCCGCGTTTAAGCCGCTGCTCGGCATCCAGCCGCTGCTCTTTCGCGAGACTGCCGTGATGCGCCGCGACCGCGGGCTTGCCGAGCCGCTCGGTGAGATGACGCGCGACACGCTCGGCCATCCGGCGCGTATTCACGAACACGAGCGTGGTGCGGTGCTGCGCGATGAGATCGGCGAGGCGGTCGTAGACACGCTCGCGCACATCGTTCGACATGATTGCTTCAAGCGGGATGGGCGGCAGTTCGAGCGCGAGATCGCGCTTGCGCACATGGCCGACATCGACAACTGAACACGCCCGATTCCCCGTCAGGAATTGCGCGACCAGTTCGATCGGCTTTTGCGTCGCCGATAAGCCGATCCGCACAGGCGCTTCGTGATTATGTTCAACGCACAACGCGTCCAGGCGTTCGAGACTGAGCGCGAGATGGGCGCCGCGTTTGTTGCCGGCGACCGCGTGGATTTCATCGACGATCACCGTACGCACCGTCGACAACATCGCACGGCCGGAATCAGAACCGAGCAGCACGTAAAGCGATTCCGGCGTGGTGACGAGGATATGCGGCGGGCATTTTTTGACGGCATTGCGCTCCTTGGGCGTGGTGTCCCCGGTGCGCACCGCTGCACGGATGTCGATGGGCGGCAGGCCCAGACGCTCGAGTTCGTCCGAGATGCCGGCAATCGGTTCCTGCAGGTTCACGCGGATATCGTTGGACAGCGCCTTCAGCGGGGACACGTAGACCACGGTCGTCTCGTCGGGCAACGGGTTGGAGCTCGCCAGCGCTTCCCGGACGAGTTCATCGATTGCCGCAAGAAACGCCGTCAGCGTCTTGCCTGAGCCGGTGGGCGCGGCCACGAGTGTGGATCTGCGGGCCCTGATCAGCGGCCACGCGCGCGCCTGCGCCTCCGTGGGCGCGGGGAAATGCCGGCTGAACCAAGCCGTAACGGCCGGATGGAAGCCGTCGAGCGGGTTGGAAGACGGTGGTTTTGCAGCGGTCATGTCGCTAGTTTATTAGCCGTTGGCAAAGCGCGTTTGATCGCGGTTGGTGCGGAAGGGCTAATCAGTGGTCCCGTGGGCGAGTGCTGAAAATGATCAAAGAGCAATTTGCGCATCCTACGTGCTGTTCACGGGCGCGTTGCCGATCCTTGCCGTGTTCTACGTATGTATGGGTGCGAGCATCAACGTCAAGGCGACCCCATATATTATGAAGAAAGGCGGCCCGCTATTTGCGGCGAAGATCGGATTGTCGGCAGTGTTCTGCCGCTCGCGGTCGGCATGCTGCTCGGCAACCTGGATCGCGAAATGCGCGACTTCCTTGCGCGTGCCCTGCCCGTGATGATTCCATTTTTCGCGCTTGCACTCGGCGCGAGTCGCGACTTGCACGAGGTATGGCAAGCAGGCCTGGTCGGCATCAGAGCCGGACTGAAGGTAGTGACCGGCATTCCGCTGTATAGGTTGCCCCTATGGGGGTGGAACAGCTGTTGGAGGGCCGTTGGCGGCTCACAGCGCATCTCCCTGCGTAACGTCAGGCAGCGGCGTGACGGCGTGTTTGGCGGCCTCACGGGCGGCTTTGGGCAGCGGCGGCGGGCTCGCGGATGGGCTGATGTTCGCCATGCGTGCCGGCTTGTCGATGAACATGCGGTTCGGTAGCGTGAAGCCCTTCAGCGCGAGCAGTTCAAGCGGCCCTTTGCCAACATCGGTGCGCATCAGGTAGCTCAGCGGGTAAGTCAGATTGGCAGGCGCCGCGGTGAGCGGTTCTTGCGTGACGAGGCTATCGAGTGCCGGGTGCTCGTTCGATGCGCTTACGTCGCCCGCTGAACCGGTCCAATCGTCGCTGGCTCGGTGCGATGGTTTTTGCGCGGCCGGTGACGCGACCGTAGCCACGCGCATCATTCGCGTATCAGGCGCTGCCTGCCACGTAAGCTGGAATGTCGCGCTATCGACAGGCTCGACTCTGGCGCGTTCCAGCATCCGCACGAGCGCCCAACGCCCGCCGAACTCGAAGTTCTTGTTCGTGCCGGCCTGTTCCGTCTGCCATTGCAACCGTGTGCCCTTGGTCTCGGGATCGTTCGACGGCCAGACCAGGCCCTGCCATGTTTCTCGCTGGTTGTAGTAATGCAGCTTTTGCGCATCGACGGTCAGTACGGTGTCCGTAATGCCCGGTGTGGGAATCGGCTTAAACTCGAAGCGATACTGCGGCTCGCCTTGCGCAAGCAAATGCCCGGCGATGCGCTGCAGCGTGTTCACTGATTTGAGGAAAGCCGGATCGAATTGCAATGCGCCGCCACGCGTGTTGACTTCCACCCATTGGTCGCCTTGCAGTTCCAGCACGCCTGCCAGTTGCAGACTCAGGAACGCCGATATCAACCCGCCTTGTGGTCTGAGGAATCGGGCGAGTTCGGGAATGGATGCGTCGTTGTCGGTGTTATCGAAGGGATAGCGGCCCGCGAACGACTTGTTCCAGTTCGCCACGATGGTCTGCCGCCACACATCGTTCAGGCTCGCTTGGGCCGGTTGCAGCACGATCTGCGTGGCTTGAGCGACGGGACGAACGAACAGCGCATCGCCCATGCCGGACCATTGCGCGCCGAGGCTTGCCGCGATGAGTTGCGCGTAGGTTTGCGTATCGGCGAGTTCGGAGCCTTTGCCCTGGAAGAGCGCTTGTGCGAGTTGACGTGCCTGGGCGTCGCCGTCGGTGCCGTTGCTCAGTTGTTGAAGTTTTAATCGAAGCGCGGTGACGCGTTCGAGATAGCGTTGCAGGCTGACGTCGCTGGCGGTTGTGTTGGCCCTGGGCGTTGAGGTTTCACTAACCTGTCCGATGAGCCGAAGCACCGGGCCGAAGGGCGCCGATAGCGGTCCTGCGTCGTTAGCGACGGCGGCTTGCGGATCATCTTTCTTGCCAAAGATGTTCTGCGCCTTGGCGACAATCGTGTCCGACAGCGACGCCTGACGCATACCCGCGTTACCTTGATAATCAAGCGACTTCATCAACGCGATGACGGGCGACTGGCGCGCATCGGCGAGCAGTTTCATCTGTTCGATGGCCGCAGGGATATTCGATGCAGCTTGCCATTGCAGCGCGTTCATGAAAGCCTGCCAGTGTTCGGCGTAGTCGTTGAAGTATTGCGTGGTGAGGGCGAGTTCGAGCGCGTCGGTTGATGAGGATTGGGCAGCGTCACCTGGACTCGCGGAAGAGTCGTTGTTGGCGAGCACCCAATCGCGAGTGACGTCGCGGCTCTTGGCCGCTTCGGTGATGGCGGCTGCGACATATCCTTCGTAGGCTTGCCGCGTGTAGACGCCGGGTACGGTGACGCTGGTGCGAATGAGGCCGCGCGTATCGGTGCCTGCTGTGAGCGATGCCAGCGTCTGGTCCGGGTACTTGTTGCCGACGCCGGCCAGCACGGTTTGATAAACGGTGTCTTCGGAATTGCGCACGCCGATCACCGACAGCAACGTCTGACGCGATGCGTTCACGAGCTCCGCGCGTGGCTGGATGCGCCAGGCGTCGTGGGACTTGAGATGCCGCGCGTAGAACCCAAGCAGCCGTTCAGAGATATCGAGCTTCGCGCCGACGGAAACGTTTGCGTTCGTCGACCAATAATGCATCAGTTGCGGCGTGATGAAGCTTGCATCAACGCGGCTCGGATCAGCGAGCATCAAGTAGGTCTTGAGCGCTTTGTGACCCTCTACGGCGGCAGCGTTGGCGTGGTCATCGAGTGAATCGGTTTGCATCTGGCTCAGATCCACCAGTTCAGCTTCGAGGTTCTGCTGAATTGGCGTGATCAATGCGAGTTTGCTGGTTTCGGCGTAAGGCGGCCACAGCGCGGCAAGGATCGATGCGTCCTGATTCAAGCCGAAGCGGCTCCATAACGGCGGTTGATGGGCAACGCGCTCCTCGTAGCGAGCGATCTGCTGCTGCAACGCGAGCAAGGCTTGCAGACGGGCGGCGGGATCGGGGGCGGTCTTGAGCATTTGAATCGTCTGCCGTGCTTCGGACAGGCTGCGGCCGTTGGTCATGCCGGAGATCAGCATGCCTGCGGTCCATAGGCCAATCACGCTCAGTGCAATGGTGGAGAACACTGTGACCCGATGCCAACCCATGCGCCGGCCGCGCTGCTTGCGTGCGATTGTGGCGAGGTGGTTCCATAACGGCAGATCGGCGCTGGTTAGTTTGCCTGGATCGGCAACTGCGCCTGCGTTCTCTGGAACAGGAAACGGTGCGAAGAACGCAGCGCTCACGGACTGATGTCGCGCCCGGCGATTCGCCAGCGATGCGATCAATGCGGCAAGTGGGGCGCTGCGCGTATCGAGCCCCTGCGACAGCTTCGCTCCGTACCGGTCTTTGTCGTTTCGGATCAACTGCCCTATGGCCGTATGTCCGATGCGGCTACGCAGCGCGAGCAAGGTCGATTCGATTGCGCGCTCGTTGGCGTCGGGGGCGAATTCACAACCGAGCACGGCCGTACGTCCGTCATTGAACGCATCGGTTTCTGCTACGTCGAGCACGTACACCGGCGCAGACCAGTGCAGCACGTTGGCGATGCGGGCGAGGGTGACGCTGTATGCGTTGGCGCTGCGACGTTGCGAGGAAAGCTCGGCTGTTCCATCGATCGTCAAGATGACAGCATCAATCGGACGATCGCAGCGCAGCGCATAGAGCTGCTGAAGCCATGCTTCGTCGGGACGGCCGTCCTTGTCTGTCTTACTCCACAGCAAGACGGCATCGTCCGTAATGAGCCATCGTCGCTTAGCCAGTTCGGGAAGAAATTGTGCGATAACTGTTTCGTCACCTGCCAATAGCAGCCAAGGCTTGCGATAGCGCCATCGAAGACTGTGCTCATGTCGAAGCTGATCGCGCAGCAGACCCGAGGACACCTCGGCAGCGGTCTCAGCTGCCTTCGTATCTGGCGGCACTAACAAAACCTGTGTAGTCCCCGCGAGGCGCGCCGGATCACGATGCAATAACTTTGCGAGACTACGGGCGGCATCGGTTTCATCACGCAGAGGTTCGAAGCCGAAATACAGAGCGATTGCAACGAGAAAGGCGCATAGCGCGACAATCGCGATTGTTTTTTTGGTTTCGGTGTCGAGCCAGAACAAATCACCCTTGAACCAGATCACACAGCCACCGGCTATAGCGATCAACAAATATGAAACGACTTCTATTCGGAATTTATTCATTAGTCAGAGTGTTTTGCTGCCTTTCCGGCTCCGGCGCGAGGACTGCCAGCAGCACTCGTCCGTTACTTTGGACGCCGGCCAGATAGGGCGCGGCGTGAGTTTTTACCAGCTGCAATGCGAGGACGGCTGTGAGCCAGGGCGCGGTTGTGCTCGTGTTTCCTGCAAGCGTATCGAGCGCGAAGTCTGAACCCGATGATCCAGTTGCTGCCCGGCCCTCAGCTGCCAACGCCACGCGAACGCGCCCTGCCGTGCTCTCGTCGAATCCCGTCTGGATGGTTCCGCCAATCGCCGCGCGACTGACCCGGCCCCACTTCAATGCGTAATGCACTGCGGCATCGGAAGGCGCGGCCGACTCCTTCTGAGGACGATGCATCCAACCGCCCACCTGTAGCTTTTCCTTGCGCGCGAGCGCAGCCGGACACAACAGCATCATGCAGGCAGCTTCCGCACTCCCCGATGGCGGGTCGTCGGCGCAAGTAACATTCAGGTTTGCGCTAATCAGTGCCGTCACAACATCGCGCTCTAATGGGTCTGTGCGGTCGAGCATCGTGTCAACCATCCAAAGTCCATCGCTGGGGCCAATTGTCAGTGGTCCGCGCAAACGCTCGGGACGGACCGCGGCAGGCAAGCTGTCCCAGATGGCTTCTATCGCCTCGCGTGACAATACCGTGCTGCTCACGTCCAGATGCACGGCGACTGGAATCCGCACCGGCACCGTCCGCAGTGCGTCTGTGATAACGGGAATGAACGTGCGCAGAAGCCATTCGAGAATGGCGGCCTGTCGCTCAACATCGTCGAAGGCAAGCGCGGCGGCTGCGGGCTCAAGGCAACTGGCAACAATCATCTCGCGCGATTCCTTTGCCGGTCGTGTCGGTGGACTGACGCCGCGCGCCACGAGTGCTTCGAAGGTGTTTTCCTGGTCGCTTGCGTGAACCCGGAACGCCGTAGCAAGCACCGCAAGTGGCTCGCTTGCGACGTCGAATACCATGTCGACATAGGCCTTGCTCATTGCGTTTTCGGATAGCACCCGGTTTCGGCGCTGGTGAAAGCGTGAGAAGCGCCGGAGAACCAGCGCGCCCGCAATACACGTCGGCAACACTCCCGTGCAGATCCAGAACCACACAGTCTGGGTCTTCTCGTGCGGCGGCCACGACCAGAGAACGAAAGCAATACCGCTCAACGTCAGCACGACAAAGATGATCGACCAGACAAACGGCGACGGTGGATTGTCCGGAACCGGGGATTGCGGCGGTAACAGCGAGAAATCAACGGCCATCCGGGAACCTAGCGCGATCCGCTGGAAGGCAGCGACGAAATCAAATAGCATCCGCACTCGCAAAGATGGCGGTCTTCGGCCACTTCGAGATCGCCGTCCCTGATATTCGGGTTACCCTGCGCGATGCGGTTCGGGCCGTGCACGTCGCAACGCACGGGATCTGTCCTGCGTGTAAGTGCGCGGTTCATGAACATGCGTGTGCCGCCTCGCAGCACTTCGCCGCCTTGGCTAAGACGATCGCCCTCTCGAATTACACCTGACATCTCGACTTTCTCCTTCGGATTTCGTTTTCAAGCTCTCGGGTTTCAATGCTGCCAATGCCGCTCGACGCAGAGTTACATTCCGGCACGGGCATCGCCCATTGTCGATAGCTGATTAACGCGTTTGGCATTGTTCAAATCCGCGGCGCGCTGCTTGGCCTCCTTGTTGAAGTCGGTTGTGCCGAACGTATCAGTTGCACGGGTCTGAAAATACAGCGTCGATGACAGGATGTGGTCGTGCCAACTCGTCAACATGGTGTCGTGAACCAGCAGGTCGAAAAGCGTCATGACCGCCGGGGGAAGCGGATTTTTTCCACTGGCGCCATCCTTCCAGGCTTGAGCAAGCGCAGCGGCTTCCGGCGTCATCAGCATCCCTTCCACGAGTTTTGCGCTAGCCTCCCTGTCCATGTCGTAGGGAAACTCCTGTAGCGTGCGAATGCGTTTGGCCGACTCCTTCAGACCATCCTGCATGGATAAGCGGCGGGTCTGATCAGCTGCTTCGTTGCCAATGCGCTCCCATACGCTGACAACGGGCCTTGACAGTTCGACCGACGTGCTGCGCATAGACAGTTGTTCCGCGTCCCGAGTTGCCATCATCCGTGCGAACGCTGCGGCCTGCGCCTGCTGATCGTACTGCGCTCTGTTGCGCTCAGTCTGGTACGCCGCTTCAGCATCCCTTCTCTCCTGTACCAGTTTCTGATGCGCGCTCCGCAGGTTGTCGGCGTTGCTGGTAAGCGAATTGCGGAACGCAGGGGACTGGTATCGCACCGCTAGCCAATGAATGAACACTTGCATGTGGTCCTGGAAATTCAGGCCTTTGGCACGAGGGACCAACGCCCGGTACGCTGCGATCAGGTCGGGTATCTTGTAGGTTGCCTGACCGTCGGAGATGGGGTGGGCGAGGGTGAATTTTTCGTAGGTTAGAGGTTTTCTCTTCTTTAAATCCTCCATCAAATCGACGGCCGAGCCGGCCATTAAGGCCTCGTTCAACATGTCACGTAGTGCGACACGTTGTAACTCTGCCCGAAAGCCCATCGAACCTGCGGGCGCGCCCCCCGTGATGTCTTCACTCGTTCCCGGATACAGGTATTGATCGCCTCGCGTCTTTTCGAGGCTGTCCAGTCGTTGATAGAACCGTAGCTCGTGCGCCGCAGCGAAGTGAACACATCGATGGACGGCAGCGGGCATGCCCAGCGGCTGGTCGCCATAGTTCTGCTTGATCATATTGACGATCGGCAAAAAGTCGAGCAGCTTGTTTTCCGCAATCAGCGATGACACCGCATCAAGCAGACCAAGAAACTTGATCTCGATCGTGTCGCCTTCAATGGCGAGATCAACATCGCTTTGCCGCTTGTATTTGCGCACCAGTTCGTTGGCAAACGCCCGTGCGAGCACGCCACCACGGTCAGCGCCAAACACCGACACCTCAATGCGCTGGACCTTGCTCATCTTCGACTTTGCATCGCGGTAAGCGCTTTCAAATTGCTTCAAGGCAGCGCTCAACCGATCTTCAACGCCCGTACCAAACACGCGCGCAATCGCGGCGTTGTCACGCACTTGCGGAATCGAATCCATGGCCACGCCCACGAACACACCTTTAGCCAGAGCCCAACCCACCTTCAAAGGATTTTTCTTCATATCGAACAGGAAGGCACGTCCCGCCGCTCTGCCACGTCTGACCCAACGGTCTTCAAGCGCCATTGTCAGCACGCGTCTTACCTGGCCTGGCGCCGACTTCGCCTCGGCGATCAGATCACCGTAGGCTTTTGCTACGGGGCGAAATGACATTTCATCGAAGGAATCCGATAAGGCGCTCTTGACCGCTTTGGTCGGCGCATTCTTCAGGTCGAGAAGCTTGTCGACACCCACTATCTTTGACGCAGTGCTTTGCGCTGAGTCTAATGCGACCTTTCCGACAGCGATTGCGGCCTTGGATGCGGTGGACACGATTTCATTGTTCGCCGCGTCCTTGTTCAGTTCGGTGCCGAGGCCGGAATAGTAGAAGCGATACCAGAACTGGTTCGGCTTGTCCTTACGCCGAGGATCGAGATTTTCTCGATGCGCTTCCCACAACCGACAGATATTTGAATACCGTGACGTGCTTGGATCATCGTGATCACGGTTGCGGCCAAAGCCATCGAAGAAGAAGCCCATCTTGATCACGGCACCGCAAGGGATGCACTCATCGTGCTTGTATGGTTTGTGTGTTGCGAGCATACCCTCGAGAACTTTAAGTGGTGTCCGGTCGGCGATATCAATTAGCGTTGCGTCAGCCATGAGTGGCTCCTGCCTGAATATGTTGAAACTTGTCGCTTTTCAGCTCTTCAACGATTGTGAGCGGTAGATTCTCCATTGCGGCACCAAAAGCGCCGGGGCGACCCTTTGTCTCAGCTATGATCTTTTGCACAGCGCGATGCTCATCAAATTTTGGGTTAACCAACAACGTGTAGTAAACGTATTGTTCGAGATCTTCCGAATTAGTAAGGCGATATTTCACCCACGCGTTTGATGCTATTCGAGCTGTGCGACGAAAAGTTACTCCGTCATCTAAGCCTTGGGGGTTCGCACGTTTTCCGTACTTTTGGTTTAACCAGTAGTCAACCTCAGAGTAGAAGATACGAGTTCCGCTCAAGTCTCGCCTGAATTCGAACTCGATGTGATCATCAGGGTAAAAGTGCAGGCCGAGGATTCGTTCGCCTGCTCCACCGGCAAGCTTCGTCGGTGGGAAATGGACCTGAGTAACTTTATGAATTTCGTTGAGGGGCCCGTAGATATCCTTGAGAAATTCGTCTTGGTCGACGACATACCAGTCGACGGTGAATTCGGTTCCTTTGAGCGAATAGCAGCAGCTAAGTCTGCCTTCACCCGATCCTGGCATAAGATCTCCGCCGCCACTGGCAGTGTTACCGTATTTGTCCGTGATGACAAACCTGTCGAGGTTGTAGGGCGTGTAATTAAACCCCTCGATACTGAGTCCGCCATAGGTCGGTTCGGACGAAAATGCATCGCACCCCGAAATCATCACCAACGACAGTAGCCACAGCCAGATCATTTTATTTTTCATATTTAGTTTGTACCCTTAAGTAGCGGTCGATCAGCGGGCATGCCCAGCGGCTGGTCGCCATAGTTCTGCTTGATCATATTGACGATCGGCAAAAAGTCGAGCAGCTTGTTTTCCGCAATCAGCGATGACACCGCATCAAGCGACGCTCGCCAACACTTCCTGGAAGCTGGCGCGTCCGATCGAAGCCCGTTCCAGTTGTGGATGAATCGCCGGATGCTCGTCAAACCGAGGAGACACAAAAAGCCCTTTGAACACGTACGCAAGCATGTCGCGTTCGTCCTTGATCCGATACCGCCCTGCGCGCTCAACTTGCTCGCGAATGGCTTGATGCAACTCCTCCGATGACAGATGATCAAGACGCGCGCCCACAAGCGAAGCAACCTGCATCGCAATCTTGTCCGCAATACCCAAGGCGAGCAGTGCCAAGTGTTGCTCTTGAGTCATCGTCAGTGCCGGCACGGACTCCGAAAGCTGAGGCGCGTTGTTCCTCCACGTACAGTCATCTCCCGCCCGGTTGCGATACCAGATGTCGAATCCAACCGACGAAAAACGTGCCTGCTCACCCTCTGTCCAGGTTTGGCGCAATCGCTCGAGAATTCGATTGTCGTAAAAGTGGAGATAGAAGGCCCGGCGATCCGGCAGCGTGTATTCGCAATAGCTGCGAAAGTGACTGGCTACGGCGTCAAGGCCGAACGGAGACCATAACCAGGTCACCATGAAGCCGTCCTCCGAGAAACGCCAGAGGCGTTTGAGCAATTGAAGCGGCACGCCTGGATCTGACGCCGCGAGATCAACCATAACCATCAACGGCGATATGTCCTTGTGAGCAGAGAGATCCGTTCCATCCCATAGTGCATCGAAAGGGACGTTCCCAAGCCGCTCCAGCGCAATTCGCAGGTCAGGCAGTCCTCTGGCGTCGACGATGGCATAAAGCCGCGTGGCGGCATGAGATACAGCGTATTCTCCACGCGCAATCTCGATTCTTGACTGGAAAGCTGTCCACCGCGAATCGAAATCGACAGTGGAAGATTGCTGAGAGGATAGGGTCATCGTCAAGCCTTCTCGGTCATGGCTTCTACGCCGGTATGCGCGTCTAATAGGCACTGCTTGCAAACACCAACCGGCAGCTCAGGCATTGGCGGGGTCAGGCTGTCAGCGCCTTGCCACGTAAAGTTTCCAGTCTTCAACGTAATGCTTCCAGGGCATCCAAGCTCAATGTTGCCGTTGTCAAGCTTGATATAGGCACCCTGACTCGACAACGTGAGCGCCCCGGCCGACACAGCACTCCATTTGCCGTCCACACTTGATAAGGTCATGTCCTTTGCAGACGCGAGTTTCATTTGACCGATGTGAGCTGCCGCGGAGAAATCGTCCTTCGCTGCGACAAGCTTTACGCCCTGGTCTTGCGCGAAGACTGATACCCCTTGTCCTGCGGCAATCGTGATGTGATTGCCGGCTCCTAAATCGAGATTCGATCGAGCCGACGCAATCACGTTGCCGTTGGATGCAAGCTGAATACTTTCGTCAGATACCAGCGCAATACCCGAAGGTGCGCTAGCCAACAACACGGCTTGTTTAAGGTCAAGCAGCCGCTGTTCCATAAGGTCTCGCTGCCGCTCAATATCCGACAGTTGTACCTTTGCTGCAGCAGCGCACTCGTTTAGGCGTTGCATCTGCTCCAGAGCCGCCGTCAAGATCTGTTTTGCAGCACTCATGTCTAACTGTTTGCCACGCGCGCCGGGCTGATCGTCAGCCGAGATAAACATGCCTTTTCCAGCGCGAATCGCGCCGTGACCCGATGTCCTCAGCTCATACCCGGAACCTCGATTTTGCCGCTGGCCGTCAACCATGTGACCAAGGGTCAGTTGGCTCTTCCCGGAGTGCTCGGTGCTGATCTTGACGTGCTCTTCCCCTTTCCAATCCTCCATTTGAAGCTTGTTATCGCTCTGCGTGCGGATAACGTGACGCGACATCCACCGGTCCTGATTCGTGATCAGATCGGTCTGCAAACTCGTGTGATGGAACTGCGAGATGAACAGCTTGTTCGGGTCACCATCGCGAGCCATGATGACCGCTTCCGTGCCATCAAGCACCGGAAAGTGGAAGCCAGTCTGCAGCCCACCGGCGAAGGGCTTCGCCAGGCGCAGCGGTACGCTTTCGCCGCCCGGATTCCACTCATCAAAATCGAGATCGAGCCGGACTATGTAGTGACCGAACTTCGTGATGTACGGGTAAGGATATTTCTTCGGCGACGTGACACGCGCGCTTAGCGCACCGCTGATCCTAGGCCATTTGCTTTCATCAATTTTCATCCGAAAGCGCCGGTCGGACGGGATGGCCTTATACGAATTGGTGTAAGCCTTGCCTCGTCCACCCGAGTGCGTCACCTCGATAATCACCTGCCCACTCGGCGCATCGGGCAGTGCTTCATCAATGCGCAGAATCCGACCTGGCCGCAGCTCCAGCACGTTGCTTTGCCCGTGATACACTACTTGCCACGCGATGGCCGCCTCGTGCCGCAGCTGCGCTTCCCACTGCGCGCCTTCCTGATTCAGATGATTCGTGCCGTAGATGTACGGCGTGCCGTAAGTCGTTGTGTCGCTAATCGCTACGTTGGCCTCGTCCCTAAAACGCTCCCATGCAATCAGCGGGTTATATTCCGCAACCATCACCGATTGCGGCACCACCTCGGCGTGCGTTTCAAGCGCGAACACCGCTTCAACTCCCGCCTCAAGCCCTGCGTTCTCGCGATACGGAACCTTCAGTTGGGGCGTATAGACATAGTGATCGATATCATCACCGAACACGATCAGGTCACCGTGCTTGCCCTGCTCGGTGTAGAAGTAAATCCCTTCCTGCTCGCAGATCAGACGAATATAGTCAAGATTTGACATCTGATACTGCAACCGGAAATCATGCACCGGATATTCACGGCGCAGCCTGAAGACAAACTGGTGGTCCATGAACTTATCGCGCAGCAAGATCGATTCGATCTGCTGCGGCCCGCTCTGGCGCTGATACACCCGACTCGCGTGCACGAGGTCCAAACGCGCCATCTGCGACTTAATGACGAAGGTGTAGTGAAACTCGTCCTTTGTCTTTTTAGTCCGTATCAAGCTCACGAGAATGCCGCGATATTCGCGCGGCTGCGAGCCGTCTTCGGCGGTGATCGTGAAGTGCGCATCGCGTCCGAGGAAGTCAGCGCGCGTGAGCTGCTCGGGGTGCGTCACTTGGATTACAGCTTCGTAGGGCTCGCTCATGGCCTCGCGTAAGTGGAAGGACACCACGGACAAGTCTTTGCCCTTTGGCGTGCTAGGCACGTCGACGTGATACGCCTGCCGGCCCGTTACGAGCGAGCCGGACGGGCGCGGCCTTCCCGCTCTCTGATCAGTCTCTGAAATCTTGTTTTAATACCCTCGATTCGTTCTGCAAATGCATCGTCTGTGTCGTTCTGAACGGCGGACACCGATGCAAAACACGGAACATTCACCCTCATTGGTTCGCTGAACAGTCAAACTCGTGGATGATCGTTGAACTTATGCAGGGGTGGAAGGGGTTTACAGAGAAAATCCGTAATTCGGATTTGTCTTATTTGCTATTTATTTTTGGAGTGAAAACGCTTTCAATAAATTTGTTGTACTGATCAAATAGGAGATGAAACTCATCAAAGCAACACCCGAAAATTGGGCTAAATCGGCCGGTGATTTTCCAGGAGCGGAAGATGCAGAACGCGGCTGTAAAGGCAATGCATCTACGACCGATGGCGAAATCAGGGACACCCTCGTCCCCCAGACAACGAAATTGCACCCAGCGACGACCGCCCGTTGCGCGTCATATTGATCACGCGCCATGCGGGTTATGTGGAAAAACCGAACCGCTTGTCGGCACGGCGGGAATTTCGGCTTAGGTAATACGAACCGTGTGTTAGATCGCGACAAAGCCACGTGCGACCGCCCGACGCATACGAACCACGTGATCGATAAGTCGGCAGTCAGCTAATTCACGTGAGCTTCGCCCCTACTCCCTCATCCCCTTCATTTCCGCCACCCTCTCCAGCAACAACTCCTTCTCCCGCGCATTGCGTGTCATTGCTGCGGCACGTTCAAATTCCGCCCGCGCTTCCTCACGCCGGCCCAGCTTCGCCAGCAGATCGCCGCGCACGCTTGGCAGCCAGTGGTAATTCGTCAGCGCTGCATTGGACTGCAGCTCATCGACTATCTCCAACCCCGCCGCTGGACCAAACGCCATGCCCACTGCCACCGCGCGGTTTAACTCCACCACGGGCGACGGCGCCACCATCGCCAGCGCGTCGTACAACGCCACAATCTGCGCCCAGTCGGTCTCCTCCGCCCGGCGCGCTCGCGCATGGCAAGCCGCCAGCGCGCCCTGCAGCGCATAAGGCCCGCGCGCGCCGTTCAGCTTCTCCGAGCGTTCCAATGCCGCGAGGCCGCGACGGATCAGCAGCGGGTCCCATCGGCTGCGGTCCTGGTCCATCAACAAGACCGGCCGCCCGTTCGCATCGGTGCGTGCATGAAAGCGGGAAGCCTGTATCTCCATCAATGCAACCAGCCCGAATACCTCGCTCTC
>Ga0153932_1000338_pt1 | contig 14454 bp, 12 predicted proteins | sample TSNJ016MetaG_FD_102273 | JGI IMG/M metagenome (GOLD analysis project Ga0153932, IMG submission 102273) | Attine ant fungus gardens microbial communities from New Jersey, USA - TSNJ016 MetaG | ecosystem: Host-associated > Fungi > Mycelium > Unclassified | place: USA: New Jersey, Wharton State...
CTAATATCCGTTTCAGTTCTGTTGCACCCGAATTTTGAGGTGGAGAACGAGGAGACAACGAGGCATCAAGTGCCCGACCGAAAGCGCTGTTGGATGATTCCAACAGCGCTTTTTATTTGTGCTTCGCGTTTATGCCACTTGAATCCGACTTCAGGCCCATTCGCGGCATTCGTTATTATTTATCGATTTCATTCGGGTTTTCCCGCGCATTTTCTATTGCGTTGGAGGGCATACGTTTGCAGGCCCCGAAACCTTCAAATCCCTTGCCCCATACGGCCTCAGTCCGCTACACTCGCATTCACCGACCGCGTGGTCGGGATATAAAAACCGTAAAATCGCGGGCAGTGAACAAACACATTACGGGGTATATCGATGAAGTTGGTTTTACGCTGGATCACAACGGCATTATTCGCCGCGAGCGCATCCGCAGCTATTAGCACGCAGGCTTTCGCAGACGTAAAAATCGGGGTCACGCTGTCCGCAACTGGTCCGGCTGCATCGCTGGGCATTCCGGAAAAGAACACCATCGCATTACTGCCGAAAGAGATCGCCGGGCAGAAGATGCAGTACATCGTGCTGGACGACGCGACGGATTCCACGCAAGCCGTCAAGAACGCACGCAAGCTGACAAGCGAAGATCACGTCGATGCATTGATCGGTTCTACCGTAGTTCCCAATTCGTTGGCCATGATCGACGTTGCGTCGGAGACCAGCACGCCCATGATTTCCATGGCGGCTGCCGCAACTATCGTGGAACCCATGGATGCAAAGCGCGCATGGGTATTCAAGACGCCGCAGAACGACATCCTGATGGCGACTGCCATTGCCACGCATATGTCTAATCATGGCGTCAAGTCGGTGGCGTTCATCGGTTTCAGCGACGCGTATGGCGAAAGCTGGTTCAAGGAGTTCACGAAGGCCGCCGATCTCGCGAAGATCAAGGTGGTTGCGAACGAACGCTTTGCTCGTAACGATGCATCGGTGACAGGGCAGGTCCTGAAGGCGATGTCGCAGAACCCGGATGCGGTGTTGATCGCGGGCGCGGGTACGCCGGCCGCATTGCCGCAAAAGACGCTGAAGGAGCGCGGCTACAAGGGCAAGATTTATCAGACGCACGGCGTGGCGAACAATGACTTCCTGCGCGTGTGCGGCAAGGATTGCGAGGGTACGTTCCTGCCGGCGGGGCCGTTGCTGGTCGCCGCGCAATTGCCGGATTCGAACCCCGTGAAGAAGTCCGCACTGACCTACAAGCAGGCTTATGAAGGCGCTTACGGTGCGGGTTCGGTATCGACGTTTGGCGGACATGCATGGGACGCCGGCTTGTTGCTGCAGCGGGCTATTCCTATTGCGTTGAAAGCAGGGCAACCGGGTTCGCAGGCCTTTCGCGAAGCGCTGCGCGCGGCAATCGAGAGCACGAAGGATCTGGCCGGATCGCACGGTATCTTCAACATGAGCGCAGCCGATCACTCGGGACTCGATCAACGCGCACGCGTGATGGTCGAGATCGTCGGTGGTCAGTGGAAGCTCGTCAAAGACTGACGGCAGCCGACACGACCATAAGAACCGATCAAAGGCGCGTTGCTTCGAACGCGCCTTTTTTTGTGGATTGAGCGGCGATAAGTAAACGATCGCTCAACGAATACTTATAACAACTCGCCTGAACGCACGCGGCGTGCGCGAGGGCATAGCGTCTGGAGACGATGCAATGAAAATGATCAAAGGGCAGCTCACGAGCGCGGCGCTCGGTGTTGCGTTGGTGTTAGCTGCGAGCGCAGCGGTCGCGCAGGTGAAGATCGGCGTGACGTTATCGGCCACGGGTCCGGCGGCATCGCTTGGGATTCCCGAGAAAAATACCGTTGCGTTGTGGCCGAAGGAGATCGGCGGCAAGACGGTGGAGTACATCGTGCTCGATGACGGATCGGACACCAGCCGCGCCGTGCAGAACACGCGCAAGCTGATCGATGAAGATCATGTCGATGCCATCGTCGGTTCCACGGTCACGCCGAACTCGCTCGCCATGCTCGATCCCGCGAGCCAGAGCAAGACGCCGATGATCTCCATGGCGGCATCGGCGGCGATCATCTCGCCGATGGACGCAAAGCGCGCGTGGGCATTCAAGACGCCGCAAAACGACAGCCTCATGGCCGATGCCATCGCCGACTACATGGAAAAGCACGGCGTGAAGACGGTCGGTTTCATCGGCTTCGCGGATGCATATGGCGAAGGCTGGTATAGCGTGTTCAACACCGCGGCCGCCGCGCATAAACTGAAAATCGTCGCGAACGAGCGCTTCGCCCGTGCTGATACATCGGTCACCGGCCAGGTGCTCAAGACGCTCAGCGCGAATCCCGATGCGATCCTGATTGCGGGCGCGGGCACGCCGGCGGCATTGCCGGCGAAGGCGCTTAAGGAGCGCGGCTACAAGGGTAAGGTTTATCAGACGCACGGCGTAGCGAACAACGATTTCCTGCGCGTGTGCGGCAAGGATTGCGACGGCGAATTGCTGCCCGCCGGACCCATCCTCGTGGCGGATCAATTGCCTGACAGCAACCCGGTCAAGAAGTCCGCGCTGGCGTACAAGGCGGCTTACGAGAAAGCCTATGGCGTGGGTTCGGTATCGACGTTCGGTGGTCATTCATGGGACGCTGGCCAGATGCTGCAACGGGCCATTGGCGAAGCGCTCAAGACCGCCCAGCCTGGCACAGAGGCGTTCCGCGTGGCCTTGCGCAACGCGCTCGAGAACCTCAAGGACTTGCCGCTCGCACACGGCGTGATGAACACCACGCCCGCCGATCACAACGGCCTCGACAATCGTGCACGCGTGATGGTGCAGATCGTCGATGGCAAGTGGAAAGTGCAGAACGACTGACGTCATCGTGAGCTTGCACACCGGCAATTTGGTGCGTTAGCGTTCCGGAGTTTTTATGCTTCGATGGGCCGGCCGGTGGCCCGATTTAAGAATGTTCTCAAAGAGGAAGTATGGACTTATCGATTGCGGCGATCCTCGCGCAAGACGGCATCACCACCGGCGCGATCTACGCATTGCTCGCGCTCGCGCTGGTCCTGGTGTTTTCGGTGACGCGTGTCATCTTCATCCCGCAGGGCGAGTTCGTGGCATACGGCGCGTTGACGCTCGCGGCGCTGCAAACGCAGAAGCTGCCGGCCACCTGCTGGCTGCTTATTGCGATGGGCGTGGGGTGCTTTGTCGCGGAGCTTGCAGGCATTGCGCGGCATCCCTCGCGGCACAGGCAGATCGCGCGCACGCTGGCGATTCTCGCGGGCAAGTACCTGCTATTTCCCATTGCTGTTTATGCGTTGACGCGAAGCGTCGCCGCTCAGCCGTTGCCGATGATCGCGCAAATCGCATTGACGTTGCTGATCGTGATTCCGATGGGACCGTTTGTGTATCGGCTGGCCTATGAGCCGATCGCGGAAGCCAGCACGTTGTTGCTGTTGATCGTGGCGGTCGCGGTGCATTTTGCGATGGTCGGCCTGGGTCTCGTCATGTTCGGCGCGGAAGGTTCGCGTACAACGGCTTTCTCCGATGCCACCTTCAACCTCGGCAGCGTTTCCATCTCCGGGCAGAGCATCTGGGTGGTGGGCACGGCGGTCGTGTTGATCGTCGCGCTGTATTTTTACTTCGATAAAACCATCTCCGGCAAAGCCTTGCGCGCAACCTCCGTGAACCGGCTTGGCGCCCGCCTGGTGGGTATCGGTACGACGCAGGCTGGAAGGCTTGCCTTCACGCTCGCGGCCGGCCTGGGGGCGCTCTGCGGCATCCTCGTGGCGCCGATCACGACCATCTATTACGACTCGGGGTTTCTTATCGGCTTGAAGGGATTCGTGGGCGCGATCGTGGGCGGACTGGTGAGTTATCCGCTCGCCGCGGCCGGGTCGCTGCTGGTCGGATTGCTGGAATCGTATTCGTCGTTCTGGGCGAGTGCTTATAAAGAGGTGATCGTGTTCACGCTGATCATTCCGGTGCTGTTGTGGCGGAGTCTCGCAAGCCCGCATTCGGATGAAGAAGAGGAGTGACACGATGAAATTCCTGATGCAGAAGAAAGTGTTCGTCGTGTTCCTTGTGCTTGTTTTTGCGTTGCCCGTCCTGCCGCAACCCATCCGCATGCCCGAGTACTGGATCACATTGTTGAACTACATCGGCTTGTATTCGATTGTCGCCATCGGGCTCGTGTTGTTGACCGGGATTGGCGGGATGACGAGCTTCGGGCAGGCGGCGTTTGTCGGCGTGGGCGCGTACTCGACGGCTTATCTCACCACGCAGTTCGGCGTTTCGCCGTGGCTTGCGTTGATCGTCGGCGTGGTGCTGACGGCGTTGATCGCGTTGCTGCTCGGCATGGTGACCATGCGGCTGTCCGGGCACTTCCTGCCGCTTGGAACCATCGCGTGGGGCTTGTCGCTGTTCTTCCTGTTCGGGAACCTGGAGTTCCTCGGCAAGTACGACGGCATCAACGGTATTCCAATACTTAACCTTTTCGGCTGGCATCTCGAATCCGGCCGATCGATCTACTACCTGATCTGGGTCGTGGTGTTGCTGGCGGTCATATCGGTCCAGAACCTGCTCAACAGCCGTCCTGGACGCGCGATTCGCGCATTGCGCGGCGGTGGCACGATGGCTGAAGCCATGGGCGTGAACACCGCGTGGATGCGCGTGGTGATCTTCGTCTACGCAGCTGTGCTCGCAGCCATTTCGGGCTTTCTGTACGCGCATTTGCAGCGTGCGGTGAACCCAACGCCGTTCGGCTTGAACCACGGTATCGAATTCCTTTTCATGGCGGTGGTGGGCGGTGTATCGCATGTCTGGGGTGCGGTTCTGGGCGCGACTATCCTCACCGTTCTGCAAGATTATTTGCAGACGCTGTTGCCCAGGCTGCTCGGATCGAATGGAAACTTCGAGATCATCGTTTTCGGTGTGTTGATGGTCTTGCTGCTTCAATACGCGCGCCAGGGTGTCTGGCCGTTTGTGGCTCGGCTGTTTCCCAGCGGCCCGCGTGCGCGCGTTCCCGATCATGCCGATGCGTTGCCGCAGCGCGCGAGGCCGGTCGCGGGTGAACCGCTGCTCGTGGTCGATAAGGCCCGCAAGCAGTTCGGCGGTCTCGTCGCGGTCAACGATGTCAGTTTTCAGGTGAAGGCGGGCGAAATCATCGGCCTGATCGGTCCGAACGGCGCAGGGAAATCGACGACGTTCAACCTTGTGACCGGTGTATTGCAGGCTACGAGTGGGTCCATCACGTTCCAGGGCGAGCGCATCGATACGCTGAGCTCACGTGAAATCGTCAAACGGGGAATCGGACGGACGTTCCAACATGTGAGATTGCTATCGGGCATGACGGTGCTGGAGAACGTCGCTATCGGTGCGCATTTGCGCGGCAAGACGGGCGTCTGGCGCAGCGTTGTTCGGCTGAACGCGACGGAAGAAGCGCGGCTGATGGCCGAAGCGGCGAAGCAAATCAAACGCGTTGGGCTGGAGAAGCATCTCTACGATGAAGCCGGCAGTCTTGCACTCGGACAGCAACGAATCCTCGAAATCGCTCGCGCTCTGTGCTGCGATCCGAATTTGCTATTACTCGACGAGCCGGCTGCAGGTTTGCGCTATCAGGAGAAGCAGCAACTCGCTGAACTGTTGCGACGTCTGAAGGGCGAGGGCATGAGCGTACTTCTTGTCGAACACGATATGGATTTCGTCATGAATCTGACGGATCGGCTTGTAGTGATGGAGTTCGGTACAAGGATCGCGGAAGGTCTGCCGCAGGACGTGCAGAAAGATCCAGCGGTATTGGAAGCTTATTTGGGCGGGGTGGATTAATGGCCGATGCAATTCTTCAGGTTGACGGTTTGTCCGTCCGTTACGGCAAGGTCGAAGCGTTGCATGATGGGAAGCTGACTGTGGGTGCCGGTCAGATTGTTTCGGTGATCGGACCCAACGGAGCAGGCAAGTCGACACTGCTCAACGCAATAATGGGTGCGTTGCCGTCCACTGGATATGCTAACGGTACGATCCGATACCGCAACGAAGAGGTTTCCACGCTTCCTATCGAAAAGCGTGTTTCACGTGGAATGTGCCTGGTGCCGGAAAAGCGTGAGCTGTTTGCGAGCATGACCGTGGAAGACAACTTGGTGCTGGGGGCGTATCGGAGGAAGCGGGCGGGTGAACGCAATTATTTGGATCAGCTCGATCATGTGTTCGACCTGTTTCCCCGGTTGAAGGAACGGCGCAGGCAGGCGGCAGGTACGTTGTCCGGCGGTGAACGACAAATGCTTGCGGTCGGGCGTGCGCTGATGGGCAAGCCCGACTTGCTCATGCTCGATGAACCCAGTCTCGGCTTGGCGCCATTGATCGTGAAGGAGATCTTCCACATCATCAGTGCGCTTCGTCAGACCGGCGTCGCGACATTGCTTATCGAGCAGAATGCGCGCGCTGCGCTTCAAATCTCCGACTATGGGTATGTGCTCGAAACCGGCGAGTTCGCCATGGAAGGTGCAGCGACCGCATTAGCTCATGATCCGAAAGTTATCGAAACCTATCTGGGTCTTGCCAAAAAGGTTGCGTAGCGATCCTGTCACGTCCAAATAAAGATAGCGTGTTTCACGTGAAACACGCCATTTTTTTGCTTTCACGGCTTGGGGCCGAATCGCGGTAAAAGCTAACCGGTATAATTCTTCGATATCTCTTTCGAAGGTCCGCCACCTCGCGCGGGAACCCATGCTTTATCCAACTGAATTCGATGTGATCGTCGTTGGCGGCGGTCACGCTGGAACCGAAGCGGCGTTGGCCTCAGCCCGTATGGGCGCGAACACGCTCTTGCTCACTCATAACATCGAAACGCTGGGTCAGATGAGCTGCAATCCGTCGATCGGCGGGATTGGGAAAGGACATCTGGTCAAGGAAATCGACGCACTAGGTGGCGCGATGGCCGCAGCGACTGACGAGGCGGGCATTCAGTTCCGAATATTGAACTCCTCGAAAGGCCCGGCAGTGCGCGCAACGCGCGCGCAAGCAGATCGTGTTCTGTACAAGCAGGCAATCCGGCATCGACTCGAGAACCAGCCTAATTTGTGGCTGTTTCAGCAAGCAGTGGAAGACTTGATGGTCGAAGGCGACCGTGTTGTCGGCGCCGTGACGCAGGTTGGCGTGCAATTCCGGGCCAAGGCCGTGGTGCTGACGGCTGGCACTTTCCTCGATGGAAAGATTCACGTGGGCTTGAACAATTACACGGGTGGACGGGCGGGCGATCCGGCTGCAGTAACGCTGTCAGCGCGCTTGAAGGAGTTAAAGCTCCCGCAAGGTCGGCTGAAAACGGGTACGCCGCCGCGTATTGATGGCCGCACGATCGATTACTCGAAGCTCGAAGAACAGCCGGGCGATCTCGATCCGATCCCAGTCTTTTCATTTCTCGGTCGCGTTGAACAGCATCCGCGCCAAGTGCCTTGCTGGGTAACGCATACGAACGAACATACCCACGACATCATTCGCTCCGGTCTTGACCGTTCACCAATGTACACGGGAGTTATCGAAGGCGTCGGGCCGCGGTATTGTCCATCGATCGAAGACAAGATTCATCGGTTTGCGTCAAAAGACTCGCACCAGATCTTCCTTGAGCCCGAAGGTTTGACGACAAACGAGTTCTACCCGAATGGCATCTCGACCAGTTTGCCGTTCGATATCCAACTCGCACTCGTCCGTTCGATGAAAGGCCTTGAACACGCCCACATCCTGCGTCCGGGTTACGCCATTGAATACGATTACTTTGATCCGCGTGGCCTGAAGGCGTCGCTGGAGACCAAGGTGATAGGCGGATTGTTCTTCGCAGGACAAATCAACGGAACGACGGGCTACGAAGAAGCGGGCGCGCAGGGCTTGTTGGCGGGGATAAATGCGGCCTTGCAAGTGAGCGGGCGTGAGGCATGGTGCCCGCGCCGGGACGAGGCGTATCTGGGGGTTCTGGTCGACGATCTGGTCACGCAGGGCGTGTCTGAGCCGTATCGGATGTTCACTAGCCGAGCCGAGTATCGCTTGTCGCTGCGGGAAGACAATGCCGACATGCGTCTGACGGAGATTGGCCGAACGCTTGGCGTGGTCGATGACTCCCGTTGGAACGTGTTCAATGCAAAGCGCGACGCTGTTTCACGTGAAACACAACGACTCAAAACTACGTGGGTCACCCCGAAAACCTTGCATGTCGATGAAGCCACAGCTTTGCTCGGTAAAGCGATCGATCACGAATACAGTCTTGCCGAGTTGCTGCGTCGCCCGGGTGTGACGTACGCCGACGTATGCTCGTTGCGTGGAAACACGTCCGGGCCCGACGCGCCGCTGGCTGAAGATCCGGTACTGCTCGGTCAAATCGAGGAGCAAATCGAGATTGCCGTGAAGTATCAAGGCTATATCGATCGTCAAGCTGGTGAGATCGAACGCAATGGGTCGCATGAAAACACGCGTCTGCCGGAAGGGTTTGACTACGCAGAAGTGCGCGGACTCTCGTTCGAGGCGCGCCAAAAGCTGATCCAGCATCGTCCGGAAACGATCGGGCAGGCATCGCGCATCTCGGGCATCACCCCCGCGACGATTTCCCTGCTCATGGTTCATCTGAAGCGCACTTTTGGTCGCCACAATGATTCCACGGGAAACAATCGGGCAGGGCGTGGCGACGCTCGCTCCGTCTCGTGATGAAGCGTGAAGCCGGTGAAGCCGGACTGAGCACGCTGTTGAACGAAGGCATCGAGCAGCTCGCAATCGATGTCACGGAAGTGCAGCGCCAGAAACTGCTGGACTATGTGACGCTGCTCGGTAAATGGAACGCGGTGTACAACCTCACGGCGATCCGCGACCCGCGTCAGATGTTGATCCAGCACATTCTTGATTCGCTCGCGATTATTCCGCACATGGCGGAGTCTGGTATTGCCCGGACAGCGCTGGATGTCGGCTCGGGCGGCGGTTTGCCCGGCATCGTGATGGCGATCGTGCTGCCTCATTGGCAAGTCACGCTAAACGACATCGTGCACAAGAAAACGGCATTCCAGTCCCAGGCCAAGCTGCAGCTCGGGCTGACCAATTTGTCCGTGGTGACCAGCCGGGTAGAAAGCCTGCGCCCGGGTTTGGAAGTCCCGGGTCTTTTTGACGTAATCGTGTCCCGCGCGTTCGCAGAGCTCTCCGACTTCGTTACACTTGCGCGTCATCTGGTTGCCGACAACGGTCGCATCTGGGCGATGAAAGGCATTCGGCCCGAAGGCGAGATCGAGCGTCTTCCTGCCTATGCCAAAGTCAACCGTATTGAACGCCTGCGCGTGCCCATGCTCGACGCCGAGCGCCACCTGATCGAAATTGAAATCGGAGCGGCCCAACATTGAACACTGCTGTCGACATCTCAAGCGAGCCTGAAGTCCAGGTAGCAAAGAAGGGACAAATCACGATGGCGAAGATATTCTGCGTCGCGAACCAGAAGGGCGGCGTTGGAAAAACGACCACCGCGGTCAATCTTGCTGCGAGCCTGGCGGCGCTCGACCAGCGGGTTTTGCTGATCGACCTTGATCCCCAGGGTAACGCGACGATGGGCAGCGGTATCGACAAAGCTGCCGTTGGAAACACCGTCTACGACGTGCTTGTGAACGGCGTCACGGTACGCGAAGCAAGCACGCGTACGGATGCGGTCAAATATGATGTCTTGCCCGCAAACCGCGAACTGGCCGGCGCGGAAGTTGAGTTGGTCGGCGTGGAAAACCGCGAACGCGTGCTGCGCCATGCACTCGCCGATGTCCAGGCCGACTACGACTTCATCCTCATCGATTGCCCGCCCGCTTTGTCGCTGCTGACGCTGAACGGGTTGTGCGCGGCGCACGGCGTTGTCATCCCGATGCAGTGCGAATACTTCGCTCTCGAAGGATTATCGGATCTGGTCAACACGATCAAGCAGGTTCACGCGAATCTGAACCGCGATCTGAAGGTCATCGGATTGTTGCGGGTGATGTTCGATCCACGCATCACGTTGCAGCAGCAAGTATCGGATCAACTGAAACAGCATTTCGGCGACAAGCTTTTTGACGTTGTCATTCCGCGAAATGTCCGTCTGGCCGAAGCGCCAAGCTATGGATTGCCGGGGGTCGTGTTCGACCGGGCATCGCGTGGGGCGCAGGCGTATATCCAGTTCGGCACGGAAATGATCGAGCGCGTTCGCGCGCTTTAATGGACGGATTGGGAAGATGGCAGAACAAGGAAGCAAGATGAACGCGACGATGAAAAAGAAGGGTCTGGGACGCGGGCTCGAAGCTCTGCTGGGCGGTAGTTCGGACATCACCGAGGCCGTGCGCAGCGAGGGCCTGCCAAGCGTGCTGCGCCTCGATTCCATGCAGGCCGGCAAGTACCAGCCGCGTACCCGCATGGACGAGGGCGCCCTCCAGGAGCTTGCTTCGAGCATCCGCTCGCAGGGCGTGATGCAGCCGATCCTCGTGCGTTCCATCGGCGATGACCGCTACGAAATCATCGCGGGCGAACGCCGTTTTCGCGCCGCGAAGCTGGCCGGCCTCGAAGAAGTGCCGGTGCTCGTGAAAAACGTGCCAGATCAGGCTGCTGCAGCAATGGCCTTGATCGAAAACATCCAGCGCGAGGATTTGAATCCGCTGGAAGAGGCGCAGGGCATCCAGCGTCTTCTCGATGACTTCAACTTTACGCACGAACAAGCCGCCGAGTCAGTCGGACGTTCGCGCAGCGCCGTGTCCAACCTGCTCCGTTTGCTCAACCTCGCGACGCCCGTCCAGACCATGCTGCTGGCAGGCGACCTGGACATGGGCCACGCCCGCGCGCTTCTTGCCGTCGATGCCGCCACGCAGATCCAGCTTGCCAATCAGGTGGTAAACAAGCGCATGTCGGTGCGCGAAACCGAGAAGCTGGTTTCGTCGACGACGAAGGAAGCGCCCGCGACCAAGGCGCGCCTCGCCAACGATGGCGGCCGCGATACACGCCGCCTCGAGGAAGAATTGTCGGACCTGCTGTCGGCGAACGTCAAAATCAAGATGGGCGGGCGAGGGCGCGGCAAGCTGCAGATCGATTTCGGCGATCTCGATGCACTCGAAGGCATATTAGGGCGCTTGCGCACGGGCGTCGTGAACGACAAGGCGTCAGTGACAGACAGCGCATCGGCAACGCAAGCCTGACTCGATGCAACCGTCAGCGCACGCGAAACCTGCCCGGTTGAATCTGGTGGCGAAAGCATGGGCGCTGATCGCCGGCGAGCCGGTATTGGCAATCCTGATTGTCGCGTTGATCGCGCTCCAGGTTCTGCATCCCAAACCCTGGAGCGCCTTGCCGGCTTTGATCGACTGGCAGACCGTGCTGACGCTTGCCGGTTTGCTGATGCTCACGAAAGCAGTCGAACTCTCCGGTTTCCTGATGTGGATGGCGCACCGCGTGGTGCATCGAATACATGGTGAGCGCGGGCTTGCTTTCCTGCTGATCGGACTCGCTGCCGCGCTCTCCACCTTGCTCACCAACGATGTCGCACTGTTCGCCGTCGTGCCGCTGACGCTGTCGCTGCATAAACTCGCGCCGCTTCCCATCAAGCGCCTGATCATCTTCATTGCGCTCGCCGTGAATGCCGGGTCGATCCTGACGCCGCTCGGCAATCCTCAAAACCTGTTCCTCTGGCAGACCAGCGGTGTTTCGTTCGGCGCATTCGTGTGGGCGCTGTTGCCGTTGTGCGCAGCGCTCATGGCGATGCTTTACGCGCTCACGGCCGTGATGTTCCGCAACCGTCCGCTCGACCTTTCCGGCGACAAGGAAACGCACACAGTCGATGTCCCCCTGTGCACGGTCGCGGGCGTTGCATTCATAGCATTCGTCGTTCTCGCCGATGCCCACCACGCCGGCCTCGGCCTCGCCGCGGTCGCGATCGGCTTTCTATTGTGGCGGCGTCAGGTCGTGCTGAAGATCGACTGGTTGCTGCTGTTGATCTTCGTGCTGATGTTCATCGTCTTGCGCAGTGTCGCGGCGTTGCCTTGGGTGCATCACGCGATCGCAAGCCTCGGACTCGATACTCCGCTCAAGGCGTATGCGGCAGGTGCGGTGTTATCGCAGGGAATCAGCAACGTGCCTGCGGCGATCATGCTCGCCGAGTTCTCGAAGGACTGGCGTGCACTTGCATTCGGTGTGAGCGTCGGCGGCTTTGGCATCGCCATTGGTTCCCTCGCGAATCTGATCGCGGTGCGTTTATCCGGCGAACGCGGCATGTGGGGACCGTTCCATCTCGTCTCGATCCCGTTCTGGATCGTCGCAGGAATAGTCGGCGCATGGCTTGTGTAGGCATCGTGAAGTCTCGTTGAACATCAACCTTTCAGTCCTGTCCCCGGTCGTTGTCCACACAAGCGAAATCTCTGATTTGAGACGTGTTTTTAAGGTGTATCCGGTTGTTTTTTGGTGACCCTAAGCTATTGAATCCGCGACAACAATCGCTTACAATCGCCCGGATTTAACAGCTTAGCGGCTCCGAAAGCGCAGCGTAAGTATGTTGCTCCTTCAGGCGACAAACCAACGGCAAATGCGCAGGTTGTGACTGACTTTAGTGAGATGTGTGATGGCGGTGCGAGAGCAGGATCGAGCGCCGGAAGGCGGAAATGATGGGCGCGTTTCAAGCCCTGCCGCAGATTTGACTGAACCTGGTTCAACCAGTTCAAATCCCACACCGGTTTCTTCAGGTCAGGCGCGCCACACGTCGAATCGTCCGTTCGACGATTCGTGGGACGCTGAAGCGAAAGATAACAAAACTGTTCCGCTGACGCGGGCAGAGGCGGAGACGCTGTTTGGTCCCGAGGTGAGTCGTTCATCGCGTGTCACGCCGTTTAAGGTCGTGGCGGCGCAAATGGTTTTGTCCCTGGTTGCGACGTTGGTCTGGTGGCTGTTCTACAGCCCGCCGGGTACTGCTGTGCCGGGCGACGTGGCGCTGTCAGCGTTCCTGGGTGGCGCGATTTGCTGGGTGCCGAGCGCGTTGTTCGCAGCACGGCTGAAAGCGAAGAGCGGCGCCGAAACCATTGCGAGCTGGGTGATCGGCGAAGCCATGAAGATGGGCGCGACGATTGCGATGTTCGTCGCCATTGCGTACGGTTTCAAGGGCGTCCTGTGGATACCGCTGCTGGTCACGTATCTGATCGCGCTGAAGACGTACTGGATAGCAATGGCGTGGAAGTAGGTCGCGGCTGACGAACCTGACGTGCCAGGTAAGTGACGTAGTTACGGTAACAGAGCAGATTAATACGTGCGGATGCTTCATCTCCTGCACGCGGGCCCGTGCCCTGCCGATCGCCCTTGAATGGCGGCTGGAGGATCACACGGGCGGCGGAAGATTTTCGACAATTTGGGTGGCTTTAAAGTTATGGCAGCTAGCGAAGGAACGCACGCGATGGATCCGTCGGAGTACATCGCGCACCATTTGCAGAATCTCTCCACTTCTCAGCAGACGTCGATCTTCGATATCCACGTCTGGAATCTCGACACGCTGTTCTGGTCGATTCTTTGCGGCATTGTCACGATCATCATCCTCGGTCTGGCAGCACGCAAAGCGACGTCCGGCGTGCCGGGACGTTTTCAGTGCGCAATCGAGATGCTGGTCGAGATGGTCGAAGACCAGTCGAAGTCGATGATCCACGGTAGCCGCCGTTTCATCGCCCCGCTCGCGCTCACGGTGTTCGTGTGGGTCGCGCTCATGAATTCGCTCGACTTCATCCCGGTTGACCTGCCGACGCGCGTGATCGGCTGGCTCGGTCTGACCGAGACGTTCCCGCACATGCGCGTGGTCCCGACGGCCGACCTGAACGGCACGCTCGGTATCGCCATCGGCGTGTTCGTGCTGATGATCTACTACAACTTCAAGATCAAGGGCGTTGGCGGCTTCGTGCACGAACTGCTGTCTGCTCCGTTCGGTGCGCATCCGCTGCTGTGGATCCCGAACCTTGCACTGAACATCATCGAGTTCGTCGCCAAGACGGTTTCCCTCGGCATGCGGCTGTTCGGCAACATGTACGCAGGTGAACTGTTGTTCCTGCTGATCGCCCTGCTCGGCAGCATGTGGCACTTCGGCGCGGACGCTTCTGTCCTCGGCTTCCTGGGCCACGTGGTTGCAGGAACGGTCTGGGCGATCTTCCACATCCTGATCGTGCTGCTGCAGGCGTTCATTTTCATGATGCTGACGCTGGTGTACCTCGGCCAGGCGCATGACACGCACTAAGCAGGGAAGACTCACAGTAGTTCGGTAAAACGCTGCGGAACAACGCAGCGGAGAACCAAGAATCAGCAAAATCGTTTCGAGTTTCAATTTTTTATAAATCTAAGTTCCAAAGTCTTTTCACATAGGAGTAGTCATGAACGCTTTCATCGCCAACATCCAGGGTCTGACCGCCATCGGTATCGGCATCATCATCGGCCTGGGTGCAATCGGCGCCTGTATCGGTATC
>Ga0153932_1000339_pt1 | contig 14433 bp, 9 predicted proteins | sample TSNJ016MetaG_FD_102273 | JGI IMG/M metagenome (GOLD analysis project Ga0153932, IMG submission 102273) | Attine ant fungus gardens microbial communities from New Jersey, USA - TSNJ016 MetaG | ecosystem: Host-associated > Fungi > Mycelium > Unclassified | place: USA: New Jersey, Wharton State...
CGCGGCTCGAGCGGACCCCGCACTGGCTCATCAAGCAAGCCATCTTCGCGTATCTCGAACGCATCGAACATGGACAGTTGCCACCTGAACTGTCCGGTGCAATCGGTTCGGCCGACGCGCTCGAATCCTCCGTGCACGCCGATTCCGAAGAGGACGGTGCGCCGCATCCCTTCCTCGATTTCGCCCAGAACGTGCAACCGCAATCCGTACTGCGCGCAGCGATCACGGCGGCGTACCGACGCCCTGAGCCGGAATGCGTGCCGTTCCTGATCGGTCAAGCCCGGTTGCCGGCGAGCGTCGCTGCCGAAACGAATGCCATGGCGACGAAGCTGGTTGAAGCACTGCGCAAGAAACAAACGGGCGGCGGCGTCGAAGGCCTGATCCACGAGTTTTCGCTGTCCAGCCAGGAAGGCGTCGCGTTGATGTGTCTCGCTGAAGCCTTGCTGCGCATTCCCGATCGCGCCACGCGCGACGCGCTGATCCGCGACAAAGTCAGCAAGGGCGACTGGCGCTCGCACATGGGCCAAGCGCCGTCGCTGTTCGTGAACGCGGCGACGTGGGGCCTGATGATCACCGGCAAACTGGTGACGACGAATAGCGAGGCCGGGTTGTCATCGGCGTTGACGCGTTTGATCGGGCGCGGCGGTGAACCGCTGATCCGCAAGGGCGTCGATATGGCCATGCGCCTGATGGGCGAGCAATTCGTCACCGGCGAGACGATTTCGGAAGCGCTGGCGAACAGCCGCAAGTTCGAAGCGCGCGGTTTCCGCTATTCCTACGACATGCTCGGTGAAGCCGCGACGACCGAAGAAGATGCGGTTCGCTATTACGCGTCGTACGAGCAGGCGATTCACGCGATCGGTAAAGCTGCCGGATCTCGCGGCATTTATGAAGGCCCGGGGATTTCGATCAAGCTGTCCGCGTTGCATCCGCGATATTCGCGCTCGCAGCAAGAACGCACGATGACCGAGTTGCTGCCGCGCGTGAAAGCGCTGGCCTTGCTCGCGCGCCGTTACGACATCGGCTTGAACATCGATGCGGAAGAAGCCGATCGGCTTGAGATTTCGCTCGATCTGCTCGAAGCGCTGTGCTTCGATCCCGAGCTGGCCGGCTGGAACGGTATTGGTTTCGTGGTGCAGGCGTATCAAAAGCGCTGCCCGTTTGTTATCGATTATTTGATCGATCTGGCGCGTCGCAGCCGGCATCGGATCATGGTTCGCTTGGTGAAGGGCGCTTACTGGGACTCGGAAATCAAGCGCGCGCAAGTCGATGGCCTCGAAGGTTATCCGGTCTATACGCGCAAGATTTATACGGACATCTCGTACGTGGCCTGCGCGAAGAAATTGCTTGGCGCGCCCGATGCCGTCTACCCGCAATTCGCCACGCATAATGCGTTCACGTTGTCGGCTATCTATCATCTCGCCGGTGGGAACTATTATCCCGGCCAGTACGAGTTCCAGTGCCTGCACGGCATGGGCGAACCGCTGTACGAAGAAGTCACCGGCCGCGACAAACTCAACCGGCCGTGTCGCGTGTATGCGCCTGTCGGCACGCACGAAACGCTGCTCGCGTATCTCGTGCGGCGCTTGCTTGAGAACGGCGCGAACACGTCGTTTGTGAATCGGATCGCGGATAAAACCATTCCGGTCAGCGACCTCGTGCAGGACCCTATCGACGAAGCGTCCAAGCTCACGCCGCTCGGTTTGCCTCATGCCAAGATCGCGCTGCCGCGTCAGTTGTTCGGCAGCGAGCGCCTCAATTCGATGGGCTTCGATTTGTCGAATGAGCATCGGCTGGCGTCGTTGTCGTCGGCGTTGCTCGCGAGCGCGAATCATCCATGGCGCGCGGCGCCGATGCTGGAGTCCGCCGATGTAGTGGACGGCGTCGCCCGCGACGTTCGCAATCCCGCCGACTTGCGCGATCTGGTTGGAACCGTGGTTGAGGCGACGTCGGAGCAAGTTTCCCTCGCGCTGAGTAACGCCGTCGCCGCCGCGCCGATCTGGCAATCGACACCTGTCGATGAACGCGCCGATTGCCTCGCCCGCGCAGCCGATCTGCTCGAAGCGCAGATGCATACGCTGATGGGTCTCGTCGTGCGCGAAGCAGGGAAATCGCTGGCGAATGCGGTCTCGGAGATTCGCGAGGCTATCGACTTTTTGCGTTATTACTCGGCGCAAATCCGCAGCGAGTTTTCCAACGATACCCATCGTCCGCTCGGCCCCGTGGTCTGCATCAGCCCGTGGAACTTCCCGCTCGCGATCTTCATGGGACAAGTGGCGGCCGCGCTCGCTGCTGGTAATACGGTGCTCGCGAAGCCGGCCGAACAAACGCCGTTGATCGCGGCGCAAGCGGTGCGCATCCTGCGCGAGGCCGGCGTGCCGCCGGGCGCGGTCCAACTGCTGCCGGGCAATGGTGAAACCGTGGGCGCGGCGCTGGTCGCCGATCCGCGCACGCGTGCCGTGATGTTCACCGGTTCCACGGAAGTCGCACGTTTGATCAACAAGACGTTGTCGGAACGGCTCGATCCGGATGGCCGGCCGATTCCGCTGATCGCGGAGACGGGCGGACAGAATTCGATGATCGTCGATTCATCGGCGCTGGCTGAGCAAGTGGTCGCGGACGTGTTGCAATCGTCGTTCGATTCCGCCGGTCAACGTTGCTCCGCGCTGCGCGTGTTGTGCCTGCAGGACGACGTCGCGGATCGCACGCTTGAAATGCTGACCGGCGCCATGCGGCAACTCGCGATGGGCAATCCCGATCGTCTTTCCACCGATGTCGGCCCGGTGATCGATGCCGAAGCGAAGCAGAGCATCGACGCGCATATTGCATCGATGCGCGAGAAGGGTCGCAACGTCGTGCAATTGCCCATGCCCGAAGGCTGCGCGCAAGGCACGTTCGTGCCGCCGACACTGATCGAACTTGATTCCATCGATGAGCTGAAGCGCGAGGTCTTCGGTCCCGTACTTCACGTAGTGCGGTATCGCCGGGCACATCTTGATAAACTGCTCGACCAAATTAAAGCGACGGGCTACGGGCTGACGCTGGGCATCCATACGCGTATCGATGAAACCATCGCGCACGTCGTCAGCCGCGCGCACGTGGGCAACATCTACGTGAACCGCAACGTAATCGGCGCGGTGGTCGGCGTGCAGCCGTTCGGCGGCGAAGGGTTGTCGGGCACGGGACCGAAAGCGGGTGGCGCGCTGTACTTGCAGCGGCTGCTTGCCAAGCGTCCCACGGGCTTGCCGAAATCGCTGGAAAGCGCGTTGATCGTGGATCAGACGGCCGCGAACGAAACGCCGGCTGCGTTGAGCGCGTTTCGCGATTGGGCGATCGCCGAACGCGATCCGCAAACGGCGGCACGTTGCGAAGGCCATCTGCAACACGTGATGGCCGGTGCGACCGCCGTGCTGGCCGGCCCGACCGGCGAGCGCAACACCTACACGCTCGGCGCACGCGGAACGGTTCTTTGCGTGGCATCGACGGCAAGCGGCGCTCGCGCGCAACTCGCCGCTGTGCTCGCCACGGGCAATAAAGCGCTGTTTTCCGGCGCGGCGGGCGAACAACTCGTGGCGGCGTTGCCGGCATCGATCAAGCCGTATGCATCGACGCGCAAGAGCCAGGACGCGGCCTTCGATGCAGTCTTGTTCGAAGGCGACAGCGACGAATTGATGGCGTTGGTGAAGGACGTCGCGAAACGCCCGGGACCGATTGTTTCGGTGCAGGGCGTGCCGGCGGGAGCCTTCGCTGACGACGCTCACGATGGCGAGCAGGATTACGCGCTCGAACGGTTGCTGACGGAACGCTCGGTGAGCGTGAACACGGCGGCCGCGGGCGGCAATGCGAATTTGATGACGATTGGCTGAGCTGTTACCAGCGCGGCGGTTGGCTCAAACAAACGGCAGCAGGCACGGCGATCCCGGCACACGCTGCCACTTACATGGGAATCAGGAGAGTTTATGGATTACACGATGAAGAAGCTGGCAGCAGCAATGTTGGTCGCAGGTCTGTCGGTTGCTGCAACAGCTCAGGCGCAAACTGCTGAAGACGTGAAGGTAGGATTCGCCGGCCCGATGACCGGCGCGCAAGCGCACTACGGCAAGGATTTCCAGAACGGCGTGGTGCTCGCAGTCGAAGATTTCAACGCAACGAAGCCCGTGATTGGCGGCAAGCCGGTTCGCATCGTGCTCGATTCCGCCGATGACCAGGCCGACCCGCGCACCGGCACGACCGTCGCGCAGAAGCTCGTTGACGACAACGTCAAGGGCATGCTCGGCCACTTCAACTCGGGCACGACGATCCCCGCTTCGCGCATCTACGCGAACGCCGGCATTCCCGAAATCGCGATGGCAACCGCGCCGGAATATACGACGCAAGGTTACAAGACCGCATTCCGCATGATGACCTCCGACACGCAGCAAGGCTCGGTGGCTGGCGAGTTCGCGGTGAAGACGCTGAAGATGAAGAAGATTGCGATTGTCGATGACCGCACGGCTTATGGCCAAGGTCTCGCCGACCAGTTCGAGAAGGCTGCGAAGGCATCGGGCGCGACCATCGTGGATCGTGAATACGCTAACGACAAGGCCGTCGACTTCAAGGCAATTCTGACGAAGATCAAGTCGTTGAATCCGGATCTGGTCTACTACGGCGGCGCCGACTCGCAAGCCGGCCCGATGGTCAAGCAGATGAAGACGCTGGGCATGCGCGCGCCGTTGATGGCGGGCGAAATGGTCAAGACCGATACGTTCCTGAAGATCGCAGGCAATGCAGCCGACGGCACGGTGGCGTCGCTGGCTGGTTTGCCGCTCGATGAAATGCCGGGTGGCGCGGCTTATGTTGCGAAGTACAAGGCGCGTTTCAATGAGGACGTGCAAACGTACTCGCCGTACGCGTACGACGGCGCAATGGCCATGTTCACGGCAATGAAGACGGCGAACTCGACGGACCCGGCGAAGTATCTGCCGCTGCTTGCTAAAACCGACATGGCTGGTGTGACGTCGAAGCAGCTCGCGTATGACTCGAAGGGCGATTTGAAGAACGGCGGGATCACGCTGTACAAGGTCGTCGATGGCAAATGGACGACGCTGCAAAGCGTGGGTGGGAAGTAATAGTTTTCCCGCTTTAGTTCAAGGAAACCCCGCATGCGCTCCGCGCTGCGGGGTTTTTGCCTTGTGCGCTCTGTTTTGCGCAGACTAGAGAATGCTCATCGCTTTCATGAGCCAGGCAGGGGACTCTATGCTGTCCAGCATGTTCTTCAACGCCAGCCCTAATTCCGTATTGCCTTCGATCCGCAACTTGCGCTGAAAGAACAGGGTGTCGGGGTCTTGTTCGCGACGCAGCAGTTTCAGATAGTCCGCTGCGCACGCTCGAAAACTGACGTCGGCGGCTTCATGCGCGCGAGCCGGACAAAAGCGTCCGTTACGAAGGCAAACTGCCGCCTGCTTGCCGAGATCGTCGATGCGAACGCATACCGTCTTGCCATCCAATAGGGATAGATCCTTGGGAAGCGCGTTGGCGCGACGGGCCATTTCCAGCGTGATTGCCGTTGCGTCCGACCAGCATCGTTTTGGAAGATACGGCGCGATACGCGCGAGAAGTGGTAATGGCGAGGGGAATTTAGACGCAAACATTTGCAGCGTTCTCCATTTGAATACCGGGCTGACCTTGCCAATAACCGTTGCACAGCGAGATAGGGGCATACGCCGCCAGTTCCGCGTAGTCGATTGCCTTGCCCGCGATGCACTCGCGATGGAGCTCGACAATGCGCCCGGTATGCTCCCGTTGCGGGCTGAGCCGAATCCCGGTGACGCCCATCGCGGCCATGGCGGCCCAATGCGAAAGTAGCGATTGCGTAGCGGCCGACTGAGTCTGGATACCGTTGATGGTCAAAAATGCCTGACCTTCACGTGTTTTAAGATCGAGACCATCCGGAAACTCAAGGCAGCGGTACTCGCAATCGTCTTGTTTCAGATTGAAATGGCGAGCGGTAAAGCATCGTGCCGATAACGCCAAGGGTAGGCGGCCCCATGAGAACACTTCGGTCTCCATGCCGGGCGGGGCAATCCTGGAGGACGGCCGCCAGCCTGTCTTGTGCCATTTCCACCGGCGGAACCCAGCGCATGGCGCCTTGCCGTGCAAACAAGGCGAGTGTGGTGGCGTTATAGATATTCAGCGTCGTGCCAGCAACCCAGCGCCTGTCGTTCAGCAGACGTACCGCGCCCAGGTCGTTAGCCTCCACAATGAATTCGTCGTTTCTGTGAAGCGGCGCAGCGCCTTGAGTTCGTTCTCCGACTCGAGCAACGCCTGACAGGACAACACCACCTCCTTGCCGGCATCGCGCAGATCACGGGCAACGGCGAGCCAGTCGTCTGTGCGCAGTTCCCGCCGGCGACTGCACACCACTTCACCGAGATACACTGTATCGACCGGCCATGGCGTGACTTCGGCATAGAACTTCATGACTTCATCGCGCGTCCAGAAGTACAGCAATGGAGCCAGTGTCAGTTTCATCGTTCGTGCTCCTGTCATTTCCACGGTCTCGAGTAAGCGCCCAATGTTGCCTGCTGGCCTTCAGACACCTTCCCCAACGATTGCCGCCATGCCGGTTTCACATGGAAGCGCGGCCCTTCGGCCGTTGCTTCATCGATGGCGGCACGCAGCGTGCGCGTCACTTCGCCGACATAAGCCGGGCTCCGTTGCCGCCCTTCCACCTTAATGGCGGAAACACCGATCCGGAGCAGTTCGGGCAGCAGTTCCAGCACATTGAGGCTGGTGGGTTCTTCAAGCGCGTAGTAGATGTCGTTGTTGACCTGGAAGCGGCCTTTGCACAGCGTTGGATAGCCGGCCGGCTCGTCCTGCCCATATTCGTCGATCAAGATGCCCGACAAGCGCGCCTGCGTGCCGTTAGCCGTTTCCTGCCAGCGCACGGCTTTAGCCGGCGAGCATACGCCGGCCGTGTTGGGTGACTCCCCCGTGGCATAGCTCGACAGCAGGCAGCGGCCTTCCACCATGACGCACATACTCCCAAAACCGAAGACTTCGACTTGCACGTAAGTGTTGGCAATAACGTGTTCGACTTGCGCCAGCGTCAAAACGCGCAGCAGCACAACCCGTTCGATGCCGAACAGGTCGCGGCACAAGTTGATGGCTTCGTAATTGGTCGCCGAGCCCTGGACAGACAGGTGCCGGCGCAGGTGCGGATGCGTGCGCGCAGCGTAAACAAGCAGGCCCATGTCGGCCATGATCACGGCATCAATGCCAAGATCCGCTGCCATGTCCACGGCTTGGTGCCAGCGTTTTTCCTCTCCGGCTTGCGGGAAGGTATTGATCGCCATCAGAACCCGGCGATGACGCGCGTGAGCGTAGCGGATACCTTCGCGCGCGGTATCGATATCAAAATTCAGGCCGGCGAAATTGCGCGCATTGGTGGCGTCTTTCAGACCTATATAGACGGCGTCGGCACCATGATCGACCGCGGTTTTCAGCGCCGGCAGATTGCCGGCAGGGCACACCGGTTCGGGCTTTTGCATGTAGAGAATCCATTGTTTCGCGGAAGCCTAGGAGCATGTAGCTGTTGAGCGCTACACGGCTTGTCGTCGATCAATGGATATTTCACTTGAGAACCGGGGGTGCCAATTTTGATCGCAGATTCGATGTGAATTCGGCTTTTCCGAATGGAGTCGTGTCTTCCTACGGATGTTCTGTCACGAATGCTTTATGACCGACACACTTTGTCGTGGGTATCGAGTCGACTCCCGGATTGACTCGATACCCCGGTTCCGGCGACAGTACAGCGCGTTCAAGTTTCTACGCGCTGAAATCCTCTTCCCAGTATTCATTCTCCCGGCGTGCGTCGCTGCCTCGCGCTTCTTCGGTTTTCCTTAGTTCTACGCGACGAATTTTCCCCGAGATCGTCTTCGGCAATTCATAGAACTCGATGCGTCGAATGCGCTTGTAAGCGGCGAGTTTCTGCGCGGCGAACTTCAGGATTTCACCGGCGGTTTCCCTGGTTGGTTCATAACCGTTGCGCAACGCGACGAATGCTTTCGGCACCGATAGCCGCAGCGGATCCGGACTCGGCACAACCGCCGCTTCACCGACCGCCGGATGTTCGATCAACACGCTCTCCAGTTCGAACGGACTGATGCGGTAATCCGCTGCCTTGAAGACATCGTCGGAGCGGCCTACGTAGGTGAAGTAACCATCGTCATCGATAGACGCTACATCGCCCGTCCGATAATGCCCGCCGCGCATTGCGTCCTGCGTCTTCGACGGATCGTCCACGTAGCCGTCCATCAAACCCAGCGGCTTGGGGTCGAGGATCAGCGCGAGTTCGCCTTCCTGGGCGGGATTGTCGTCGTGATCGAGCAGCGTGATCCGGTAGCCGGGTAATGGCCTGCCCATCGAGCCTGGTTTCATCGGTTGACCCGGCGAATTCGCGATTTGCGCGGTAGTTTCGGTCTGGCCGAAACCATCGCGTAACGTGAGGTTCCAGGCCTTTTTTACGCGCTCGATAATCTCCGGATTCAACGGCTCGCCGGCGCCGACGACTTCGCGCAAGTGCACCTTATACGCCGATAAATCTTCCTGGATCATCATGCGCCAGACGGTCGGCGGCGCGCACAGCGTAGTGATCTGGTGCTCGACGAGCGCCTCCAGCGTGGCCTTTGCGCTGAAGCGTGACGTGTTGTGGATGAACACGGTCGCGCCCGCATTCCACGGGGCGAAGACGCAACTCCACGCGTGTTTCGCCCAGCCCGGCGAGCTGATGTTGAGATGGACATCGCCAGGTTTCAAGCCGATCCAGTACATGGTCGACAGATGCCCCACCGGGTAGCTCTGGTGACTATGCAGCACCAGCTTCGGACGGCTTGTCGTGCCGCTCGTGAAATACAGCAGCAGGGGATCGGTCGCGAGCGTCCTGCCTTCGGGTTCGAACGAAGGACTTTCGTTGAAGGCATCGGCGAAATTCAACCAGCCTTCGGGCAACGTCGCGCTCTGCGGGATAGTGACGGCGATGCGAGTTTTGTTTGCATCGATGGAATCGAACTTCGCGGTTTCACTCGATGCCACGATCACATGCTTCACTTCGCCTCGCGTCATGCGGTCGGCTATGTCGGCCGGCGTCAGCAACATGGTCGCCGGAATGGTCACGGCGCCGAGTTTCATGGCGGCGAGCATGGTCTCCCACAGCGCGGGCTGGTTCGGCAGCATCAGCAAGATCCGGTCGCCTCGCTCGACACCTTGCTGCCTCAGCCAGTTGGCCAACTGATTCGATCTCGCCGACAACTCCGCGAACGAGAGCTTCGTCTCGTCTCCGTTCTCCTCGACCACCCACAGCGCCGGCGCAAGGTTGCTGCGTGCGTATTCATCGAACCAGTCGAGCGCCCAGTTGAACTCCATGAGTTCGGGCCACGCGAAGTCTTTGTACGCGGTGGCGTAGTCGTCGCGATGACGTAACAGAAAGTCTCGTGCCTGCAGGAATGCTTGCGATGCCATGGTCTTGCGTCTCCTGGATTGTGTTCGCTTTTGCGCGGGTCTTTGTGAAACCCCCTTGTTCGCGAATATGCATCGCCGCCACGGTGAGCGGCTGGCGTTTATTTTTGCCGCAATTTCTCTCCCTGCTCTCTCACTTGATCCAACGTTGCCGCCGGGGTGCTCGCATCTTGCGGAATCCTTATTTCTATCACTGACGGCAATCCCGTTTTCACCGCGCACTCGAATGCCGGCATGAATTGCGCCGTCGATTCCACGAGTTCTCCGTGCGCGCCAAATGCACGCGCGTAGGCGGTGAAGTCGGGGTTCGTCAGCGCCGTGCCGTGCACGCGGTTCGGATAGTGGCGTTCCTGATGCATCCGGATCGTGCCGTATTGCTGGTTGTTCACGACCACGAAAATCACCGCGAGCTTGTACTGCATTGCCGTCGCCAATTCCTGGCTCGACATCATGAAACATCCATCGCCCGCAAACGCCACCACGACGCGCTCCGGATACAACGACTTCGCCGCGATGGCCGCAGGCACGCCGTAACCCATCGCGCCGCTCGTCGGCGCGACCTGCGACCGGAAGTGCCGATACGCATAGTGCCGATGCAACCACGTCGCGTAATTCCCCGCACCGTTCGTCACGATGGCATCGGCGGGAAGATGTTCGCTGAGTTGCTCCATGATCTCGCCGAGCTGGACATCGCCGAGCATGGGCCGAGGTTTGCGCCACGCGAGATACGCGTCATGCGCCGCTTCAATCGCGCCGCTCCACGGAATGGCTGCGGGGGGCTTGAGCGCTACGAGCGCCGAGACCATTTCCGGCATGCCTGAAACGATCGGCAGATCCGCTGAATACACGCGCCCCAGTTCTTCGGCGCCTTGGTGAATGTGGATCAGCGTTTGTTTCGTCTTGGGGATGTCCAGCAGCGTGTAACCGCCGGTTGTCGATTCGCCCATTCGGGGGCCGAGGACCAAGAGCAGGTCGGCATCGCGGATGCGTGCGGCCAGCGCTGGATTGATCCCGAGGCCGACATCGCCGGCGTAGTTCGGGTGATTATTGTTCAGCGTGTCCTGGAAGCGGAAGGCGCAGCCGACTGGCAACTGCCACGCTTTGACGAAGCGCGCGAAATCCGCCGTGGCTTCGGGCGTCCATCCGCTGCCGCCGGCAATGACAAATGGTTTCTTCGATGCCGCGAGCATCTCGTGCAAACGCGCGATCTGCGCAGGCGCGGGTGACGCTGCCACACGCTGATAACGCGGCGCTCCGGGCACGGCTTCGCATGCGTCGCTCAGCACGTCTTCCGGCAAGGCGAGCACGACCGGGCCCGGCCGGCCGGAGGTTGCGATGTGGAATGCATGGCTCAGATATTCGGGAATGCGGCGCGGATCGTCGATTTGCGCGACCCACTTCGCCATTTGTCCGAACATGCGCCGATAGTCGATTTCCTGAAACGCCTCGCGGTCCATGTGTTCGCGTGCGCATTGGCCGATGAGCAGGATCATCGGCGTGGAATCCTGGAATGCGGTGTGGACGCCGATTGATGCATGCGTGGCGCCCGGGCCGCGCGTGACGAGCGCCACCCCGGGGCGGCCGGTCAGCTTGCCTACCGCTTCAGCCATGTTGGCCGCGGCGGCTTCGTGGCGGCACACGATGGTCTGGATGCGGCTGGTTTCATCGTGGAGGGAATCCAGGATGGCGAGGAAACTTTCGCCAGGCACGCAGAAGACGCGTTCGACGCCGTGCGTGAGGAGCGCATCGACGATCAGGCGTGCGCCCGTGGTCGGAAGGGTGTTTGCGGACGGGACAGCAGATGTCATGCGATGCAATCTCCCAGAAGGTTTCGCGCTAGTGGCAATGGGCAGGGGATTTCATAGCTTACGCTCGGGCGGGGCGCGGGCGCTAGGGAGGGGTTTTGCTGGGGGGCCCTGGGTGCTGGTTTTGGGGTTAGCCGTCGACCCAGACCGCTAACCCTGGCAAACGGATTCGCTCAACACTCAACAATATTCACCGCCAATCCACCCCGCGACGTCTCTTTGTACTTGGTCTTCATATCGGCGCCGGTTTGCATCATGGTTTTAATAACCGAATCAAGCGACACGTAATGGCTGCCATCCCCGCGCATTGCCATGCGTGCAGCGTTCACGGCTTTCATCGATCCCATCGCATTGCGTTCGATGCATGGAATCTGCACCATCCCGCCAACTGGATCGCAAGTCAGCCCGAGGTTGTGTTCCATCCCGATCTCGGCGGCGTTTTCAACTTGCGTCGGTGTCCCGCCCATGACCGCTGCCAACCCTGCTGCTGCCATCGAACATGCAACGCCCACTTCGCCTTGGCATCCGACTTCGGCGCCGGATATCGACGCGTTCATCTTGTACAGAATCCCAATGGCCGCTGCCGTCAGCAAGAAGTCGATCACGCCCTGCGCATTCGATCCCGGCATGAACCGGTCGTAGTAGTGCAGCACGGCCGGAATAATCCCCGCTGCCCCATTCGTCGGCGCTGTGACAACGCGCCCGCCCACCGCGTTCTCCTCGTTCACCGCGATGGCGTACAGGTTGATCCAGTCGATCATGGAAAGCGGATCGCGCAGCGCCTGCTCGGGTTTATCGACCAGCGCCCGATACAAAACCGGCGCTCGCCGCTTAACCTGAAACGGACCAGGCAGGCAACCATCGGCGTCGGGATTATCGATTCCGCAACCGCGCTTCACGCACGATTGCATCACTTCCCAAATGCGTAGCAAGCCCGAACGAATCTCTTCTTCGCTACGCCAAACGCGCTCGTTTTCCCACATTAATTGCGCTACAGATTTGCCTGTTTCACGGCACAACGCGAGCAATTCATCGCCGGATTGGAACGCGTAGGGCAACTGTTCAATCGCGGTCAGCACCTTCACATTCGATGCCCCCGCCGTCACCACAAAACCACCGCCCACCGATAAATATGTCGAGTCGCGCAGTGAAACGCCGTTGGCATCGAAGGCGTGGAGTTTCATGCCGTTCGGATGCTCAGCCAGCGCTTGCCGCAGAAACGCAATGTGTTCCTTCAGCACGAACGGAATCTCGTGACGCCCCAGCAGCATGAGCTTTTTCGTCGCGCGCACGGTCTCCAGACGCGTGCTGATGGTCCCGGCATCGACCGTATCCGGCGCGTCGCCCATCAAGCCGAGCATCACGCCTCGATCCGTACCGTGACCCTTTCCGGTTGCACCAAGCGAGCCATACAACTCGCATTTCACGCTAGCCGTGGCGTCCAGCAGACCATCGCGTTCGAGCCCTTGCACGAACATCAGGGCGGCGCGCATCGGCCCGACCGTATGCGAACTCGACGGACCGATGCCGATTTTGAAAAGATCGAAAACGCTGACTGCCATGACTGCTCCTGCAAAGGTGCTGCTAAAAAATCAGCGCGCCGGCAACGGCAAACAAACTGCAAGCCAGGCCGGCGGCGTGGGCGCCAGACGCAGCGCAATGGGCGCGTAACGCCCGTCAAGCCGCGCCGATAGATGAAACAATTCGGCCGCGTTTTTCGGATCCCACGTGCCCGAATAACCGGGCAAACCGGCCTCGCGGCGGGTGGCATCGAAGGGCACGTTCGAATGAACAAATTCTTCGTGCGTGCGCGTACCAAGCGCATAGGGCGTGAGCCAGTTCAGCGCGGCGGCGAGCGTCGCGCCCGACTGTGATCGCTCAGTCAGCCAGTTGCGGTTATGACGGCGCGCCGCGAGCGCGGCCGTGACCAGCGGCTGTAGATCGTAGGTCACGTAGTGCAGCGCGTCGCGTTCGGCGAAATCGACGGTCGAACCGTCCGGCGCAATGTTGTCCCCAATATGCTCCACATACAGCCGCTGCGCCGCGTTGATCAGCTTGCGGTCATCGGTCGTGAACGCGCCCATCGAAATCAATTTGATCCGATGGCTCTGCCAGTTGTTCCGATACGTGCCGGTCAGCGGCCGTTTCTGCTTATCGATATCTACGACATACCCCGTCACCATCTTCGAGATAAACGCGCTCGACGCGTTGCGTGTCTTCACCGGCAATGCGCTCGCCGTCAGGTCGTAGGCGAGGATCAGCGACTCGAAATTCGTTTCATCGATAGGATTAAAACTCGGCTGATAGGTCGTGACCCACGCGAATAAAAACCGGTCGACGAGACGCAAATACGCTTCGTTGCCCGTTGCGCGCCACGCCAGCGCCGCGTCGCGCATTAATCCCAGATCCTTTTCCGCTTCTTCGCTTTCGTCACGGATGCCCTGATGGGGCAAGGTGCCTTCCGTATGAAGCGTTGCCCGCGCCTTCGGCTGGTCGTTCAGCCGCGACTGCACCATTTGCACCAGTGCTTTTACGCCCGGATCGGCGTTCGTGCGCTCACTGGTTTGCATCGCGGGCGCGGCGCAAAAATTCATTGCGGCAAACGCGCTTGGCGCACTGATTGCCGATGTTGCAAGGGCCGCGATGATCGCCGGAACACGCCACGTTTTACTCACCACTCGCACCTGTCGCGCCATGCAAAACTCCCTGATTGGCTTGGTTCGGGAGAGATGGTATCTGGTGTTGTGTGAATCCGGCAAAACTGTCCGGCTTTTAGCAAAGCCGGACAGTTCGAAACGCATGCTTATTCGCCGTACTCGGACAATGGAATGCACGAGCAGAACAGGTTGCGATCGCCATAGGCGTTGTCGGCGCGGCCGACCGGCGGCCAGTACTTGCGCGCAATCAGCGATGTCAGCGGATACGCCGCCGTTTCGCGCGAATAGGCGTGGCTCCAGCCATCCGAAACAACCACCGCTGCCGTATGCGGCGCGTTCTTCAGAGGATTGTTTTCGCGATCCGATTTGCCTTCTTCCACCGCGCGAATTTCGTCGCGAATGGCGATCATTGCATCGATAAACCGATCCAGCTCCTCCTTCGATTCCGATTCCGTCGGCTCGACCATCAGCGTGCC
>Ga0153932_1000340_pt1 | contig 14424 bp, 13 predicted proteins | sample TSNJ016MetaG_FD_102273 | JGI IMG/M metagenome (GOLD analysis project Ga0153932, IMG submission 102273) | Attine ant fungus gardens microbial communities from New Jersey, USA - TSNJ016 MetaG | ecosystem: Host-associated > Fungi > Mycelium > Unclassified | place: USA: New Jersey, Wharton State...
AGCTTGAGCTTCGACAACGCTAGCGCCGGCAAAATCCAGAACGGCTGGATCAAGTCGTTCCAGGCATTGCCGAGCATGACCGCAGTGGCCGTATGCCCCACCGATGCGCCAATTGCCTTCGCCGCTTCGATCATGAACGGCCCCTGGATAACCCAGTGACCGCCGCCCGAAGGCGCGAAGAAATTAATGAAGAACGAACTGATGAGGCCCCAGAACGGCAACGTATGCGGCGTCGCGATCTTGACGAAGAACTCGGAAAACGTATTGACCAGTCCCGACGACGCCATGATTGCCATGATGCCCGCGTAAAACGGATATTGCAGGATGATGCCGCTGATCGTACGAATGCCTTCGTTGAGTTTTTCGACATAACGGATCGGCGTGCCCAGCAAGATGATGCCGAGGAACAGGATGATGAAGTTGATCAGGTTCAAATCCATCGTGCCGCCGCCGTGGAAATACAGCACCACGTAGACCACGCCGATCAATCCAATCAAGCCGCTCAGCAACCGGCTGTTATTCAGGCGGCTGGCAAATGTGTTTTCGTCGCCGGCGTCAGCGGGAATAGCCGCTTGAGCCGCGCGCGTACGCTCCTCGAGCGTACGGTCGATCTCGGTCACCGGCTGGCCCGGCTTCGGATGCAGCCACGCGTTAAGCAAGGGCAGCGTGATCAGCACGACGAGGCTGGTAACAAGCATGGTCGGCGAAAAGATGGTTTCCGAGAGCGGAATGACGCCCATCTGCGCTTCCATCGGGTGGCCCTTGGTTGAGATAAGCACAGGAATGCTTGCCGACAAACCAAGGCCGTAAAGCGTGAAACCGCTGTACGCCGACGCAATGATCAACGGGTAGTGAACGCCCTTCACACTCAGCGCCAGCTTGCGCGCGACAATGCCGCCGATCACCAGCCCGAAGCCCCAGTTGAGATAACTGCCGATACCGCCTACCAGCGTTGCAACAATGATCGCCATGCGCGGATCGTGCACTCGCATGACGATTCGATCGAGGAATCGCTCGGTCAGCGGCGCGGTCGCGAGCACGTAACCCATCGCGAGAATCACGGCCATTTGCGTGGTGAATGCGAGCAGCGTCCAGAAGCCCTTGCCCCAGCTTGTTGTCAGCGCCACGATGCCCTGGCCCTGCACCAATACGGCAAGGATCATGGTGAGAATGGTTAGCCCGATCGCGAATACAAACGGATCGGGCAAATACTTGCGCATCAGTTCGGTGAAAAATCCCGTTATTTTCTGCATTGCAATGTCTCTGAAGTATTATTTAGTTAAGCGAAATTTTTGCCAATAATGGCCAGTGGCGCCAGCGGCTCGTTCGGCTCTCAAGATTCTTTTTCTGAACTCATTAAGCGCCGGTAGCGGGTCAGCGCCATCAATGCCCGGTCGCGCCATGCCACGCGTTCTTCCCATTGTTCAAGCGGCACCGCTGCGCGCCTTGCCGCGGCTACTTTCTCGACAAGCTCCGGTGTCCACGGATCGTGCTGACCGCGCTCCGCGCCCATGCGTTCGTATGCAGGGCCCATCTTCTGCGCATGCGAGCTGATGCCGCCGCGCGTATTGAGATCCACCGTTTCGAATGGTCCGATCACGGACCATCGCAAGCCGAGGCCATCGCGCATCACTGTATCTATGTCCTCGACGGTCGCAACGCCGTCGCGCACGAGGCAATATGCTTCGCGCAGCACGGCGCCCTGCAACCGGTTGAAAACGAAACCCTCGATTTCCTTCGATACCAGCACGGGTTGCAAGCCGACATCGCGGAAAAGTTGCAGCGTGCGTTGCGTGACGTCATGCGCGGTAAAAGGCGCGGGCACAATCTCGATCACGGGAATGAGGTACGGCGGATTGCCCGGATGCGCAATCAGGCAACGATGCTTTCCGGGCAGGTCATTAACGAAGCTTGATGCCGTCAAAGCCGATGAAGCGCTGGCGAAGATCGCCGTAGCGGGCGCGGCGGCATCGAATTGCGCAAATAACGCACGCTTGATATCCACTCGCTCGGGTGCGCATTCCTGCACGAGATCCGCGTCGGCGACGGCCGCTTCTACGGACGTTGCCAACTGGACCCGCGCCGCCACCGCGTCAGCGGCTTCGTCGAGCAAGCCAAAGTGCGCCAGTTCGTTCAGGCGCGGCGTGATCTCTCCAGGGGCTGCATCGCGACGGGACGCATCGGGATCGAACAGGTGCACGGGCCATCCCGCGCGCGCAAACACCACAGCGAATGCAACGCCGATACTCCCCGCCCCCACGATCGCCACACGCCGGATATCTGCCGTGCTCATCTCAAACTCCCGCTACGCCGACCGTCATTCCGCCGCACACATAGAGCACCTGACCGGTGACAAAACCGCTGCGGGCATCGAGGAGATAGGACGCGGCGTGCGCGATATCTTCCGGCGTGCCCACGCGTTTCACCGGCACGCTCTCGACAATCGCGCGCGTACGCGGACTGTCCGGCGGGTTCGCGCGATCGAAGAGTTCAGTGCGAATGGGGCCAGGGCCAATTGCGTTCGACGTGATGCCATGACGGCCGAGTTCAAGCGCCCATACGCGCGTCATGCCGATCAACGCGGCCTTGGTCGCCGAGTACGCAGTACGTAGTTCCTTGCCTAGCGCTGCGCGCGAAGACATATTCACGATACGGCCGAAACCCGCGGCCTGCATGCCAGGCAGCAGCGCCTGCATGCACTGCATCGCGCAACGCACATTCAGGGACCACGCGACTTCGAGTTCTTCGATACTTTGTTCGCCTGCGCCGGCCGGGACCACCACGCCGACGTTGTTGATTAACCGAGTGATCGGGCCTCCCGCGAGCGCCTGGTCAAGCGCTTTCCTTGTTGCTTCGGTATCCGAGAGATCAGCGATCAAGCCCTTGCCTACGCGATCGATCACAACCGCTTCGAAGCCATCCGCTTCACAGCGCTCGGCACAGGCCGCACCAATCCCGGCCGCGCCGCCGGTAATCAAAACTCGTTCTCGTGTCATGTCGTGTACTTTAGGAAATCAGACGGTTGCGATCGGCGTCACGGGCGAACCCATCGCGCCCGGCAAACGCAGCGGGGGCGCCGTGAGCATGAAGCGCGAGCGCCCGTTGGCGCGCAGCCAGACCGCCAGATCGTGCAGATACCAGAGCTCGCCAAGCGGCAAACCCAGCTTGAACAAACAATGATGATGCAGCGGCATCAGCGGATAGTGACCTTCTTGACCTTGCGCCGGACGTGCGGGATAACGCTCGACTGCATAATTGTCCGCCACCAGCGCAGCGATGCCCGAGTCGGCCAGCCACTGCAAGAGCCGCTCGTCGCGGCCGTCGAGTGCACAGCATTGACTGTTGAGCACGGCTTCGTCGGGATGACGATTCATCTCCAGCACGAGTTCAGCGAACCCGGTACGCAGCAGCAGCATGTCACCGCGTTCGACCTGTACCTTGTCTGCGTCAATCGCGAACATCAGGTCGTCGTAACCCACGGTGCGATGCTCGCGCCCGTAATGCGCCACGAGATCGACAAGCACGCCGCGTCCCTGCATGCCTTTTACCGCCAGATTTTCGATACCGAGCGCTTCCGCGTGGCTATGTTCGCTCCCGCATTCGTGCGGCGCGAACGCGTCCTCGCGACGGTATTCCATGGGTCCGACTACGTCGGTGTTCGCCTTGTAACCGTTGTAGTAGACGCTTTCCGCCACGCCGTCGCCATCGGCATCAAAGAGCGCGCCCACATGCGCGAGCGAATCCCATTGGGTGGAATATTGCAAACTCATGAGCACTTGATCGTCGCTGACGACATCGGTCGCCTGCTCCTCCATGCGCGCGAACGGAAAGTTCACGTAAGGCAAACCGTCCTTTGTCGTGGGCCGTAAAACCGGCGGATGACGACGCACGTTAAGCTTGCTATCACCTGGATAATCCAGCGGCAGGGACAGGCAAAAACTCAGACCCGCGCGAATCTCGCGCGCACCTTTCAACACTTGTTCCGATGTGATCAGGTTCGGTCGTCCAAGTTGATCGTCGGGGCCGAAATCGCCCCAGTTCGACCCGTCAGGCCTATTTTTCCAGCGCCTCTGATCCTGCATGTTCTTCTCCTTGCACGACGTCCAGAGCAGTCGGCGCGACCAGGATCACTGCTGCCGCTAGCCAATCAGCGTCTGCGGTATCCGGTCGAAAATATCGAGGAGCGCCGCGACCGCGTGCGCCTGGTTCTTCAGCAAGCGTGCCTTCGGGCCGCCAATAACGAGCGCGAACGCCTCGCCGTGAATCGAGAATCCCTTCGCGAGGCCCGCCACGTCCTCAACGTTCTCTCCGGTCGAACGATGCCAGCCAAGCGTCACGCCCTGTTCCACTTCCACCTCCAGCGCCGCGCGATCAATCACTGAACCATCAGTCGATGCGCTCAGCGGCTCGCAGCTGTCGAGGAGGCGCCGGCGCGCATCCACCGGCAATGCGCCGAGCAGCGCCTTGCCTGCCGCGCCGGCATGGACAAACATGAAACCGCCGGGTTCGTCGCTGTATCGAATTTTCTGACGCGATTCCATGACGTCGAGATAAACGACTCGATTGCCTGCGAGCGTCGCGAGCCCGGCCGTTTCTCCGGTCGCATCGCGCAACGCCGTGAGCAACGGCTGGAACAGCAGCGTGAGCGGATCCTCGCTGCAAATGTCGCGAGCGACATGCAACAAGCGCTGCGTCGGGTAATAACCCGCTTTTACGCCCGGCGCATAGAGATAACCCTTTGCCACCATCGTCTGCAAAAGCGCATGACAACTCGACAAAGGGATTTCGGTTCGACGCGCAATCTCGCTGTAGATCATCGGTTGCCGGACTTCGGCAAACAGGTTGATAACGTCAAAGACGCGCACTGCAGTTTTCACATCCATGACAATATTATCGGTATATCGATAACTTCAACGCAATAGGGTCAGGGGTATACACCTAGAAATCCCTCACCACTTTCGGTCGGAATCATCCCGGCTTAAACCGTATGAAGAAATCGTCCGCCGAATGCCGCAGGCCGAATCGCCGGCTTGCTTGCGAGGCCGATTTTTAAAATAGATAGCTATCCTTATAAATTCCCACCATGCTTGCTGCTTCGTCGCGAGATCGAAACTAAAACACCGGTGAGAACCTGCAGGATGCAAACGGTGAGTCTATTCGGGAGAGTGAGCTGCGATCAAGGTGAGCTTTCGCGGGAGCTAAAAGTGAGTGTATGCGGGAGCCATAAAAAAGTGGCGAAGCCTTCGTGCAGGGCTTCGCCGCTTGTCGAACTGTCCAAACCGCTAGCGGTGTCTCCGCATGACATCGCGGGCGACCTTCATGCGCCTTAAAGCTGCCGCGCGATCACCATGCGCTGTACTTCGCTCGTGCCTTCGTAGATCTGCGTGATGCGGGCATCGCGATAATGGCGCTCGACCGGATAGTCTTCCAGATACCCATAACCGCCATGAATCTGGATGGCCTGCGAGCAAACCCGCTCCGCCATCTCCGATGCAAACAGCTTCGCCTGCGACGCTTCACTCAGGCACGGCAAGCCTTCAGTGCGCATGCGCGCCGCGTGCAACACGAGCAGTCGCGCGGCGTTCAGGCTGGTCTGCATATCGGCGAGAAGGTTGGCTACCGACTGATGCTCCTTGATCGGCTTGCCGAACTGCACGCGTTCGTGGGAATAAGCACGGGCCGCGTCGAATGCCGCGCGTGCAATGCCCACCGCCTGCGCCGCGATACCAATGCGCCCGCCCTCCAGGTTAGCCAGCGCGATCTTCAATCCTTCGCCGCGCGCGCCCAACAAGTTGGCCGCAGGAATCGCGCAATCCTCGAGGGAAATCGGGCAGGTATCGGAGGCGCGGATGCCCATCTTGTGCTCGGGCCGCCCCACATTAAAACCAGGCGTATTCGTCGGTACGATGAACGCCGACAAGCCCTTCTTCCCAAGCTCCGGATCGGTCACGGCGAACACGATCGCCATGCCGGCGCGCGCGCCATTCGTCGTGAACTGCTTCGCGCCGGAAAGCACCCACTGGCCGTCGCGTTCAATCGCGCGTGTCTTCAGGTTGTTCGCCTCCGATCCGGCTTGCGGCTCCGTCAGCGCGAACGCGCCGATCATCTCGCCCGTTGCCAGTTTCGGCAGATATTCGGCCTTTTGCGCTTCAGTGCCGAATGCGAGAATCGGTCCGCAGCCAACGGAATTGTGCACGGCCATCAGCGTGGAGCAGGACGCGCAACCCGCTGCGATTTCTTCGATAGCCAACGCATACGCCACGTAGTCGCTGAACGTGCCGCCCCACTCGGCGGGTACGATCATGCCAAGCAAGCCGAGCTCGCCGAGTTGCTTCACGACTTCATCCGGCAAGGCGGCGTCGCGGTCCCATTGGCCCGCGTGCGGCGCCAGTACTTCGGTGGCGAAATCGCGCGCGGCATCGCGGATCATGCGTTGGTCATCGGTCAGGAAACTGTCGATCATGTTGGTCGGGCTCGTGTGGAATACAGAAGAACGCTGTGGGCTTACACTGCTGCGCTTAAGCGATGAAACAGTCAGGTGGATGGCAAAAAGCCTCACGCCTGATTCTAGGCGTGATACATCCGTCTGCCGATGCCTGAAACGATCAAGCTTCCCGAGCGAATGCGCCACCTAGTGACTACCCCAACACCGAAAAGCCCGCATGATCGGCGACCCAACGCTGCAGTGCCCACTCTCAAAACATCACGCCGCCAAGGCAACGAACGCGGGACCATAGCGGCGGATTTCGTCGAAGAAGCACTGCGGTGCGCCGAGCGTCGCGGCGTGGCACGGGTCGCGTTACTGGAGCAAGCGGGCATCCATCCCGCCACGCTCGAGGCGCCGCTTGCCCGCGTGTCGGCGGCGCAATATGGCCGCTTGTGGAGCGCCATTGCCGATGCGCTCGACGATGAATTCTTCGGCCAGGACAGTCATCCGATGCGTCGCGGCAGCTTCACGTTGCTTTGTCATGCGGCGTTGGGGTCGCGCGACGCAAGCCAGGCACTGACCCGCATCGCGAGTTTCCTGCGACTCGTGCTGGACGACCTGCGATGCGAAATCGGTACCAACGAAGCCCGCGTGAGAATTCGCCTTGTCGATACCAATACCTTTAATAAAGCTCGCCCGATGTTCGCTTACGCGACCGCGTTCATCATGATCTATGGTTTGTTGTGCTGGTTGGTCGGGCGTCGCATCCCGGTGCTGACGGCGCATCTGCGCTGCCCGGAACCGGCAGCAAGCGACGAATATCGGCTAATGTTCTGCGATGCAATGTTCTTCGACCAACCTGCGTCGTATGTCGATCTCGCGCCGGACTGCGCCACGTTGCCGGTCGTTCAGACGGCCGCCACGCTGAAGGTTTTCCTGCGCGAGGCGCCGGCTAATTTCATCGTTAAATATCGCAATCCCGATTCGCTCGCCGCACGGATTCGACGCAAATTGCGGCAGCTGCCGCCCATCGACTGGCCGGATAGCGAACGCATGGCGGCGGCGCTGAACATGGCAGAAGCCACGCTCAGACGCCGCCTGAAACAAGAGGGCGCAACCTATCAGTCAATCCGCGATGCGCTGCGGCGAGATCTCGCCATCGCGCGGCTTGCCGATACGACGCAGACCATCGCGGAGATCGCGCATGCGCTCGGGTTCGCGGAACCTAGCGCATTTCATCGCGCGTTCAGGAAGTGGACGGGGGTTCGGCCGACGGCGTATCGCGGCTTGCGGGCTGACACCAATGGCAACGCCGGTGCATGACAGCACGCACGCCATCGCGCTGCTATAGTGAAAATCCGCTGGTCCACTAAAGGAGCGTTGTCATGCCGCAACCGAAAACACCGCCGCGCAGCAAGCCGAAAGCGAAGGCAGACGCAAATCATCGCGAGGACGCCCTGGACGAAGCGCTGGACGAGAGTTTTCCCGCAAGCGACCCGGTCGCGATCTCGGTCGATCATCAAGCTGCCCCAGAACCGAAGCGTCACGACAGCCAGAACAAACGGACGCGATAGTCGGCTCGCGCTAATCGTCGAGACCGGCCAGCAACGTCGCGAGCTTGTCCACATGCTGCATGAGCATTGCGCGGTGTTTGTCGATCTGCTCGATCCGTCCGGCAAGATCGGCTTTCACCGGGTCGTCCAGTTTGCCCGACGCGCGCAAATCCTCCGCCTTCACGTTGATGCCGTCGAGCTGGACCATCGAAAGCTGCCGCTCCACGCGGCGCAGGTCAGTCAACAAGAGGTCGCGGTTGCGCCGGAACATCTGGTCACGCCGATGCGTCTCCACTTGCTGGAGCGCCTGATCGGCGATGCGCCGGGTCGCCTCGGTCTGTGAGAGCAGCGGTTCCGGCCCTCGCAGCACGGGCCGCTTGGGCGCCGGGTGCGCATTGCCGCGGAACACGGCAGCGGGCGTTTCCTCGTCCATCGCGCGCTGGGTTTCGGGCGGGATGTCGCGCCGGTCGCGGCGCTCGTCCAGCCAGCGCGGCGGCAAACCAGTGACGGTTTCCACGCCCCGTACGAATTCCTCACTGAAATCACGCCTTCCGGCCAGGATCAGTTTCATGTACGACGGGGAAAAACTCATCATGCGGGCAATCCTCGCGCCGCCAGCCGGCGATCCAGCGAGCACATTCAAGTTGGCTCGCCACACGAGGTACAGCGTTTCATCGAAATCTTCCATGGGCTAGTCTCCAAGCAGACGGACTCGCAAACGCCGCGCGGCTGTTTCACCTGCGCTTGACGCTTAGGTCCTGGCGAGCCCGTCATCACGGCGACGAGCCGGATCGTATCGGGGGCGTCGCCTAAGTGGGCATCTGACCGCAATCTTACCGGTATCTCAATAATGCGCGTTTTGTCTTGCACGCGGTAAAAACCCGCAGAATCAACAGCAAGCGCGTGGTTTAAGGGCAACCACGCGAAGTGCCGCGATGTCTTATTCCAGAATATCTGTCACGCGAATAAACGGCAATTATGCGTGTGGCAGATAATTGCCGAATATCTGCCACACGCATAATTGACAAATATCTGCCAGCGGAATAAAGTGCATTTATTCGTGTGAGAGATAATTATCATGCAGCAGACCATCGCAACGCCTTACCAAATGGGCCAAATTCTCGCGGCCGGCCGTCGGCGCGCGGGCCTCACCCAGGCCGAAGCGGCCTCCAGACTTGGTGTCAGCCAAAGTCGCGTATCAACGCTGGAGGCTAATTCCGGCGCGCTAACGCTCGATCAGTTGCTGACCCTACTTGGCGCATACGAACTGCAACTCCAGGTATTGGACAAGGGTTCGTCCGTCCCCGCTTCCCACCCGTCAGCGCTGGAGTGGTAATGGCTGGACGCAAGCCACATTCCCGAGCGCTATCGGTATGGGTCAACGGCGTACGAATGGGTATCTGGCACATTCCAACGCGCGGCCCAATGGAATTCGCCTACGACGCCGAGTGGACTGCCTCCGAGCTGAGCCGGCCTCTCTCGTTGTCGCTGCCAATTCCGCTCGATAACGCCCCGCTCAAAGGCGATCGGGTACTCAACTACTTCGACAACCTGCTGCCTGACAGCGAAGCCATTCGAAAGCGCATCGGCCAGCGATTTCGCACCGACACCCTGGATGCGTTCGATCTCTTGCAGGCCATTGGCCGGGACTGCGTCGGCGCGGTCCAGCTACTGGGCGTAGACGAGGAGCCCACTGGCGTCGAACGGATCGATGGTACTCCGCTCAGTGACTCAGAAATCGAGACACTCCTGAACCAGACCGCCGGTAGCGGCGCGTTTGGCCCCCAGAACGACGATGACGACTTCCGGATTTCTCTCGCCGGTGCGCAGGAAAAGACAGCGCTCCTCTGGCACGAGGGTCAGTGGATGAAGCCCCACGGCGCTACGCCGACCACGCATATCCTGAAGCTCCCGCTTGGCCTGGTGGGGAATCGGCGCGCGGATCTCACCAAGTCGGTTGAAAACGAATGGTTGTGCATGCATCTCCTGCAGGCTTACGGCTTGCCGGTCGCTGAAACGGAGATCAAGACCTTTGGCCGGCAACGCGCGCTGAGCGTCAAACGATTTGACCGCCAGATGCACTCGAGCGGCAAGTGGATCCTGAGGCTGCCGCAAGAGGACTTTTGCCAGGTGATGGGGCTCCCCTCTTACAAGAAATACGAGAACGAAGGCGGCCCGGGGGTGATCGATCTGGCGCAAGTGCTTCAGCAGTCCGAGACGGCCAAGGAAGACATCGAAACGCTGCTGACCACGCAGATACTCTTCTGGCTGCTGGCGGCTCCGGATGGGCACGCGAAGAACTTCAGCATCCGGCTGCTGGCGGGAGGACAGTATCGGCTGACGCCGCTTTATGACGTCATGTCGATCTGGCCGGTCGAGGGGAAGGGAGCAAGCCAGTGGTCGTGGTTCAAGGCAAAGCTCGCCATGGCCGTGTCGGGCAAGAACCGTCACTACGCTTTCCGCGATATCCAGCGCCGCCACTTCAACGCAATGGCGCCGCGATGCTCATATGGACAGGATGCGGAGCCGATCATCCAGCGGCTGATTGCACAAACGCCCGGTGTCATCGAACGTGTGTCAGCTGAGTTGCCGGAGGATTTTCCGGCGAGAGTCGCGGACCGTATCTTCGAGGGACTGCGCAGGACCGTAGCCGAACTCGATGCGATGCCCGCCAGGTTAGCTGCCTGATAGACGACCTGAGCGATTGACATGCTCGATTCCTCGCAAAACCCGGCTCACGCCGGGTTTGCATCGGATCAGTCGCATCAGTCACATGAATCAATTCATCAAGGCACGTCGCGCAAATACCCTTCCTTCGACGAATCGCGCATCCGCAACGAGACGATCCAGGAAATCGCGCACAGTGCCGTCACGTACCAGTAGAAGGTCGACTCGCTACCGATCGATTTCAGGAACAACGCCACGTATTCCGCCGAGCCGCCGAACACCGCGTTCGCGACCGCATACGACAAACCCACACCCAGCGCGCGTACTTCCGCCGGGAACATTTCGGCCTTGATCAGCCCGCTGATCGACGTGTAGAGGCTCACGATAGCCAGCGCGACCACCACCAGCACAAACGCCAGGACCGGGTTCGTGACGTCCTTCAACGCGGACAGGAGCGGAACAGTGCAGAAAGTGGCGAGGCCGCCGAACCAGAGCATCGACTTGCGCCGGCCGATCCGGTCCGACAACGCGCCGAATGCGGGCTGCATGATCATGTAGATGAACAACGCCCCGGTCATCACGTTGCTGGCCGTCTTGGCATGCATGCCGGCGGTGTTCACCAGATATTTCTGCATGTACGTGGTGAACGTATAGAAGATCAGCGATCCGCCCGCCGTGAAACCAATCACAGTGAGGAATGCGCCTTTATGCTGCATGAGACCGCGAAGCGTGCCGGCCTCCTTCAGCTTGCGGGTTTCAGCCGTGGTGGTTTCATCGAGCGATTTCCGCAGATACAGCGACACGACCGCCGCGAGCGCGCCGATCCCGAACGGGATACGCCAGCCCCACGCTCTCAATTCCTCCGTGGTCAATAACTGCTGCAAAACAACCAGCACGAGCAACGCGGCAAGCTGTCCGCCGATCAGCGTCACATACTGAAACGATGCGAAGAAACCGCGCCGCCCCTGCAGCGCCACTTCACTCATATAGGTCGCGCTCGTGCCGTATTCGCCGCCCACCGACAAGCCCTGGAACAGCCGGGCGATCAGCAGGAAGAACGGCGCCCATGCGCCAATGCTCGCGTAGGTCGGCAAGAAGCAGATCACGAGCGAGCCGGCGCACATCATGAGCACGGAAATCATCATCGAGGTACGGCGGCCGTGTTTGTCGGCAATACGGCCGAACATCCAGCCGCCAATCGGCCGCATCAGGAAACCCGCTGCAAACACGCCCGCCGTGTTGAGTAACTGCGTAGTCGGGTTCCCACTTGGAAAGAACGCCGGCGCGAAGTACAGCGCGAGGAACGAGTAGATATAAAAGTCGAACCACTCGACGAGATTTCCCGATGAAGCGCCGACGATCGCGAGAACGCGGCGGCGGGTATCGGCTGAAGTTGAGAGGGTGGTGTCGGCCATGCTGGTTGAAACTCCTGTCGCGTGTTGAAAACGGCGGCTTGTGTCCGATCTTGCGCCGGACTGATGGGGAATGGTCCGCCCTGAGGGGCGTTGGCGCGCCAGTTTATACGACGAGAAGCGGGCTGATGCAAGATGACGGTCAACCACAATTCAGCTTACAACCTAAGTTCATCGGAAAGTTTTTTGTCAAAATACGAACTCGATAAAAACTCCGAAATGCCTTTTTGCGCTTCGAACCCCCGCTAGATCAACGACTTGCAGCGAACCTGATGTAAGCCTGAAGCGCCCATAGTTAAACCTTACGATTACCCGTATTGAAAGAATTTAGTAATTACCCTAAGTCACCAAACTAAGTGACGAGCAACCGGGCTTCCGCCCGCGCACTGCCGTTCTCTATTCAAGCGATCCCTGAGCCGAAGTCTTGCCATAATTGCGGACGCCTGGTTTTTCTGGAGAACCGCATGAACCCGCAGTCCGACCAAACGCATCAAACGCATCACACGCATCACACGCTCGACGCCGCCCTGGCATCGAAATTCGCCCGGCTCGCACTTGGCCACCTGACCCGCGAATACCCGAACAAGCTCGATCACGTAATGGGCAGCGCCGCCGATGCACAAGGCCCGCGCGCGCTCCATCCAATCTTCTATGGCAGCTTCGACTGGCACTCGTGCGTTCACGGATACTGGTTGATCGCGCGGCTTGTCGACCGTTTCCCCGCGTTGCCGGAAGCGGCTGACATTCGTGCGCTCATCGACTCGCATTTCACCGATGCCAATGTCGCCGCCGAAGTCGCGTACTTGCAGCGTCCGGAGGCACGCGGTTTCGAGCGTCCGTACGGCTGGGCATGGTTGCTTGCGCTTGCCGGCCAGCTTCATTCGATGCAATCAGCTGAAGGCCAGCGCTGGTCCGCGACCCTGGCGCCGCTTGCGCACGCGTTTGTCGAGCGTTTCACGGAGTACCTGCCGAAATTGACGTATCCGCTGCGGGTGGGCACGCATTTCAATACGGCGTTCGCGCTGACGCTGGCTATCGGTTATGCACGGCAAGTGGGTGACACGGCGCTAGAAACGCTGATCGCCGACACCGCGCGCCGCTGGTATCTGAACGATGCGGATTGTCAGGCGTGGGAACCGGGCGGCGATGAATTTTTATCGTCGTCGCTCATGGAAGCCGAGTTGATGCGGCGGGTGTTACCCCCGGCCGAATTCGCCGGCTGGTTTGACCGCTTCCTGCCCCGGCTGAACGTGAGCGAACCCGCCACGTTGTTCGTGCCGGCGACCGTGTCAGATCGCAGCGACGGCAAGCTTGCTCACCTCGATGGCCTGAACCTGAGCCGCGCGTGGTGCCAGCGTTCGCTCGCGCGTGCACTGCCCGCGGGCGATGTGCGTATCGGCTTGCTCAATGCCACGGCGAACGCTCATCTTTCAGCGGGACTGGCGCATGTGGCGGGGGACTACATGGGCGAACACTGGCTCGCGACGTTTGCGTTGCTGGCGCTTGCGACCTGACTGGTTCGACGCCGCGCGTTTGTGATCGAGTATGTGATCGCACCTGTCAGCCCGATCTCAGCCGCGCGGCTGAAACGCGATCACGCTCATGCCGGCCAGCGCGATTGCGACGCCGGCGAGATCCCAGGTCGTGGGGCGAATCCGTTCGACGATCCATAGCCACATGATCGCCACGGCGATATAAACGCCGCCGTACGCGGCATATACTCGACCGGCGGCGCTGGCATGCAGCGTGAGCAACCAGGCGAAAAGTGCGAGCGCCACAGCACCCGGGACGAGAAGCCACGGGGACCCGCCCTCCTTCAGCCATCGATAGGGAAGATAGCAGCCCATTATCTCGGCGACAGCGGTGACAACGTACAGCAGGAACGTCTTCATATCGGTGGCCAGGGTTTCATGGTGGTTTTTATCAGCGCCCTCTCACTTGCCATTCTCACCAAGCGCTGCCAGTCCTGCGAGCAATGCCTGATGAAACGCCTTCGGGTCCTGCATCTGCGGCGCATGCCCCAGCTCCGCAAACTCGACCAGCTTCGCACCGGGGATCGTCTCCACCGCATGTTTTGCCAGCTCCGGATAACGCCCGAGCGTCGGCCGGATTTCCGGCGGCGCGAGATCCTTGCCAATCGCGGTGGTGTCCTTATCGCCGATCAGCAATAACGTCGGCGTCCTGATCTGCCCAAACTCATAGACAACCGGCTGCGTATAAATCATGTCATAGAGCAAGGCTGAATTCCACGCTACAACATCCTTGCCCGCCCCGCGATACATCCCCGCCAGCATCTGCACCCACGGCTCGTAACGCGCGTCCCAATGACCCGCGTAATACGTGGCTTGCTCGTATTTGCGAATGC
>Ga0153932_1000341_pt1 | contig 14413 bp, 10 predicted proteins | sample TSNJ016MetaG_FD_102273 | JGI IMG/M metagenome (GOLD analysis project Ga0153932, IMG submission 102273) | Attine ant fungus gardens microbial communities from New Jersey, USA - TSNJ016 MetaG | ecosystem: Host-associated > Fungi > Mycelium > Unclassified | place: USA: New Jersey, Wharton State...
CGAGCGAAGCCAGTATTTTTCCGGGCCGCGTGTCGAACGGTCCAACGCTTTGAGGGAAGTAGATTCGACGGCTGGGACCGCCAAGCAATGACATGAAGATCTGGCTACCGTGCGCGATCAATGACTTCCATCCCTCAGACTTGCTCGATGCCCTTAGGTAACCGCCGCCAACGCCGAAATACACCACGCGGCCGCGCGAGAACACGTTGCGAATCCGACTCCTTAGAAACTCGCCCAACGAGATCAGCTTGATATTCGGATCATCGAGATAGCCGGCAAATGAAGCCTGGTCCAGACACACTACGGTGATCGTCCGGGTCACGCCCGCGGCACGGATTGCCTTCAGGCTTAGTTTGACCAATAGTCCGTCGCCACTGTTGTGCGAGCTATAGGCGTGCAGCAAATAGTAGTCAGGGGCGTTCATAGCAACTCATCATGGTGTTGAGGAAACGATCGATCTGAAACGTACTTTCGAAGACGTGACGCGCGTTGCTGCCCATGCGCCGGCATTCGTCCAGCGTTAGCCGGTTGAGGTTGTCGGCGAGGCAATGCCCATTCAGCTCGCGGAGGATGATGCCGTTGTAACCATGGATGACCTGCTCGGGCAGCGAACTCTCTCCGGATACAACAATGACCTTGCCTGCTCGCATGGCTTCAATAGGGACGAGCGCTAGCCCTTCCCAGCGCGAGGGCACCACGACCACATCCATCTCCTGCATCGCGAGCCGGATACCGGCTGCGTTGAGCCAGCCGTGATATGTGATGCGGGTATCGTCACCTGCATTGATGCCTGTGTTGATTCCCCCAAGCACCGCTGCACCGAACGCATGAAGTTCAAGACTTGCATCGAGCAACGGCGATGCTTCAAGAACCACATCAAAACCTTTCTGATAATCAAGGCGTCCGAAATATCCAACTTTGATGGTATGGGTTTCATTTCTTTGCTTCGGTGCATAGGCCTGATCATCGGAAGCAATCCCAGTATAGGTAAACTCGATCTTTTCAGCTGGAATTCGATATCTGCGCGCAGCGCGCAGTTCGTCGAACGACATGCAGAGAATCTGGTCGCAGCGGCGCGCGAGCAAGCGTTCGACGAGACCATAACCCCACTTGGCAGGCGTCGTCACGTCCGTTTTGAGGAACGACCACGCATGTGGCGTATAGATGATCCTGACGCCTGCATGGTTTCCCATCCGCACATACATGCCCGGAAACGAACTGTGGCAATGGACAACATCGGCGTACAACAACGCTATGCAGCGTTGCAGATCTCGCGAGATGGACCAGAATTTCGCCGGGTTGCGACTCGATCGATAATGGATCACGTCGACGCCTTTTATATGCACGCCACCATCGACCTTGCCGATGTCGCACAGCAGTACTACGTCGTGGCCAAGGTCACGTTGCTTGATCGCCAGGGTTTGCACATAAGTTGCAATGCCGCCGGTCCACGTTTCAACTACATGAACGATTTTCATGATCCACGCCCTCCCGGGGAAACAGCCTCGTTTTCTCGATTGGAGAACCTCAAGAGAAAAGCCATCGGTAGCGCAAACAACACGATCCAGCGCACGACGTAATAAGCGATAACGTTGGAATCAAATAGAAAGAACAGGAATGGCAACGGCATCAGGACGATTCTCAGCGGCAGCCATTTTTGATGGCGCGAGCTACTTAGCGCGTTGACGGCGACCAACAAAAATGCGGGAAATATGAAGGCAAGCACGTAGCCGAACAAACCGAAGTTCGCAAGAAATTCGCCGGGCATGCCGAACAGAAGGGTGGTTTCATCGCCACCGGATGACTGGACGTCGCTCACAATGTCGCTCTTCTCCTGAGCGAATGTAGCGGGACGATCATCCCAAAGTGCCTTGGGAACAATCGATGCAGCGGCTCCCGCGAAGCTTCGTCCCATTGGCAGATCGTAGGAGGTCTTCATCACTGTTTCGATGGCTTGCGTCTGCACGTCGAAGCGCGAGAGATCGCGAAACAGGAAGAAGCTGACGGGGCCCATGCTGAGTTCGAGCGCGCGCTGATCCGCGAATCGTTCCGTCAATTCACCCAGGTCCGAATAGTCGACGCCGAACTTGAGCGGCATCAGCAGCAGCGCGACTACCGCCAGCAGAACGGCGGAGATTTTGGCCGCGCGGCGGCTAATCGGTGCGACCAGGAAGTGGTAAAGCAACGCTGCGAACAGGTAGACGAAGATGATGCCCTGGCGATTTCCAAACACGCCCGAAGACAACCAGCCGAGCACGCCCAACTGCGCGAATGCGAATGTTGTCATCAGCTTGCTGCAGCGTGGGCGCAGCGTCAGGCATACAAAGATCCACAGTGGCGCCGTGTTCGCAAGGGCCTGGACAATGCCGAGGCCGCCGAGCGGATCGTAGCCCGTGATCGAGCTTTGAAGTCTTTCGTCGTAGAGTTCGACAATGTTCGCGTAGCCTCCCAGCTTCACATAAATGAATACGATGGCGGCCACGGAAGCGAGCGCGAAAAAATACACCCGTCCCGTGACGCCCGTGCGCCCGTAGCGGGTCAGTTCGTGGGTCACCAAGCGACGTTGTGCGACGTCGAGCGCGAGCTTGAGAAACCAGATGCCGGCAATACTGAGCAGGAACCACAGCATGACTGCTGCACTGTCTTGCGGCAGCAGGTTGAGATAGATCTCGTCGCCGGCCGCGAGTTGCCAGGCCGGCAGTACGCAGAACGGTGCCAGTAAGAAGAGCTTGAACAGGCGAATCAATTCATTACGCGGACGAATAGCGAGAATGCTGACTGCCAGGATGGCCGCAAGCAGTGCGGTCACGCCGGTGATCTTGCCGAGAAACAGGGCGGCGATCGCGATCAGGACGGCGGTGGCTGCGAGCAAGAGCATCGGAAGTGAGGCCTGATCGCGGCGCCGCAACAGGTCGGTGCTCATTTTCCCGACCTCTTTCCCTTGGTCGGCTTGTCGTACTCGTACGCGACGTACCGGTACTGACCGTACTTGGAGCCATAACGCAAACCCTTGGCATCGAGACCATTGAAGATCACACCCTTCACTGCTACGTTTGCCTGCTCGAGTTGCTTGGTTGTTTCGAGTAACTCACCAATGGTTGTGTGCTTGAAGCGTCCGACCAGGAACACGGTTGCGCAATGCGAAGCAATGTTGGCCGTATCGGAGACCGCAAGGACCGGCGGCGTATCGACGATCACCAGGTCATAGCGTTCGCTCAACTGGTCCAGCAGATGCTGCATGCGGCCGCTCTGCACGAGATCAGCGGAGTTCGGCGGCAAGGCACCCGTGCTGATGAAGTCGAGTCCGGCAGTTACATCCCTGTGAACCACTTCGTCTATGGTCGCGGTTTCCATCAGGAGATCGGACAGACCCGATGTGCGTTGCTTGCCGAAGTATTGATTCAAGTACCCTTTGCGCAGGTCCGCGTCGAGCAACACCACGCGCTTGCCGGCTGCTGCGAGCACGGCCGAGAGATTGGCAGACACAAACGACTTGCCGATCGATGCCGTCGGGCCGGTGATCACCAGGCGGTTATTTGCGGCCCCGAGCATCCCGAATTGCAACGCGGTCCGGAAGCTACGGAGGCTTTCAATAGAGGCGTCGTTTGGTCCCGATGCCGCCAGCAGATGCAAGCCCTGCAGACGCGCATGAATAGCCTTGGCGTGCGTGGACTGGGCGGGCGAGAACGGCACGGTGCCATACACTTTCATGCCGGCATGTTGCTCGATTTCGTGCGCATTGGTCAGGCCGCCAAAGAGACTATCGCGCACAAACGCGGCGATAACACCCAGCATCAGCCCGATCATGGCCGCTAGCGCCAGGACCATTGCTTTACGCGGTTTGACCGGTTCTTCGGGGATATTGGCGAAGTCGATCTGACGAACAGTTCCGACCTTGCCGGCCTTCACCAGTTTCAGGCGTTCAACGTTGTTCACGACGTTGACGTAGGTGTCGCTATCGACCTGGAGATCGCGCATGAGGCGCAACGAATTCTGTTCGATGTCCGGCAACGCCTTCATGCGCGTAGCGACGCTGCCGCTCTTGGCGCTGACGGCGGAAATTTGTTTTTCAAGTGCTCGTAGCGTTGGATGACCAGGTGCAAAGCGTGTCATCAGCTCGGCCTGCTTCTGTTTCAGCTCGAGCAACGTGGTCTCTGACGCGACGCTTTCCTGCAAATACGCAGTGCCTTCCTGGCTCAGGTTGAAGGTGCCGCTCTTGTTGCGAAGCGCGTTGTAACTCTCCTCCGAGGCACTCAGCTTGGCCTTGAGGCGCGGCATCTGGCCTTCGAGGTAGGAGAGCGAGCTTTGCGCTTCCGCCGTCTTGCGTTCGACATTCTGCGTGACGTAATCCTGACCTATCTGATTCAGGATCGACGCCGTGAGCGACGCGTCGGTTCCACGGAGCGTGGCGCCAATGATGCCGCTTTGCTTCCCTTTCGGCGTGATGTTCAGATCCTGCTGCAGGTTCGATACCGTCTTGGGTTGCGAGTTGCGCACGAGAACGAATTGCGCGCCGGGCTTCGCGTGAAGTTCGGTGACGAGCAGACGGAACGTGCCAACGTCTTGCGTCGCCTGTAAAGGAACCCCGACATGCCCTTGGATCGGTTGCGCGAGATCGGGGTTATCGAGCTGAAATGTTCCGTTGCTCAGCACCGTCAGCGTGATTTTTTCGCCTTCGATCGACTTGGGAACATCGAAGGTCGCGAGTTGCAGCGACTCTGCGCCCCACACATAGCCACCCTTGCCGAAGAGCCCCGGATCGGAGATGTGCTTGTTGCGACTCGCAATCCATGAGCCGATGACGGGGAAGTACTTCGGTTTCGCATCGATATAAAGTTGCAGCGTGTCTACCGCCTTCCCAACCACCATGCGCGAGCGCAGTATTTCAAGTTCCGCTGCAGCTTGCGTCTTGACGTCGAAGAGGGACGAAGCATCGCCCAACAGACTGTTTGCGCTCATGCCGTTGTCTTCGACCTGGATCAGCATGTCGGCTTCGTACACGGGTGGCGTGATGACCGCATACGCTGCGCCGATGGCGAGCGTGATAGCGGTTATCACACCAATTACGCGGCGGTTCGCAAGCAAGACGTCCAGATAGCGAACCAGGTCGAGTTCTTCGACAGGTGATATCGTGGCCGTGTTTTTTGTGTTTTCGGATTTCATCAGGATTACTCTTTATTCGGTTCTTGTAGCGCCCGAATCGGGGGCACCCAACTGTTGACACTCAGCTCGATCAGATGGAGCGCGTGTTCGAAGGAAGCGCGGGCTTGGGTATAGGGTCGGGGATATCGACCCCTTCATGTTCTCCGAGACAGAACACCTTTCCCGCCGACGTCGGATAACGCCGATGCATCTCTTGTTTCTGTTGCCGGTCCATGACGAGGATCAGATCCGCATCGATCACCAGCGCGGAGTTGACCTGTTGTCCCCGGTGCGCCGTGATGTCCAGCCCTGCTTCGGCCATCAAGGCAATCGAGGTTGGGTCAGCGGGGGCGCCAATCAAGGCGTCGAGACCGGCGGAACGAACCGTCATGCCGGGTAACGCGCGTTTCAGCAGCGCCTCAGCCATTGGGCTTCGACAAATATTGCCGATGCACAACACGAGAAGGGTTTTCATTTCGCTACCACTGCTGCAGTGAGGCCGGCGTTGACCGCGGGCATCAACAGGCTGAGGATGCGGCTGAAGCGCACGAGGTTGCCGCTGTCGACGTAGACCACGTCGCGTGGCTGCAGGTCGAACTGGTTGGCTAGGACCATCGAGACGGGTGATTTCGCGTCGAGATGGAAGACCATGGGTTCGTCACTGATCGAGCCGCGGATCACATACACCTGACCCGGATCCGATGAATTCGCGGTGACGCTGCCCGCTTGCGCAAGCGCGTCGGCGAGGGTCAGCTTGCCGTTTCGCATGGGCACGGCGGTCGACGGCTTGTTCACTTCACCCATGACGAAGACCCCGCTTTCGTCGCGTGCAGGAACGCGGAGCACGTCGCCGTTCCTGAGCACGATGTCCGACGGATTTTGGCCGCGCTCGAGCAACTGTGACAGGTTGATCGGATGGGAAACGCCGTCGCGCACGAGCACCATCCTGCTTTGATCGGCGGTCGCGCTGAAACCGCCTGCGCGGCTGATGGCTTCATACAGTCCCATCGGAATGTCGTTGATCGACTGAGGTCCCGGCGTATGAATTTCGCCGTCCACATAAACTTGCGCTGCGCGATAAGAGGCCACACGAAGCGTCACCTGCGGTTCGACAAACGATTTGGTAAGTGCCTTCGCCAATGCGGCCTGGGCATCCTCGGCGCGCATTCCCGCTACATGGACTCGTCCCGCATAGGGGAACATCACATTGCCTTGCTGGTCGATGACAAAGCCCGCAACCGGATCCGCCGCACGCGTGACCGTCTGTGACGGCCCCGATTGCGCGGCAGCCAGCTCGGGATGATCCCAAACCGTGATATTCAGAACGTCGCCCGGGCCGAGCACGTAGGGCGTGGGTGCGGTGATCAACGACGTGGCGGACGATGAGGCAGTCCGCGCGGCTTCGCGCATCTGCTTAAGCAACGTCACGTCGATTTCACTGATCGCGACTTGCGGCTCGTGGTGTGTCGTCTTGTCATCGGCTTCGAGCGCTGCACCTTGATGGTTCGCATTGAAGTTCAGCCCAGGCGCCATTGCGCAAGCGGACAGCACCGCGGTGGCCGCGCCTAGCGCGATCAGGCGGCGTAAGCTTGCAGGGGTGTTAGTAATCGATGATTTCATCAGGGCCTTCCTTGATCTATTAATGTGTGGCTCGCAATCCCTGTTAGTCAGAGGCGCCAGCGCTTGAGTACAAATCCGTTGGTGGGCGTCAGTAGGCATTGCTGTGCCTCAACCCCTTCATGACCGTCGCGATCACGATCCGCATGTCGAGCGCAAAGGACCAGTTGCGCAGGTAGTACAAGTCGTGGTCCACACGGGCCTGCATTTTTTCGATGCGATCCGTTTCACCGCGTAAGCCGTTGACCTGATCCCAGCCGGTAATGCCGGGCTTGATGCGATATCGATGGATGTAGTCATCGACGACCGTTTGATACAGCGCGTCGTGTTCGATCGCGTGAGGTCTCGGACCGACCACCGACATGTCGCCCATCAACACGTTCAGGAATTGCGGCAGTTCATCAAGACTCGTGCGACGGAGAAAAGCGCCTACCCGGGTCACGCGGGCATCGTTGCGGGTTGCTTGCCTGAGCATCCCGACATCCGGCGCGTGGACGGTCATCGAACGGAATTTGAAAATCCGGAAGACCTGGCCGTCGGCACCTTTACGTCGTTGTGTGAACAGCACCGGTCCGCGTGAAGAAAGCTTTACTGCTGTGGCGATCACAAGCATTAATGGCGCGACAACGACGAGAGCGAGTGCGGCAAATGCGCGATCGAAGATGTCCTTCTTGGCGAGTGCCAACGGCGACAGCGGCGATGCAACCAGATTGATCGCGGGTACACCAATCATGTCGATGACGCCGCCATCAAACAGGGCGAGGCTGCGCACGTCAGGGAAGAAGCGGATGTTGATCAGGTCGTTCCTGAATTCATCGACTAGCGCAGCCATCTGCGGCGCTTCCGACAAAGGCAGCGCGAGCCAGAGTTCGCGAACGTTGTCCGAGCGAACACGCTGTACGAACGCTTGCGTTGACGCATAACGTGGAACGGCTGAGTCTGATACATCGCTAGTCGCGTGGAGATCGAGCGTCATCACCGCGCCGAAGCCCGATTCAGGCGTTGCTTCCATCTTGCGCATCAGGGTATTGCATTGATCTTGCGTTCCGGCGATTGCAACGCGGCGGAGACTTGAACGGGCATAGCGGGTTCGACGCAGAACGGTGGTCGCAATCAGCCGTGACGCCATCAACGCAACTGCGGTGGCAACAGTCCAGTACCCGAACCAGAGACGCGATATGAGGTCAACGCGGTGAATCGAGTACATCACGAGCACTGTGCAGATCTGGGTAGCGAGCCAGGCGAACAGGATCTGTCCGACAAGGGTGGCCAGCGATCGCGCGGGCTGTGTCTTGTATGCGCCGGCAGCGGCGAACAATGCGAGCGAGATTGCTGCTGAGAACGTTGCAGTTGACGCTGCGACTGCCGTCGCCGATGCCGCCGGCGTGAGGCCGCTGCTGCGGATGTACCAGCCGAGCGCTGCACCGCTGAGGATCAAAGCGACGTCCAGCAGACGGGCGAGCAGTCCGTTGAAGGTCAGCATGCTTGCCTCCGATCGAACCTGGAACGCGTGCCGATTTCGTCGAAGGAAAGCGCGATCGACCTCGTCACCAGAGCGAGGCTGGCGCTGTGGTTTTTGCGCCGGCTTTTTCGTCCTGTATTTTGGAAAGTCATGGTGATCACTTTTAAGTTGAATGAATAATGGTATTAGTGGGTTAATGATTGGTTTCGCGACACGCCTATTAAACGGGAAATAATCTGCGTTGAAATTCAGTTAATCCGATAGAAAATAAATGCGACACGAATGTCATCAGTGACCACGTGAAAACCGGCGGGAGCGGGAGGCGGCTACACGTGCAGCCAGGTTAAGCGGTGCCACCAAAGGAGGTTCGGGGTGCTGTTGAGTGACGCTATTGTCGGTGCGCGGCGGCAGCGTGCTGATCGGATGAGTCTTAAATGACTAGTGCGCATCTTTAAAACATTGCGTTTATAAGATGAAAAATTTAACTGGGGCAGATAAATCCAGATCTGAGCTCGATAGAACCGCGAATTGGCTGAGGACTTATATAATTGGATATAGCCCTGATCCTAATAATTACTCGCGATTCGAATGGCGACATAAACCCTCCCGGAGACGCAATCAGAGAGACAAGCGAAAAAAAGGCATCGCGGCCGCTTAGCCGGGATGCCCGAATAGTCAAATTGATTTGCGATCAGCGTTGCCGGTCAGACAGCCGCGATCGCATCCGCCTTCCGCGCCTTCGCTCCATGCGCGACGAAATACGGCGTATCAACACGCGCTAACGGCTCGCGTCCCCGGATCTTGTCCGCGATTTTTTCCGCCAGCATGATGGTCGGCGCATTCAGGTTGCCGGTCACGATCAGCGGCATGATCGACGCGTCCACCACGCGCAGCGATTCAAGACCGTGCACGCGGCCTTCGTTATCTACCACAGCCAGCTCGTCGTAACCCATCTTGCACGAGCACGAAGGATGGAACGCCGTCTCAGCACGTTGTTTGACGAACGCGTCCAGTTGATCGTCTGTAGTGAGATCCGCGCCTGGATGCAGCTCGCGTCCCCGATATTTTTGCAATGCCGGCTGATGCATGATCTCGCGCGTAATGCGGATCGCGTCGCGGAATTCTCGCCAGTCGAGCGGGTCCGACATGTAGTTGAACAAGATGCTCGGGTGCGCGTTCGGATCGCGTGACTTCAGCTTGATACGCCCGCGGCTTGGTGAACGCATTGAACCCACGTGCGCCTGGAAGCCATGCATCTTGATCGGGTTGGAACCGTTGTAATTGATCGCGACGGGAAGGAAATGGTATTGGATGTTGGGCCAAAGATCGTCGTCGCGCGTACGTATGAAACCACCCGCCTCGAACTGATTGCTCGCACCAATGCCGGTACCGTTCAACATCCATTCAAGCCCGATCTGCGGCTGGTTCCACCATTGCAGCGCAGGGTAAAGCGACACGGGCTCAAGGCATTCGTATTGCATGTACATCTCCAGATGATCCTGGAGATTCTCACCGACGCCCGGTAAGTCATGCACTAGAGGCACGTCAAGTTCGCGCAGCCATGTCGATCGGCCGACACCCGAACGCTGCAGTAATTGCGGAGACGCAATCGCGCCGCTGCATACCAGCACCTCCCGGCGCACGTGCGCGGTGACGCGTTCACCACCATGAAGATACGCGACGCCAATCGCTTTTTTCCCGGTGAACAGGACGCGGTCCGTAACAGCATGCGTGACGATCGTGAGATTCGGACGACCTTTCGCGCGGTCGAGATATCCACGGGCGGTACTCGAGCGGCGGCCCTTCGGCGTCACGGTCCGGTCCATCGGGCCGAAACCTTCCTGGCTATAACCGTTGAGGTCACCGGTACGGGGATAACCGGCCTGCACGCCCGCTTCGACCATCGCTGCGAACAAAGGATTGTTGCCGGGCTTGGAGGTCGTCACGTGCACCGGACCGTCGCCGCCGTGATATGCGTTCGGTCCGGCATCGCGTGTTTCGGCTTTGCGAAAATATGGCAGGCAATCGGAATAGGTCCAGTTTTCAAGGCCTTGTCGCTCGGCCCAGCCGTCATAGTCGAGCGCGTTGCCGCGGATGTAGCACATGCCGTTGATCAGCGATGAACCGCCCAGTCCTTTGCCGCGGCCGCATTCCATGCGACGGTTGTTCATGTGCGGCTCGGGATCGGTTTCGTACGCCCAGTTATAGCGCCTTCCCTGCAGCGGAAACGCCAGCGCGGCAGGCATTTGCGTGCGGAAGTCGAAGCGGTAGTCCGGTCCGCCCGCTTCGAGCAGCAGCACGGTCACGTCGGGGTCTTCGGTGAGACGCGAGGCGAGCACGTTGCCCGCCGAACCCGCTCCCACGACGATGTAGTCGAACTCGTTCGCGCTCATCGCTTGGCTCCTTGGTTCTTAGAATGCGGGTTGGTAGGGACCCAGCTCGACCTGCACGGACTTGATGCTCGTGTAGTGCTCCAGCGTGGTGATACCGTTTTCGCGGCCTACGCCCGACTGCTTGTATCCGCCCACGGGCATTTCAGCAGGCGATTCACCCCACGTATTGATCCAGCAGATACCCGCTTGAAGCGCATGAATCACACGATGCGCACGCGACAGGTTCTCCGTGACCACGCCCGCGGCGAGACCGTATTCGGTGGCGTTGGCACGATCAATCACTTCGCTTTCCTCATCGAATGCGAGGATGCTCATGACCGGCCCGAAAATCTCTTCGCGAACAATGCGCATGTCGTCGCGGCAATCGGTGAAGATGGTCGGCTCGACGTATTGCCCTTGGGCGAACGCGTCATGAATGATGCGCGATCCGCCGGCAATCAGCCGTGCGCCTTCTTGCTTTCCGCTTTCAATGAAGCCCAAAACCTTTTGCAATTGCGCAGCGCTGACAAGCGGGCCGAAGTTGGTGTTGACATCGGTTGGTGAGCCTACGCGAATGCGCTTTACGCGCTCCAGAATGAGCGATTCGAAGCGTTCGTATACCGGGCGTTGCACGAACACCCGCGTACCGTTCGTGCAGACCTGGCCGGAGCTGAAGAAGTTGGCGCTCATTGCAATGTCGGCGGCGCGTTCGAGATTGGCGTCGTCGAAAATGACGAGCGGGGACTTGCCTCCCAGTTCCATCGTCACTTCCTTCAGCGATGAACCGCCGGCCATCGACATCACTTTCTTGCCTGTCTCGACACCGCCCGTGAACGACACCTTCGCGATGTCCGGATGCGCAGCAAGCAATGCGCCCACGCGGCCGTCGCCCTGCACGACGTTGAACACGCCGTCGGGGACACCGGCCTCGGAATAGATCTCAGCGAGTTTTAATGTGCTGAGCGGCGTGATTTCGCTGGGCTTGAAGATCATCGCGTTGCCTGCGGCGAGGGCGGGCGCCGACTTCCAGCAGGCGATCTGGACCGGATAATTCCATGCGCCAATTCCCGCGCACACGCCCAGCGGTTCGCGCCGCGTATAGACGAACGAGCTCGGGCGCAGCGGGATCTGCTGACCTTCTATGGCCGTTGCAAGCCCGGCGTAGTACTCGATGACATCGGCGCCTGTGACAATATCCACGGCGCGCGTTTCCGCGACTGGCTTGCCCGTGTCGCGGGTTTCGAGCGCGGCGAGTTCGTCGTTGCGCTCGCGCAGGATATCCACCGCGCGCCGCAGGATGCGCGAGCGTTGCATTGCGGTCATCGCGGCCCATTCACGCTGTCCTTCACGCGCCGAGCGTACAGCGCGATCAATATCCGCTGCGCTTGCCTGTTGAACGCTCGCGAGCGTTTCGCCCGTGGCGGGGTCGAGCGTGTCGAAGGTTTCGCCGCTGGTGGCGTCGACGTAAGCGCCGCCAATGTACAAGCGCTGCAATTCGAAAACGGGCATGGTGTAGTCCTTTAAGTGAGGGTCCGGCCCCGCGTGTCGCGTGGATCAAGCATGAGGTCGATGTAATCGTTGGCAAGGCGCATGGCCGCTCTCGTGTCGAACGGCTCGCCGGACAGTGCGCCGCGCAACCACAAGCCGTCGATCAGCGCCGCCAATCCGCTTGCCGCGCGACGCGCGGCGGCGCGGGGCAGCGCCTTCGAAAAATCGGCGCATAAATTGGAATGCAGGCGACGCGTGTTGACGTTTTGCAGCCGCCGCAATTGCGGTTTGTGCATGCTCTCCGACCAGAACGCGAGCCACGTCTTCATCACGGGATTGTTGACTTGCGCGGCATCGAAATTCGCCGCCACTACCGCACGCAAACGCGCCCGTGGATCGTCTTTTGCGGCCCGGCGCCTGCGCGATGTTGCGTTCCACAGGTCTCGTAGCACATGGCGCATGGTGGCTTCGAGCAGGCTGTCCTTGTCGCCGAAATAATGACTGACGATACCCGTGGAGATGCTTGCGCGCTGCGCAACCGATGCCAGCGTTGTGCCGGCTAGGCCCGCATGGTCGATGCTCAGCAGCGTGGCGTCGATCAGCTGCGCCCGGCGGATTTCGCGCATTCCTAGCTTGGGCATGGGTTTTTATCGAAGAAGCTTCAGGAAAACAAGGATTGAATCCTAGGTATTTTATATTGATTGGTCAATCAATATAAAACCGCCATGTCGGTTTCTGCCAAACCCATGTCGCGTTCGATGCGCGTCCGAGGCGCGCCACAGGTCTACGCTCGTTAGGCGGTGCATGGTTGTGTTTTGCCGTGCAGATCGTCCACGAGACAAGGATCGAGACTAGGAGACAGGCAATGAGCAGTAATCGCGGTGTCGTGTATCTGGGGCAGGGCAAGGTTGAAGTGCAATCCATCGACTATCCGAAGATGGTCGATCCACGCGGCCGGCAAATCGGGCACGGCGTGATTCTCAAGGTGGTCACCACGAATATTTGCGGGTCAGACCAGCACATGGTGCGAGGCCGCACGACGGCTCAGGTCGGCCTCGTGCTCGGGCACGAGATCACCGGTGAGGTGATCGAGGTTGGGCGCGATGTGGAGACGCTCAAGATTGGCGATTTGGTGTCCGTGCCGTTTAACGTGGCTTGCGGCCGTTGTCCGACTTGCAAGGCGCAAAACACGGGCGTGTGCCTGAACGTCAATCCGTCGCGCGCGGGCGGCGCTTACGGGTACGTGGATATGGGCGGCTGGATTGGCGGTCAGGCTGAATACGTGCTGGTTCCGTATGCTGATTTCAATCTTCTGAAGTTTCCCGATCGCGACCAGGCGATGTCGAAGATTCGCGATCTCACGTGCCTTTCCGACATCTTGCCGACGGGTTATCACGGCGCCGTGATGGCCGGCGTGAAGCCGGGTTCGACCGTGTATATCGCAGGTGCGGGGCCGGTTGGGATGGCTGCTGCGGCATCGGCGCGTTTGCTTGGCGCGGCTTGTACGATCGTCGGCGATATGAACGAGGAGCGTCTCGCGCACGCACGCAAGGTGGGATTCGAGACGGTGGATCTGTCGAAGGATGCGACGCTTGGCGAACAGATCGCGGCTATTCTCGGTACGCCAGAAGTGGATTGCGCGGTCGATTGCGTCGGCTTTGAAGCGCATGGTCATGGCAGCAGCGGAAGTCATCAGGAAGCGCCCGCTACGGTGCTTAATTCGCTGATGGAAATCACGCGGGTGGCGGGGGCGATTGGTATTCCGGGCCTTTATGTCACGGACGATCCGGGTGCCGCTGACGCTGCCGCGAAGAAGGGCGCGTTGAGTATTCGCTTTGGGCTTGGTTGGGCGAAATCACATTCGTTCTTTACTGGGCAGACGCCGGTCATGAAGTACAACCAGAATCTGATGCAAGCCATTTTGTGGGATCGTTTGCCGATTGCGGATATCGTTAATGTGTCGGTGGTGACACTCGATCAGGCGCCGGATGGATATCGGCAGTTTGACGGCGGTGCGCCGCGCAAGTTTGTGATCGATCCGCATGGGATGTTGAAAGCGGCCTAAGGTGTGGGTTCGCACCCGGGGTTCGCTTCGGGTGCAGGTTCTGGCGTTAGCGGTCTGGTTCAGTGCCGGGTTGCTGCTTTCCAGGTTTTCGCGCGTTTGGTGTTAGCTGTCTTCTTTACCACTATTAGCCACTGTGCGTGGCGGCACGTCATTTCTTTGTCCAAAGCGACAAAGAAACGAAGCAAAGAAAACGCTTTCACCTCTCTAAAAATTAAGTGTCCACAGCGTGCAGTTTTCATTCATGGGTACCCCAAAAGCACGGTGCTC
>Ga0153932_1000342_pt1 | contig 14379 bp, 14 predicted proteins | sample TSNJ016MetaG_FD_102273 | JGI IMG/M metagenome (GOLD analysis project Ga0153932, IMG submission 102273) | Attine ant fungus gardens microbial communities from New Jersey, USA - TSNJ016 MetaG | ecosystem: Host-associated > Fungi > Mycelium > Unclassified | place: USA: New Jersey, Wharton State...
CGCGTCATTTCTTGGTCCTTAGCGACAAAGAAACGAAGCAAAGAAAACGCTTTCACCGCTCTACCCTAAGTGTCCACAGCGTGCAGTTTCTATTCATGGGTGCCCCAAAAGCACGGTGCTCGCAAGAGCGAAGAATGTTTGAACCCCTCTTTCTCGCGAATCCTGACATTAACACGCTTCGCCCCGTACGCTCTCGGGCAAGCACCATTGCCATGCAACCCGCACGGCCTCACGCGTTTCGGTGGTCTCGTTTGGAGGAGCGTTGGCAGTATGGTTCGGCATGCATACTAATTTGGTGATCGGTTCTCCGCGGATAGCGCGGGGTGCTCTTCGGGCAGGTTCACTCACTGGTGGCGAAGCGTGGGGTATCCGTGTTCGGAGAAAGAGGGGTTCACACATCCGTGGCTCTGGCGAGCACCGTGCTTTTGGGGTACCAATGAATGAAAACTGCACGCTGCGGACACTTAGGGTAGAGCGGTGAAAGCGCTTTCTTTGCTTCGTTTCTTTGTCGCTAAGGACCAGGAAATGACGCGCCGCCACGCGCAGTGGCTAATAGTGCAAAAGAAATCAGCTAACACTAAACCCGCGAAGACCTGGAAAGCAGCACCCCGGCATTGACTCCGACCGCTAACGCAGAACCCGTGCAACCCGGCATTGACTCAGACCGCTAACCCCAAAACCTAACAGCCCAACCGCCCCCTCGACCACCGTACAACCAAAAAAAATTCCGCAACAGCATCAAAAAAGGAACCCCAATGACCACAATCGAGACCGTCGACATCCGCCAAGTCGACCTCCAACCCAAAGTAAAACGCACTGACGCGATCCAATCCTTCGTAGTGCAGGAGACCATCCTGGTCACGCTCAAATGCAGCGACGGTAGCGCGGGCACTGGCTACACTTACACCATCGGCACCGGCGGTTCGTCCATCGTCGCATTGCTCCACGATCACCTGGCGCCGCTGCTGATCGGCCGTGATCCCGCCGAGTACGAGGCCATTTGGCGCGACCTGTTTTTCCACACGCACGCAACCGCCGTCGGCGCAATAACGAGCCTCGCGCTCGCTGCAATCGATACCGCCCTATGGGACCGCAACACGCGCGTAGCGAATCTGCCGTTGTGGATAGCGGCCGGCGGATCGAAACCGCGCACACGCACGTATTCCACCGAAGGCGGCTGGTTGCATCTATCGGAGGCAGAACTCGTCGATCAAACCTTGCAAGCGCGCAATGCCGGTTTTCACGGCGCAAAGATCAAGGTCGGCCGCCCGCATCTGGCCGAAGACACGCGTCGACTCACCGCTGTTCGCAACGCCATGGGCGATGACTTCGAGATCATGGTCGACGCGAATCAGGGCTTCACGTTATCCGAAGCCATCCGCCGCGCGCATGCGTTCGAACCGTTGCAACTCGCGTGGCTCGAAGAGCCGATGCCCGCGGAAAATATCGCGGCGCATAAGCGGCTTTGCGCAGCGACGCCGGTGCCCATCGCGGTGGGAGAGTCGATGTATCACCCGGCGCAATTCGCCGAGTATCTGAAGGCAGATGCCTGCTCGATCGTGCAAGCCGATGTCGCGCGCGTAGGCGGAATCACGCCGTGGTTGAAAGTGGCGCATCTGGCTGAAACCATGAATGTGTCCATCTGTCCGCACTTTTTGATGGAACTGCACGTGAGTTTGTGCGCGGCCGTCCCGAACGCAACATGGCTCGAATACATTCCGCAACTGGACGCGTTGACCGGCAAGCAGGTTCAGATCGAGCAGGGTTACGCAGTTGCGCCGATGGAACCGGGGATCGGTATCGACTGGGATTGGGATGCGATTAATGCGACGCAGCGCACGCATGTTTCTATCAACGCCCGCGCGGCGGCTTAAGCCATGAGCACGAATGTGATGCGCCATTGCCTGTCGCTCGATCTCCGCGATGACCCTGCGCTCATCGCTCAATACGATCGTTATCACGAGGCGGTGTGGCCTGAAGTGCTGGATGCGCTGCGAGCGTCAGGCATCATCGACATGACGATCTGGCGGCGCGAAACGCGCCTGGTGATGCTGATTGAAACGGAGCCTGATTTCAGCTTCGATAAACTCGTCGCTGGAGTTGACGCTCATCCGCGCGTGACGGAGTGGAATGCGTTGATGGCAAGCTTTCAGCGTCCGCTGCCGGGTGCAACGAGCGTTGAGTGGCAACCGATGAAACTTGCATTCAACATGCGGACGCAAATGAAGGGCGGATGAAAAGGTCTGCCGCGTGATGCAGGTCAGACAATTCGAACGATCAAGGAAAACAGCCATACCGCAATACCGACACCGCCGACCAGGCATACCGCTACCGCGCACAAACGCCAAAGGGTCTTCATCGGTCGTACCTAAAAAAGAAGGCCGCAAAGCGGCCTGAAGAGGGGTACTACAGGGGGATCAATGAGATGCATCGTAAAGACCCAGACTTAAGAGAAGATTAAGCCGCGCTGAGCGCATCCTGATCGAGACTTGATCGTCTCCCTCTTGTAGATCGAAAAAAGCTGAAGCCCGGAAAAACTTGCGTTCTTCCAGGCTTCAGCTTTGGCACGTCAACCCCTCGTGAGGGTTTTCCGTACAGCTTTGCTATCAAATCAGTTATGCGAGTACAGCGACTTTTCTTGGCTCAGGTTAACGCGGCTGCCTGATTGCGATTGCGTGTCTTGCACGCCACCGTACGACGTTGCATTCGCGTTAGCTTGCGCTTGTTCAGCTGCAACCGTTTGTGCGCTTTGGCCGCGTTGCGATGCCGGTGCGCCAACGCTTGGGTTGTACGACGGTGCCGGGCCGTAGCCGCTGCTCGCAAATGCGGGGGCAGCCAAGGCTGCGGAAGTGGCGACCAACAATGCGGCGATAAGATTCTTGTTCATGATGTGCTCCGATTTGCATGAGTTTTAAGGGGCGCAGTGGCTTAGTTTTTCTGCTCACTGCGTCGATGAAATGCAGTGTATACCCTTACTATCAATTTATTGTATCGATAGTATGCAATAGACTTTTCGCAATTTGCCAATAATGAGATGGGGATCTGCGGGCCGCCGAGCGCGCATAAATCTAGTCGTGGAGTGTCTCGATAATCGCCGCCGTGATGGCGCTGCGCCCGTAGGAAGCCCTCTCGACCATCCCCACCGTGCGCAGAATGGGCGGCTGCGCGATCGAAATCAGACGCAACGACGGGTCCGTCTGCCATCCGGCCCTATGCAGTTGCGGCAGCACGGTCACGCCAACGTTCTTCCTCACCAGCGCCACAATCGTTTCGATGGAATTCAGCTCCAGATACTCGATCACCTCCAGTCCGAGCGTGGTCAGTGCCTGATCGACGACCACGCCGGTGCGCACGCGGCGGTCGAAACGCAAGAATCCATGCGATGCCAGAATCCGGCGCGGGTCGGTATCGGTGATCTCGCGGCTTACGATCAACATCAACGGCTCCGTGTAGAGCGGCGTCCACTTCAAGGTGTCCGGCAAGGTCTGGTCGGGACGCGCCACGACGGCCGCAATGTCCACCTCGCCTTGCTCCACCATGACCGTGAGCTCGTCCGAACGCGCGGACAACAACCTCACGTCGAGCCCAGGGTGGGCAGTTTTCAGCTGCGCAACCCCCAGCGACAGCGCCTGAATCACAGACACAACGGCTCCAATCGCGACCGGCCCCTGCATGGATCCAGCAGGCGTAGCTTCCAGCTCATCAAGCAGATCCAATATCTGCTCGACCTTCGGACGGATCTCGTGCCCCTGCCGGTTCAGCGTGATCTGCCGCGCGCTGCGGTCAAACAGTTGCCGCCCCAGCGCTTGCTCCAGCCCACGCATCTGCAAGCTGACCGCGGCTTGCGTCAGCGCGACCTTATCGGCGGCAGCGGCAAACGAGCCCGTCCGCGCAACCGCGCGGAATGTCTTCAGCATTCGGATTGTCGCCATGGCTTATTCGAGCGAAACCTATTCAAGTAAAAATTAAGTATCGACAAGAAAGTTTAATATTTCCTGATGCATTTAGGCCGACATAATTACTTCATCGAAAATGTTGGCCGCATGTAATGTGTAATGCCCCGCAGCGGAGTATTGAATTTGTCGACGTTAAGCAAGCTGCCACTGAAGCAGCCCGATCACCAGCCTGATCTCCCCGCTCAGGTCAATCCGCCTGCCCGGCATCCCGTACTCGAAGTCAGCGGTTTCTCGCTGAAATTCTCGCGCGCCGCACATGTTCCGAATCTCGTCGAGGACGTCTCGTTCTCCGTGAACGCGGGCGAGACGCTGTGCATCGTCGGGGAATCGGGGTGCGGAAAAAGCGTGACATCGCTGGCGATGATGGGTTTGCTGCCCAGTCCGCCGGCGAATATTGTCGCGGGGAAAGCGATGTTCGACGGCCGCGATCTCTTGAAGCTGAGCGAACGCGAACTCGCTGATATCCGCGGCAACCGGATGTCGATGATCTTCCAGGAGCCGATGACCTCGCTGAATCCCGCGTTCACCGTCGGGCATCAAATAGCGGAATGCGTGCAGCGGCATCGCGGTTTGAGCGGCGCGGCGGCGCGCAAGGAAGCGCTGGATCTGCTGCGCCTCGTGCGCATTCCCGCGCCGGAAACGCGGCTTGACGCGTATCCGCACGAGCTGTCCGGCGGCATGCGCCAGCGCGTGATGATCGCGATGGCGCTGGCGAATCGCCCGCAGCTGGTGATCGCCGATGAACCCACGACCGCACTCGATGTCACCATCCAGGCGCAGGTTTTATTGCTGGTGCGCAGCCTGCAGGCCGAAACCGGCACGGCGATGGTGTTGATCACGCACGACCTCGGCGTAGTGGCTGAAGTCGCCGATTACGTCGCGGTGATGTATGCGGGACGGATCGTGGAATATGGCTCGGTAGATGAAATCTTCGATGACCCGCAGCACCCGTACACCATCGGCTTGATGGGCGCGATTCCATCGGTGGGAAAACGCGAAGGCGCGCTCGCGACCATTCGCGGTTCCGTGCCGTCGCCGGAACACATGCCTGAAGGTTGCAGGTTCGCGCCGCGTTGTCCGTTCGTGGAGCAACGGTGCATTGATGCGGTGCCTCCCGATAAACAACTGGATGGAACGCATCGAGTCGCGTGCTGGGTCGCGCCGGTCGAGCACGCGCTTAGCGGGGCCGTGGCATGAACTTCAACGCTCCCATTATTGAAGCCAGGGACCTGACCAAGCACTTCGGCGGGACCCGCAATTTGTTCACGCGTACGCCGACGGTCTACGCAGTGAACGGCGTTTCGTTTTCCGTGCAGAAGGGCGAGACGTTTGCGATCGTCGGAGAATCGGGTTGCGGCAAGTCGACGCTCGGACGCCTGTTGCTGCGTCTTATCGATAGCACCGAAGGCCGGGTGATCTACGAAGGTAAGGACATCACGCATCTGGGCACCGAGCCCATGCGCCGTCTGCGTCGCGAGATGCAGATCATCTTCCAGGATCCGTTCGCGTCGTTGAATCCGGGCATGACGGTCGGGCAGATCATTGGTGAACCGATCGCGCTACATGGTCTCGCGAAAGGCGCGGAACTTCGGCAACGCGTGTCGGACTTGCTGCATACGGTTGGATTGCAACCCGGTTACGCCGAACGTTATCCGCACGAGTTTTCGGGCGGGCAGCGGCAGCGCATTGGCATTGCGCGAGCGCTGGCGGGTGAACCCAAGCTGATCGTCGGCGATGAACCCGTCTCCGCACTCGATGTCTCCGTTCAAGCTCAAGTCATCAACTTGCTTGAGTCGCTGAAGCAGAAGCTTGGCCTGACGCTGATCATGATCGCGCACGACCTCGCGGTGATCCGCCATATGAGCGATTGCGTGGCGGTGATGTATCTCGGCGAGATCGTGGAAATGGCGGATGTGAACGATCTGTTCGATCAACCGCTTCACCCCTATACGCAAGCGTTATTGCAAGCGATCCCGGCGAGCAGTCCGCGTCAGCGCCGCAGCAAACCTTCATTGACCGGCGATCTTCCGAGCCCCACCGCACCGCCTTCTGGATGCCGTTTTCATCCGCGATGTCCGCATGCGCGCTCACGTTGCGCCGACGAACAACCGGTCAGCGAAACGCTCGCAAACGGCCACCGGGTTGCGTGTCATTTCTGGCGTGAGATCCAAAACGCGGGTGGCGGCGCGCCTCTTGTTTCCATCGTCAGCCCGAAGCTTACCGAGCGTCTGGCGGTGTATCGACAACGTCAGGCTACGGTCGACGGCGCTGCGCAAGAACAATCGAACTAAACGTACACGGGGAAGTCCAGATGCGAAAGATTTTGTTGGTCGCGGCGCTCGCCGCGGGTTTTTCAGGCACTAGCGTTGTGATGGCTCAGTCGAACTCTACGATCCGCATCGGTTTGCAAGACGACATTGGCACGCTTGATCCGGCGCGCAGCAGTCAGGTAGTCGATCGCATCGTGTTCAGTTCGCTCTGCAATTCGCTGGTCGATATTGGCCCGGACCTGAAGATCGTGCCCATGCTCGCGACCTCGTGGAGCATGAGCGCAGACAACAAGACGCTCACATTCAAGCTGCGCCACGGCGTGAAATTCCACGACGACGAGCCGTTCAACGCCGCCGCCGCAAAAGCGAATCTCGACCGCGCGCGTTCCATGCCGGCGAGCAATCGCAAGAGCGAGTTGGCTTCCATCGATCACGTGGATGTAGTCGATGAGTTCACCGTCGCGATCGTGTTGAAAGCGCCCGATGCCGCGTTGCTCGCCACGCTTACCGATCGAGCCGGCATGATGCTCGCGCCGAAAACGCTCACCGATGACGCGGGCGTTTCTACGCATCCTGTGTGCTCGGGTCCGTACAAGTTCGTCGAGCGCGTGCAGAACGACCGCGTGGTGCTGCAGAAATTCGCGGGCTACTGGGACGCCGATAAATACCCGATCCAGAAAGTGATTTTCCAGCCGATTCCTGACAGCACGGTGCGCCTCGCGAACCTGCGCTCGGGTTCGCTCGACATGCTGGAACGCCTCGCGCCTTCCGATGTGGCTTCGGTGAAAAGCGACAAGAATCTCAACTTCATTTCGATGAGCGGTTTGGGCTTCTATGACCTCACGTTCAACGTCTCGAATGGAGCGCGTGCGCCGAAGGCGTTCAAGGACAAACGCGTGCGCCAGGCGTTCGAACTTGCCATCGATCGCGACGCGATCAACCAGGTGATCGGCGGCGGGATTTTCTCGCCGATCAACCAGGCGATACCATCGAACAGCCCGTACTTCAATGCATCGATCAAGACGACCAAGCGCGATATTCCGAAGGCAAAAGCGTTGCTCAAGGCGGCGGGTTTCGAGCAGTTGAATGTGGAGCTGACCTTCGGCAACAACACGGTTTCGAACCAGATGGCGCAGATGCTGCAAGCCATGCTGTCGGAAGCCGGCATCAACCTGAAGCTGCGTCCGACTGACTATGCCGCCGCGCTGAATGCATCGACGAAAGGCGACTTCGAATTGCTGTATCTCGGCTGGTCGGGCCGCACGGATCCGGACGGCAACCTGCATCAGTTCGTGACCTGCAAGGGCAACCTGAACTACGGGCGCTATTGCAATCCGGACGTGGACAAACTCCTCGACGACGCACGCGTTAAACCGACCGTCGCCGAGCGCAAGCCTATCTACGATGCCGCGCAGAAGTTGCTCGCCGACGAAGACCCGATCATCTATCTCTACGCGCAACCTTGGCCTTATGCGTTGTCGAAGAAAGTGCAGGGTTTCACGCCCTATCCTGACGGGCTGATCCGTCTGCGTGGCGTGAGCATCAAGGGATAACCGTTCATGTTGCGAATCATCGCCAACCGCGCGCTTGTCGCGATCCCGACACTCATCCTCGTGTCGATGATGATCTTCGGCCTGCAAAAAATGCTGCCCGGCGATCCGGTTCTGGCGATGGCCGGTGAAGACCAGAACCCGCAAGTCATAACAACGCTACGGATGAAGTATCACCTCGATGAACCCGTGCCCGTGCAGTACGCGCTGTGGGTGAAGGACATTCTGCACGGCGATTTGGGCGCATCGCTCAGAACCGATGTGCCGGTGACCAAACTCATCGCGCAGAAGTTGCCGGTGACGTTGCAACTGGCCGTGATGGCGATGATCTTCGCGATTGGCATTGGCGTGCCGCTGGGGGTTTTATCGGCGGCGAACAAGGGCAAAGCGCTGGACTATGGCGCGAATATCCTCGCGCTCACCGGCATGTCGATACCCAATTTCTGGCTCGGGATCATCCTCATCTTTTTGGTGTCGGTGAAATGGCAGTTGTTGCCATCGTCCGGGTACGTGTCGCCGACCGAGGACTTCTGGCTGAGCATCAAGACCATGTTGATGCCCGCGTTTGTGCTTGGCGCGGCGCTCGGCGCGCAGTTGATGCGGCATACGCGTAGCGCGATGCTGAGCGTTCTGCGCAGCGACTACATTCGAACGGCACGCGCTAAAGGGTTGCTACGCGGCACGGTCGTGGTCAAACATGGCTTTCGCAACGCGCTGATTCCGATCGTCACGGTGCTCGCTTTGTTGTTCGGCGAATTGCTTGCGGGCGCGGTGCTGACCGAGCAAGTGTTCACTATTCCAGGCTTTGGCAAGCTGGTCGTCGATGCGGTTTTTAATCGCGATTACGCCGTCGTTCAAGGTGTCGTGCTGGTCACGGCGGTAGGGTTTATCGTGGTGAATCTTTTCGCCGATGTCTTATACGTCCTGCTCAATCCGCGCCTGAGGAAAAGCTGATGGCGACTATTGTTGAAACTTTGGAAACAGCAGCGCTACCGCACAAACGCAATCGCGCATTGGGTCGCTTCATGCGCAACCGCGCGGCGGTGGCGGGCGCGGTGATCGTGCTGCTGGTGATCCTGGTCGCCCTATTCGCGCCGTGGCTCTCGCCCTACGGTCCCATTCAGGCGAGCTTCATGACGGTGCGGCAAGCGCCGTCGGCGAGTCATTGGTTTGGAACCGATGAACTCGGCCGCGATGTGCTCACGCGCTTGCTGTGGGGCGCACGCGCTTCGCTGCTGGCGGGCGTTGTCTCGGTGGGAATCGCGGTGGTGATTGGCGTTCCGCTTGGTTTGCTCGCGGGTTACTTCGGCAAGCTCGTCGATGGCGTGATCTCGCGCTTCACCGACGCGTTGCTGTCCATCCCGTTCCTGATCCTCGCCATTGCACTTGCTGCGTTCCTCGGTCCGAGCCTCACCAACGCGATGATCGCTATCGGCGTCTCAGCCATGCCGCGCTTCGTGCGTCTCACGCGCGGTCAGGCGATCAGCGTCAAAGCCGAGGATTATGTGGAAGGTGCACGCGCTATCGGGCTTGGGCACTTTCGCATTATCGTCCGTTATATTTTTCCCAACGTGCTGCCGCCGATCATCGTGCAGGCGAGCCTCACGGTTGCGATGGCGATCATCGCGGAAGCCAGCTTGTCGTTCCTCGGCCTTGGGCAATTGCCGCCCGCGCCATCGTGGGGATCGATGCTAAATACTGCGAAGGATTTCGTCAGTCAGGCGCCGTGGATGTCGATCTTCCCGGGCATTGCCATCTTCCTGGCTGTGCTCGGCTTCAATCTCCTCGGCGATGGACTGCGCGACGCGCTCGATCCGCGCGAGCTTTGATTTGTGCCCCAACAACTTTCATCACATAAGAGACGAGTTTCTCATGACCCGCTTCAACTGGCAGAACCCCTATCCCACGCCGCGCTTGCCCGTGTTTGCGCGCAACATTGTTTCCACATCGCATCCGCTCGCCGCGCAAGCCGGCTTGCGGATGTTGTGGAAGGGCGGCAACGCCGTCGATGCAGCTATCGCGGCGGCAGCAGCGATCACGCTGGTCGAGCCCGTCTCGTGCGGCCTTGGCGGCGATGCGTTCGCACTCGTGTGGGACGGCGCGAAGTTGCATGGTTTGAACGCGTCGGGGGTATCGCCGGCGGCGTGGAATGTCGATTACTTCAAGAACAAATACGGCGAGCAAAACGGCTTGGCGAACCAGCCCAAGCGCGGCTGGGATGCGGTTACCGTGCCCGGCGTCATCGCGGGATGGGAAGCGTTGCACGCGAAGTTCGGCTCGTTGCCGTTCGGCGACCTGCTGGAACCGGCCATTGAAATTGCCGAGCGCGGTCACGCGGTGGCGAGCATCGTTGCGTATAAATGGGCGGCGGCCATTCCCGAGTTGAAGGACCAGCCCGGTTTCGCCGATACCTTCATGCCACGCGGCCGCGCGCCGGAGATCAGTGATTTGATGCGTTATCCCGGTCATGCAAAGACCTTGCGCATACTTGCCGAGCACGGACCGCGTGCGTACTACGAAGGCGAGATCGCGGAGAAGATCGCGGCGTTTTCAAAGCAGGGTGGCGGCGCGATGACCGCTGCTGATCTGCGTAACTACAAGGCTGACTGGGTCGAACCGATATCGAAGGATTATCGCGGTCATACGGTCCATGAGATTCCGCCGAACGGGCAGGGCATTGCCGCGCTGATCGCACTTGGCATCCTCGAAAAATTCGATGTGAAGTCGCTGACCATCGACAAGATCGAGTCGCAGCATTTGCAGATCGAAGCCATGAAGCTCGCTTTCGCCGATGTCTATCAGTACGTCGCCGATCCCCGTTCCATGGACGTCACCCCGGATCAGATGCTCGACGATGCGTATCTCACCGAACGCGCCAAGCTGATTGATCCGAACAAGGCGAAGCACTTCGACTTTGGCATGCCGCCGGCGGGCGGGACGATCTATATGTCCGTGGCGGACGAGCGCGGCATGATGGTGAGTTTCATCCAGTCGAACTACATGGGATTTGGCTCAGGCGTGGTTGTGCCGGATACGGGTATCGCGATGCAGAACCGCGGGTTCGGTTTCTCGATGGATCCCAAGTCGGCGAACGTGGTGGAAGGCGGCAAGCGGCCGTTCCATACCATCATTCCGGCGTTCCTCACGCAGGACGTGAACGGCACGCAGGAAGCGGTGATGAGCTTCGGCGTGATGGGCGGCGACATGCAACCGCAAGGCCATCTGCAATCCATCGTGCGTTTGCTTGATTACGGGCAACAACCGCAAGCTGCTTGCGACGCACCACGCTGGAAAGTGAATCGCGATTTCACCATCGATGTGGAATCGACGTTGGATCGCGAAACGGTCAAGGCGCTTGAGGCGATGGGCCACACGATTAAATCCGTCGATGATCCGTATATGGACTTCGGGTCGGGGCAGTACATCTGGAAGCTGGATCGTAACGATCCCGAGCGCGGGTATGTTGCGGCTAGCGATAGCCGCAGGGATGGGCTGGCGGCGGGGTTTTAAACCGAGATACGTCCAGTTACCTTTATCGTATTCCGGTAGCACTTGTATCTGACTGTTCTCCCTACACTCGATTACGTAAACCACACGTTTGCACATCGAGTGCACGGAGAGACGCAATGAACAAGAAGATCCTGGGTGCGGTACTGGGCTTGAGTGTATTGATGGTGTCGGCGGCAGCGTCCGCTCACGTTAATGTCGACGTGGGGATCGGTGTACCGGGTTATTACGCGCCCCAGCCGGTGTATGTTGCGCCGCCTGTTGTCGTAGGGTACGGATATGGCGGTTATCGCGACGAAGGATGGCGCGAACGTGAATGGCATCGCCGCGAATGGCGCCATGAGCAATGGCGCGAGAATCATTGGCGTGAACGCCGCGGCTATGGTTATTGAGTGTTGACGGGCTGTTCAGGAGATCGCCAAACCAGGCATCAAGTCAGTCTGTACGAAGAAGGCCCGTTCCAACGTTGGTTGGAACGGGCCTTCTTTTTAGTTGGTCGATGAACGCAGGTTCCGTTACGACGCCGACCCCAGCGCATATCGACGGCAATGTTCGAGATAGCCCGCCTCGTGACTGCTAACCAACTCCACGATGCTTTTCCACAACCACGACGGCGCATCCAGCGATTTCGATTTCGCGCGACGCAACTCCGATAACCACGCGCGCCGCTGCGCCGCATCCATCTGCCGCGCGTGCGCTTTGCCAACAACCATCGCGAGATAGCTCGCCGCCTTGATCGCTTCTTCCTGCGTTAATTGCTCGACCGTCAGTTTCATGTCCTGCGGCAACAACTCGCGGATCACCACCGACCGGTCGTTCAACCGCGCCGAGCGCATCCGTTCACCCAGCCACGGCGTCAGATGCCGCGCGCCTTCCACGATGCGTTCGGCGTTATCGCGCGGCATGCGCTTGGTCACATCTGCAGCCGTGTAACGCGGGGCCGCGGCCTTCACGCCTTCCTTGATATCGATCAGGCAAAGATCGTCGCCTTCAACCGCGCCGCCGTCGATATCCAGCAACACCGCATATCGCAAGCGGCCGAGCGAGCTGCAGCCCTTCACCCAGTACGCAGCATCGATCACGGTGACGTTTTCTTCGTCGGCATCCTTGCGCAAAGCGGTTGCTATATCCGCAATCTCGCGCTGCCGGAACAACGTGTCTATTGCAATGCGCTCGGTTTTATCTAGCGGCCAGAAACGCTTGCCGAGAGGAATGCTCGGCTCAATGTCTTCAATGCGTTCGATCGCCAGTTGCTGCCACGTGCGTCGGACCGCTTCTTTCATCATCACCCGCACCTCTTCGGGTTTCGTATCTCTGACGGAGCGGTGACTGGAACGATCGAACGCATGCTCGTAGCCTTGCACGACAGCTTCCATCATGCGTGCTGTCGTCACGCCGGGCAGGTCCGAGCCGCGCGCGGCCGTCGCCAGCGATAACCCCAGCCGGATGATGTCGTGCGCCGGATTGCCGATTACGGTCTGGTCGAGATCGCGGATCTGGATTTCCACGCGGCCGTCGGCGTTGGCGATAGGTCCGAGATTGCCAGTGTGGCAATCTCCGCAGATCCAGATAGCCGGGCCTTCGGGGAGCGTGTGACCTTCAATGCCGTCGAGCCATTCATAGAACTTTGTTGTACTTCCACGCACGTAGGCATGCGCGGATTCGGCCATTTTCATGTTGCGGCGCTCGAACAGGAGCGCTTGACGATCATTAAGGCGGGGAAGCTTGAATTTCTTTTTCTTGGGCATGGGATCGTCCTGTGGTGCTCAATTGGAGCAAAGCGCATGCCGTCGCAATGTAATGCAATTGAAGGTTTATTAGGTGACGCTTGTCGCTGGTGCTGATAGTGCCGCAATCTGATGGAGCGTTGTGATCATCGGGCGCGGCAGCTGGATTTTTGATCCGGTACGGTATCGGCCTGATCTTTCGAAGGAGACACAATGACGTTGCCCATATTTTCCATGGTCGATACCGCGCCCACCCCGGTCGGTCCTTTCTCTCACGCGGCCGAAGCGGACGGCTGGGTGTTCCTCACCGGCCAAATGCCGACCGATCCCGCCGATGACGCTAAGCCCTTGCCCGAAGGCGTTAAAGCGCAAACGCGGCGCGTGATGGATAACCTGATTCTCGTGCTGGAGGGGATTGGACTATCGCTCGATAACGTGGTCAGCGTGAGGATTTTCCTGACCGAATTCAAACGCGATTACGCCGCGATGAACGATGTTTACAAGGCCTACTTTCTGCCTAAGCCGTTGCCGGCAAGGACGTGTATCGGCGTGACGGGATTGGCGCGCGATGCGCTCGTCGAGATTGATTTCGTCGCCAAGCGTTGAGTCGATCTACGGGCGCTTGGGCGCTGCCGATGAGTCGACGTATCGGAACGTCAGGTTGATGCGCTCACCGCGCGCCCCGGGTTCTTTCGGCACCCTGTGCGTCCAGTCGAGTTGAGTGCGCCCCCGCATGATGAGCAGGCTGCCGTGCGTGAGTTGAAGCGTATGTGTTTGCCGGGTCTTCGTATGCCGGAAGTCAAAGGTCCGCGTCGTGCCCAGACTCACCGACGCAATGACCGGTTGCGGCCCGAGTTCGCGCTCCTTGTCGGCGTGCCAGCCCATGCTGTCCATGCCTGTGCGGTAGCGGTTGATCAACACACTGTTGAACGCAGTTTGAGCGGCGGCTTCGGCTTTCGTTTTCAACAATAAAACCGTTGGCGTCCACGGTTTCGGGACGTTGCGGATGCCGGAGTACACATACACCGCGCCGGGATCACCCTGCCACCCCGTCAAACGCGGGAAGGGGATCTTGCCCGCGGGCGTGTTCATCGAGTCCTGCTGCCAGGTGATCTCATCGAGCAAGGTGGCTAGCGTGTCGGACGCAGTGGCTGCGTCCAGCCAATCAGGCAGCCAGTCGATGTCAGGCTTGGGGATGTCGTCGAAGAGGTCGAACATGGCGGGTGGGTCTGCTAAGCGGGTATCTGTCGATATCTACAACTTAGCAGATTCCTTTTCCCGAAACTTGCGCACTCTTTCAACGCGCCAGCTTCGTCACCGTCACCCGCTTCTTCAGCACGCGCGCTTGCAGCACGATCACCAGCAGCAG
>Ga0153932_1000343_pt1 | contig 14358 bp, 12 predicted proteins | sample TSNJ016MetaG_FD_102273 | JGI IMG/M metagenome (GOLD analysis project Ga0153932, IMG submission 102273) | Attine ant fungus gardens microbial communities from New Jersey, USA - TSNJ016 MetaG | ecosystem: Host-associated > Fungi > Mycelium > Unclassified | place: USA: New Jersey, Wharton State...
AAGGTCTTGAGCGACGGCACCAGATGCTTGACGATCGCGACCGCGGCGGCAATGTGCATCGCGGTCGGGAATACGTCGTTCGACGATTGTCCGCGGTTCACGTCATCGTTCGGATGCACCTTGCGTTCTTCGCCGCGCACGCCGCCCATCAACTCGCTCGCCCGGTTCGCAATCACCTCGTTGAGGTTCATGTTGGTCTGCGTGCCCGAGCCCGTTTGCCATACCGCGAGCGGGAATTCATCGGGATGCTTGCCAGCCAGGATCTCGTCGGCAGCGGCGATGATCGCGCGGGCTTTATCGTCGGCGAGCACTTTCAGTTCAGCATTCACTTCCGCCGATGCCCGCTTCACGATCGCGAGCGCATCGATCAATTCCGGCGATTGTTTCTCGCTGGAAATCTTGAAATTCTGCAAGGAACGCTGCGTTTGCGCGCCCCAGAGTTTTGCGTTCGGCACGGCAATTTCGCCGAAAGTATCCTTCTCGAGTCTTACGTCGTCCGTCATGGCTTCATGCTCCTTCGGCTTGGCTATCAGGTTCGGGTTTGGATCGGGTTTGAATAGCAGAAATATCGATCATTCAAAGCTGCGAGTCGACGGGCAGCAGCATGAACAAACCCGTCAACACGTTGCGGTAAAGGCCCGCTTGCGGGTCGACGGTGTAAGTTCGCTCCTGGCCGTTATCCTCCGTCGTCCAGACGAGCGGTTCTTGCGAGCCGATGGTGTTCAGGCCCGCGAGCACCGCTGGCGAAGCGAGTTCCACACGATACGCCCTTGCCGGCGTTATGCCGGCATCGAACAAACCTGCGGCCTCACCGGCGATTTGCGGGTTATAGATCACCAGCGCGAGTTCCGTGTTAAGCGACGCCGAGCGCGGGTCCAGATTCATCGATCCAATCACAAGGATACTGCGATCGATCACATAGGCCTTGGCATGCAGGCTGGCGCGCGATTGCGAGCCGAACAGCCCGGCGCCCGGCTGCGCATTGCCCTCGACTGGCACCGGCTTGAACTCATATAACTGTACGCCGGCTTTCAACATCGGCTCTCGATACGGCGCGTAACCCGCCTGCACGGCGACGGCGTCCGTAGCCGCCAGCGAATTGGTGAGCACCGTCACCTTCACGCCGCGCCCCGTGATGGCGGCAAGCGCCTTCACGCCTTCGTCGTGCGGCACGAAATACGGCGAAATGATGAGGACTTCGCTATTTGCCTGATTTGCCAGCTCGGTCAGGCGCTGCATGGGCGGACTTTTATAGTCCTTGTCCGGATGCTCGATCTTCACCGGCGAATCGGCAACGAACTCCGTGCGCGTCCAGGTCAGCCCCAGGCCATCCTGCGTTATTTGTTGCGCAAGCGGCGTGGCGTTGAGCGGCTTCGCGTTCAGCGGATCGGCCTGTTCTTTCCAATGCTGGCGAAGGTCGTCGCGCGTTTTGTCGAGATCGGCGGGATCGAATTTTTGCTTGTTGAGCGTGCGTAGCGGATACGCGATCGAACTGTTCCAGTAGTCGTCGAAACTCGCCGATATCTTTTGCGTCACCGGACCGGCCACGAACACGTCTAGATCGCGGAACTGAATGGTCGGGCTCGCGCTGAAGTATTCATCGCCGAGATTGCGGCCGCCGACAATCGCGATCTGGTTGTCGGTGATCATCGCCTTGTTGTGCATCCGGCGCGTGAAATGATCGACGTTCGTGAACAGGTTACGCGTGCGTTCACCGAAACTCCGGCTCGCGCTGCCGTACGGATTGAATACGCGAATATCGATGTTGTCGTGCGAATTCAGCGCGGCCATGATCTGGTCGATGTCCTTGAAATTCAGGTCATCGACGAGCATGCGGACCTTGACTCCACGATCCGCCGCGTAAAGCGCCGCGCCGAGCAGCAGCTTGCCCGTGTTGTCTTCGTTCGCGATGTAGTACTGCATGTCGAGCGTCTTGGTCGCCGCGCGGGCGAGCGCGATGCGGGCCTGCAGCGCCTCGGTGCCCGTGGGGAGCAGGCGCACGCCGGATTGGTCCGGATGCGCGGCTTCTTTCGGCAGGAGCGCGGTGCGCAGGGGCGTGTTGGCGTCGGCTGCGAGCGCGTGAGTGATGGGGCGGTCGGCCGCGTTTGCGGACGGGCGTGTAGCGCAGGCGCTGAGCGCAAGCGCGGTGAGTACGAGGGCGGCGAACGCGAGGCCGCGCGACAGCGGAGTTGTGTGACGATGCCGTGCTGGGGAGTTTGGCTCGGATGAAATTTGCTTGGCTTGCGCGCGCCCCGTGCGGCTGCCGGTGTGCTGGCCTTGTGCGGCTTGGGATAAAGCTGGGTGAGCTGACCGCGAAGGTGATCGATATAACTGCCTGCTGCTTTCCGACACGTCCATTCCTCTTGTTTGCCCGAGCGATTTGTCTGAACTGCTTGCGGTTGTTGCGCACGCAGTGGCCGCGTGCAGCGCTGGATCTCGCGGAAGGTCGGCAAGGATCATGCGCGGTTATTTTATGGGAAATCGGCTACGGACACGGCAGACGGGTCGATTTGCGAAAAAGTGGAGCGGGTGGCGGGACGGGAATGCGTAGGGACGAGGCGGTTGTTGGCGTCTTTTCTTATCGTTTTGCTGGCGGAGCGCAGCGGATGAATGAAGCGGGCTTTTCTATCGCGAGGAATTGTGTAATCAGCGGCTAATCAGCCGCGCGCAGACGAAAAAAAGCCCGCTTCGACGAAGCGGGCCTAATACCCCTGCTACTGAATGAGTCTCGAGGAGACGGCTTGATCGTATCTGCGCGCCGCTTCAATTCCAACCAACAATGTCTGCTTAACTTATGCAGCGGCAATCGCCGATCTTCGGTCACTGCCTCAAGCCGATTGCCGTGGCGTCTGCCCGGATTTGCCGGGTTCAACCTGGCCGCGCGAGACCAGACGCCGGCTCATGCGGTCGAAGCGAAGGGTCATCAGCACCGCGACGCTTGCGAGTCCCGCAGCCAGCCCCCACCACAACCCCTTCGTGCCGCCGTTGAAGTGAAACGCCAGCATGTAACCGGTCGGAAAACCGATGCCCCAATAACCGAGCGCCGCCGCGAGCATGGGCACGCGCGTGTCCTTCAACCCGCGCAGCACGCCCGACGCAACCGTCTGCATGCCATCGACGATCTGGAACACGGCGGCCACACCCAACAGCGAGGCCGCCAGCGCGACGGTCTGCGCGTTCTTAGGATCGTCGAGATGGAGATACAGCCCGACAATCGCGTGCGGCGCCAGCACCAGCACGCAACCCGACATCGCCATGAACGCGACGCCCAGTGCAATCGCCACGAAGCCGGCATGGCGTGCCGCCAGCGGCTGGCCCGCGCCGATCCAGTAGCCGACGCGCACGTTCGCCGCCTGACCGATAGCCAGCGGCACCATGAACGCCACAGACGCCACGTTTAGCGCGATCTGGTGCGCGGCAAGCGGCGCTTCGCCAAGCGTGCCGACGGTCATCCCGGTAGCCAGGAACAGCGTGGATTCGACGCCATAGGTGATTGCGACAGGCCAGCCGATGCCGAACAGTTCGCCCATCAGCGGCAGGCGTGGACGCGACGCGACCACGAAGTGCCGGTAACGCGCCCGCAAATGCAGGAATGCGATCAGCACCAGCGCCGTCGTCCATACCGTGATGGTGGTGGCGACTGCCGAGCCGAGAAAACCGAGCCGGGGCAGGCCGTAGGCGCCGTGGATCAGGCCGTAGTTGAGGAACGCGTTCACGAACACGCCGCCAATCGATACCCACAGCAGCCGCTTCGCCGCCCCGATAGCCGGCAGGAACGCGCGCATCATGCCGATCCCGAGCAGGCTGCCCGGCGCACCCCAACGCAGGATCGCGCAGTATTCGCCGACGTTCCTGGCGAGCATGGCGGGTTCGTGGAACGCGAGCAGGATCGGCTCGGCAAAGCTCAGCAGCGTGAAGGCGGGGATTGCCAGCAGCAGCGACAGCACCAGCCCCGTCCAGTAGATATTCGGCACGAGGTGATCGTTGTTCGCGCCACGCGCATGCGAAACGGACACGCTCACCGACGTCAGCACGCCCTGCAGCAGCACCACGACCACGAAGAAGAGGTTCGCGCCCAGGCCGCCGGCCGCGAGAGAGTCGGGACCGAGCGAGCCGAGCAGGATGGTGTCGGTGACGCCCATCGCCATTTGCGACAGTTGCGAAATGGCGAGGGGTGCGGCGAGCCTGGCGGTATCGACGGCATGGCGGGAAAGGCTTGGTGGCGCGTTCGCGCGGATCATTCTGGATGGCATGACGGGTTATCTGGATGCTTTGATGCACGGCAAAACCATGCAAAAACGGCAACGGGCGATACAGGCCGTTTCCGGTCTTGCATCGCCCGCTCGTTCCGGCCGCGCTTCGGCCTGATTGGTTAATCGGGCTGAAGCTCCGCTTTGAATTTCGGCTTTGAAATCCGGCTTCGAATTCCAGCTGTGAGTCCCGGTCTTGAACCTCGGTCTTGAAGCACGTGAGATTGAAAGTATGACTTCAACCCAAGGTTCAACTGTCAACAAGCTGAAAGCGGCGAAAGGGAACGAAAGCCGTCTAGCTTATTGCTTGATGGCGATTATGTCGATCACGACGCGGTATTTATCGTGATTCGGATCGCGCTCGCGGCGATCCTCGTGCTGATCCACACGCGGCTTATTTCGGCTTGAGAACCTTGATCGTGGTGTCGTCGATGACCACCGTCTGGCCCGCGCGGATCTTGCACGTCTTGCGCAACTCGATCCTGCCGTTGACCTTCACTTCGCCCTCGGCGACGCGTACTTTCGCGGAGCCGCCGCTATCGGCGAGGCCCATCAGCTTGAGCAGGTTGTGCAGTTCGACGTAGTCGCCTGTGAGCGTGAATTCGAGGCGCGGCATGGGGCAATCTTCGCAAGGTTGGGGCAGAAAGGGCGCCCATCATAAACCAGCCGGGCACGCCACGTGCGTCTACAGCTCAGACTGCCGGAAATCGGGCGTTCGGATGTTTGCCAACTGTCAGGAAGTGAAACCTTCGGTAACAATGACACGTTTTAGCGAGTTCCGCCGTCCGGCGCCGGATCAGTCGTAGTGATCGATGCGCATTTCTAGCGTTTGTATTGGTCATCTGAAGTGTAGACGGGTATTGGCGGCGTATTGCGCCAGGCGCGGTGTTCGCGGATATAACGCCCATCGCCTGGATGCCGCAGCCGGTTGCAATGGAAGCAATCGATCACCCGGAATAAAAACTGCCAGCGAGGAAATGAATATGTTGCAAGCCAAAAAAATGCTGTTAGGTACCGCTTTTGTCGCCATGGGAGTGTCCGCATCCGCGTTCGCGCAGTCCGCGCAGCCTGCCGATGCCGGCCAGATGGCCGCACCGTCCGCGCAAACCGCTCCGCCGCCGCAGAATATCGTCGCACCGGCGCCGACCGATCCGCTGGTCGTGAAACGCAATGCCAGCGCGCAGGCTAGCGCCGAGTACAAGGCGTCGAAGAAGGCATCGAAGCAGGACTTGAAGGCGACGAACAAGGAAGCGAAGGCGCAATACAAGGAGCAAGTGCGCAACGCCAAGATCAACAAGAAGGCCGATAACCAGACCGCCAACGACGATCTGAAGTCCGCCTTGCCGGATGGTCCGCAGAACACGAACCTGCAGCACTAAGTTTCCAGTTCGATGAATACAGCGCGGCCCCTTCAAGCGGGGCCGCTAGCAAGAAGGATTCATGACAACGACCACGAAGCGCTTGATCGCCGCATTGCTCGCGGGAGCGTTCGCGACGGCCGCCACGATGTCGGTCGCGCAGGCGCAGACGGAAAGCACAGCGGAACCCACGCACGCTGACAAGAAAGCAGCGAAGAAGCAAGCCGCCGCCGATAAAGACGCAAATCTGGCGCAGGCCAAGGCCGACAAGAAAAAGACGGAATCGCAATCGAAGGCGAATGAAGCCGCCGCCGATGCAAACCTGAAAAACGCAAAGAAAGCGGATTGATTCGACGCAAGGAATGGACGATGGCCCGGCGCGTGTGAACGCACCGGGCCATCGCTTTTTTATAGGGCCAAAAGCCTGCTGCATCAGTTGCTTGCGTCGAAGAGTTGTATGGATATACAGTGTGCGTCACCCGTTTTTAAAGTCCATGCGACGTGCTCACGCTTAACTCCGCCACCGACGATGATCTCGCGCCCAAGCAGGCGCAGGAAGATGTTGCGTCGTACCTGACCAAATTGAACGACGCGCAGCGTGAGGCGGTCGAGTACGGCACGCACACGTCGAACGCCCGCGATCCGGCCGGCGCGCTGCTGGTCATCGCCGGGGCGGGATCGGGCAAGACGAATACGCTGGCGCATCGCGTGGCGCATTTGCTGGTAAAGGGCGCGGACCCGCACAGAATCCTCTTGCTGACGTTTTCGCGGCGCGCAGCCAGTGAGATGACGCGGCGCGTGACGCGCATCGCCGTGAATGCGTTGGGTAATCGCAGCGTGATCGCGCAGGGCCTCACATGGTCTGGAACCTTCCATAGCGTGGGCGCGCGGTTGTTGCGCGATTATGCGGATCTCGTGGGGTTATCGCCGTCGTTCACCATCAACGACCGCGAGGATTCCGCCGACCTGATGAACCTCGTGCGGCACGAACTGGGGTTATCGGCGAAAGAAAAGCGCTTCCCGGCCAAATCCACCTGCTTCGCCATCTATTCGCGCGTGGTCAATACCGGCGTTTCGCTTGCCACCGTGCTCGATCAGGCCTTTCCGTGGTGCCGCGAATGGGAAGATGACCTGCGCCGCTTATTCGCGGCGTACGTTCACGCGAAGCAGCAGCAAAGCGTGCTCGACTATGACGACTTGCTGCTCTACTGGTCGCATCTCGCCGCCGAGCCGTCCATTGCCGCGGATCTTTCCAGCCGTTTCGACCACGTGCTCGTCGATGAATACCAGGACACGAACAAGCTGCAGGCGTCCATCTTGCTGTCGATGAAACCCGATGGCCGCGGCCTCACCGTAGTCGGCGACGACGCCCAGTCCATCTATTCGTTTCGCGGCGCGACGGTGCGCAATATCCTCGACTTCCCGAATCACTTCAATCCGCCCGCGAAATGCGTGACGCTCGAGCGCAATTACCGCTCGACGCAGCCCATTCTGGCGGCATCGAATGCGGTGATCGGACTCGCGGCCGAGCGATATACGAAGAACTTGTGGACCGACAAGGCATCGGCGCAACGGCCGCGTCTCGTCTCCGTAGCCGATGAAGCCGATCAGGCGCGTTATATCGTCGAACAGGTGCTGGAGGCGCGTGAAGGCGGCATGACGCTCAAGCAGCAAGCGGTGCTGTTTCGCGCCGCGCATCACAGCGCCGCGCTCGAAATCGAACTCACGCGGCGCAACATTCCGTTCGTGAAGTTCGGCGGGCTGAAGTTTCTCGATTCCGTTCACGTGAAGGACGTGCTCGCGGTCTTGCGCTGGGGTGAGAACCCGCGTGATCGCGTAGCCGGGTTTCGCGTGCTGCAATTGCTGCCGGGCGTGGGGCCGGCTATTGCCGGGCGTGTGCTCGATCAGGTCGCCAAGCACTCCGACACGCCGGCTGCGTTAGCCGCATTCGCCGCGCCGTTGCGCGCGAGCGAAGACTGGCCGGCGCTTGTGGCGCTGATGTCGAAAATTTGCGCGCGCGAAAGCGGATGGCCTGCTGAGTTCGAAATGATCCGGCGCTGGTACGAACCGCATCTGGAACGCAATCACGAAGACGCGTCAATTCGCCATGGCGACGTGCTGCAGATGGAAAGCGTCGCGTCTACGTATCCCACGCGCGAGCGTTTTCTCACCGAACTGACGCTTGATCCGCCCGATGCCACGAGCGATGAATCGGGTGTTCCGCTCATCGATGAGGATTATCTGATTCTCTCCACCATCCATTCGGCCAAGGGACAGGAGTGGAAGAACGTGTTCGTGATGAATGGCGTGGACGGTTGCATCCCGTCCGATATGGGCACGGGCAGCGACGAGGAAATTGATGAAGAAAGGCGGCTGTTGTACGTCGCCATGACGCGCGCAAAAGAGGATCTGCACATTGTCACGCCGCAGCGTTTCTACGTGCACAACCAGGTCCATATGGGTGACCGGCATGTGTGGGCGGCGCGTACGCGTTTCATCCCCGCGCATCTGATGCCGCAGTTCGAAGCGTGCGCATGGCCCCCGGTCCCTGAGCCCGCCGCGCCGACGGCCGCCGGACTGGCCGCTGCGGCAAAGGCGAAAGTCGATATCGCCGCGCGGCTCAAGAAGATGTGGGAGTGAAGGGTTTCGTTTGAGCTCGCCAAGGGCTCAAGCTCCACTCAACGTTCCGCACGCGAAGGCTTCGGCGCTTTGCGCTCCGGCGTGAAGATCGTGCGCAACCAGTTGCCGAAGCGCGTGAACCCGTCATACGGCTCTTCAATAAAAATTTCCGGCTTGATCATGCGTATCTGCTCGAGCACTTGCTGTGCTTCCTGCTTTGCCACCGAGCCATGAAACATGCCGAGTCGCAGCAGGCAGCGCAGTTCACCGAGCTTTTCGCGCGCGGTCGATCCCGCGCTATGTTCTGTCGCAATCTTGGTTTCGTACACGCGTTGACGCAATGAATCGGCGAGACGCCATGCGGGCGTCTGCATTTTCATCTCCAGTTCCTGTATGTCCGATGCCGCCGACTTGATCTGCGACGCGAGCGTATCGATCTGCGCCGGGTCTCCGTTCGCCTCGGTCACGATCGCCGTCGCCCACGCGCGCGATGCCTTCACGAGATCGTCAGGTTTCCAGTCCGAGCGGACCGCAAAGCCGAAACCGTGTTCCCCGGCTTGACGCATCATCATTTCAACGACGTCAGGAAACTCCTTGTCGAGCGCCCGTTTCGCCCATGCGTACTGACCGTTTTGCAGCATTCGCTGCACTGCCTGTTCGGTCAGCGGCGTGGGGTTGTCGAGGAGTTTTGCGCGCAGGAAATCTTCGAACGTGGGCGTGACGAATTGCGGGTCGAACTTGAGCGACAGGCGAATCAGCGTCTCGAAGTCGCGGCGTAGCGCTGCGATCGTTTCGTCTTTAAATGTAAGGGTAATCTGACCCATGATGTTTCCCGGTTCCCGATCCCGTCGACCGGTTTCAGCCGGCGCGGAAAGACAGTCGGCGTCGCCATGAGGGCGACGGCCGTTCGTCTTTATATCGGCGTGGCGAGGGGAAACTTTAGGCCAGCTTTCAATTATTTCGTCGATGCTCGATCAACCGGCGCGGCGGTCTTATTTGACGGGAATGGTCGTGCCCGCTGGCATTGGCACGGCGGTCACGCTGTTCTTCGCGCTGCCGGTCGTAATCCGGTCGCTGTAGGTCAAGTAGACCAGCGTATTGCGCTTGGCATCGACTATACGCACTACATGCAGCGTCTTGAAGATAAACGACATCCGTTCCGAGAACACATCGGCTTTCTGCTTGAGCGGCGCATCGATCTTGATCGGCGCGACCTGACGGCAAGCTATGGAGGCCTCAGACGGGTCTTCGGCTATTCCCAGCGTTCCTTTAACGCCGCCCGTGCGGGCACGGGAGACGTAGCACGTGACACCGGTGACCGCCGGGTCGTCGTACGCCTCGACCGTGACGCGATCCGAGCCGGTGAAGCGGAAATTCGTGTTGACGCTTGCTATTTCCTGGGCGTGCAGGGCAGGCGCAGCAAGCAACGCAACGAGCGACGAACATGACGCGAAAGACTTCAAGGAGAAGAGAGCGCGTTTCATCGGAATCCTTCGAGGAATGAGGAATTGAAAAAGGCGTCGTATTGTAACGACGCCTTGGTTCAATCCACGTGAAACCGCATGCCGCGCTTTCGCGTTACGTGTGAGCAATGCCGCGATCAGTGAAAAATCAGATACAGGATCACCAGCACGATCACCGGCACGCCAAGCAGCCAACCCAGTAGATAAGGCATTGTCTTCCTCCATTCGATTTCTGATTCGATGAATTCAGTATCGATGAGAGGCCGGCCCGCCGATACCCGCGCGTGTCCTATTCGACTGTAGGCGGGTTCCTATCGGCGGCACGTTTCTACTTCACACGAATGGCGTAGCGCGTGACCTGCCGATACCGCTCGTTGGGGCGCAACACGACGTCTTCCGCGTCGTCCATGTTGATCTGGTTTGGAAACCCACCCGCTTCGAGGCAGAGCGCGCCGTGCTTGTGATAGGTCACGCCGCGCTTGCCCGGCACGCCTTCAAGACTGTTGCTGGTGTAGAACACCAAGCCGCGTTCGGTGGTCGAGACGATCAGTTCGCGTCCGCTAGCCGGATGATAAACAGCCGCGACACGCCGCATTTCGGGCAGTTCGGTGACCGGCGCTTCGTTGCGCAACACAAAACAATGGTCGATACCGCCGCCCGCCAGCGTGACTTGCTCGTTGTCGCGGGTATCGATACGCGGTCCGAGCAGCGCAGCCGTACGAAAGTCGAACGGGGTATTGGCGACGTCTTGCAGGTGGGTCGGAATCGTATGTTCATCGATGGCGAAAAACCGGTCGGCGGCAATCTCGATCTCGTGGTCGTGGATCGTCGTCGAGTCCACGCCCGACAGGTTGAAGTACGCGTGGTTCGTGAGATTGAGGGGCGTGGGGGCGTCCGTGAAGGCGTCGTAGGTGATCGTCAGTTCGCCCGCGTCGTTGAACGTGTAGGTCACCTGGACGGTGAGCGTGCCGGGAAAACCGTTATCGCCCGCGGGCGATTCCAGCGTGAACACCAACGCGTCTCCCCTGTGCTCCGCTTGCCATAGTTTGAAGCTGAAACCCTGGAAACCGCCATGCAGCGAGTTCGGCGGCTGATTCGCTTCGAGCGGGTACTCCACGCCATCGAGGGAAAAACGCGCGTTCGCAATGCGGTTCGCCCAGCGTCCGACGGTTGCGCCCATGTAGGCCGGACCCGTGGTGTACGCGGCGGGGGCGTCGTGGCCGAGCAGGATATCCGCCAGGTTGCCGTCGCGATCCGGCGCGAACCAGGAGACGAGAGCCGCGCCCAGATTCGTGACCGTTACCTTCGAGCCGTTGTCATGGCTCAGCGTGTGAAGATCGACAGGCGTACCATCCGCGAGGTTGCCCCAGTGGGCGCTGGAAAGGGTCATGGTGTGGTCTCCGGATTTTGATTTTTTGCCGAGTGGCGGGGCGCTTCGGGTTTAGCTTCCGGCTTGGATAAGCGGGGCAAGCGGTCACGATAAAGCCGACTGACGTAGTCAAGATGTTTGCCTGCGGCTTCCCGGGCGCGTAGCGGGTCGCGGGCGACGATGGCATCGAATATTGCCTGATGTTGCGCCAGCAAATCCGCTTCGACCTGATCGTCGTAGTCCACCAGCCGGTGCGATGTCAACATCGATTCACGCACGAGTTCCTGCAGGCCGTGCATCACGTGGGCGAGGGCGAGGTTGTGGGTGGCATCGGCGATAGCGAGATGAAACGCGGCGTCGTGTTCGGCTATCCGCGTGCGTTTCGGTTCGATGGCGGCCGTCTTGAGCGCGTTGAACGCTTCGGTGATACGCGCCAGATCGGTTGCGGTGGCGCGTTCGGCCGCGTAACCCGTTGCCAGGGATTCGAGACCGTGGCGGAGTTCGAGGACATCGGCGCTGGCCGTCGGATGCTGGCTCAGCAACGCGGCGAGCGGCGCGGATACGAGTGGCGCGGTGACATCGGAGACCACGAAGCCGGTGCGCGCGGCTGCCTGGATGAATCCATCCGATTCCAGCCGGATCAACGCCTCACGCAGCGATGGGCGCGACACGTTGAGCTGCTCCGCGAGATCGCGTTCGGCAGGCAGACGTTGTCCGGGGAGTAACGCGCCGCTGGTGATCAGCGCGCGGATCTGGTCGGAGACGACATCGGTAATGCGCGTGCGGGTGTAGGAATGGACGGGCTGAAAAGGCATGGAAAGTTCGTTCGCGCTCGAGGTTTGGCAGTTTGACATGAAACGCTGCAAACTTTAAAGTCTTGGTCAGACCAAGCTTACCAAATTTGGCAAATCGTTTGTCTTTCTGGCTCCCCACTGCCCATCCAATGAAAGTCGCCCTGTTCGTTCCCTGTTTTATCGATGCGTTCTATCCCGAAGTCGGCATCGCGACCCTCGAATTGCTCGAACGTCTGGGCGTGGAAGTCGATTACCCGGAGGAACAGACCTGCTGCGGCCAGCCGATGGCGAACAGCGGCGCGCAAAAGGAAGCGGCCGGCGCCGAGCGGGTGTTCGCCCGCAACTTCGCGGATTACGACTACGTGGTCGGTCCATCGGCGAGCTGTATTCATCACGTGCGCGAGCATTTGACGGCGATCGAGCAGACGGCAGCGGTGAAAAAGGTCCGCACGAACGCATACGAACTGGTCGAATTTCTCCACGATGTCCTCAAAGTGCGCGAATTTCCGTGGGCCGAATTTCCACATCGCGTGGGCTTGCACAATAGCTGCAGCGCCATCCGGCACTTAAAGGAAGTGTCTGCATCGGAGATCAATGGAGCGCCATTCTCCAAACCGCGCGCGCTGCTGGAAGGCGTCAAAGGCATCGAATTCGTCACGCCTGCGCGGCCCGACGAATGCTGCGGCTTTGGCGGCACGTTTTCCGTGACCGAGGAAGCGGTATCGGTGAGGATGGGGCAGGACAAGGTCCGCGATCACCTCGGCGCGGGCGCGCAATATATTGTCTCCGGCGATATGTCCTGCCTCATGCATCAGCAAGGCTGCGCAGAACGCCTGAAACTCGATGCGCGGTTTATCCACATCGCCCAAGTCCTGAATGGAGCACGCTCATGAGCGAGGTCGTGAAGGGAAAAAGCAAACGGCTCGATCACGCGAAGGCGGCCGGTGCGTTTATCGCGAAGGAAGATCACGTCGCTTTCCACGATAAGCGTCTCTGGGACCTGCGCAGCAAACGCGATGCGCAAGCGCACGGCATGCCCGAATGGGAGACGTTGCGCGAGCTGGCGTCGGGGATCAAGGAGCACACGCTTTCAAATCTCGCCGATTACCTCGACCAGTTCATTACGCAAGCCGAGTCGCACGGCGTGATCGTGCATTACGCTGCGACCGCGGAAGAGCACAACGAGATCGTCTACAAGCTGATGTCCGAGCGCGGTCTCACCACGCTTGTCAAAAGCAAATCCATGCTGACCGATGAATGCAAGATGCGCGAGTACATCGAACCGCGCGGCATTACGGTGATGGAAACGGATCTCGGCGAGCGCATCCAGCAACTGGATAACCAGGATCCGAGCCACATGGTCGTGCCCGCCGTGCATAAACTGCGCGCGGATGTGGCAGAGCTGTTCGGCCGGACGATCGGCACCGATCCAAAAAATAGCGACATCCACTATCTCGCTGAAAGCCAGCGCATGAACACGCGGCCTTATTTCGTACGCGAGAAAACCGCTGGCATGACCGGCTGCAACTTCGCGGTCGCCCAAACGGGAACGGTGGTTGTCTGCACGAACGAGGGCAACGCGGATTTGTCGGCGAATGTGCCGCCGCTGCACATTGCATCGATTGGTATCGAAAAGCTGATTCCCCGGATTTCCGATCTCGGCGTGTTCATTCGCATGCTGTCGCGCAGCGCGCTCGGCTCTCCGATCACGCAATACACTTCGCATTTCCGCGCGCCCCGGCCGGGCTCGGAGATGCATTACATTCTCGTCGATCACGGCCGTTCCGAGCGCCTCGCGATGGAGGATTTCTGGTACTCGCTCAAATGCATCCGCTGCGGCGCGTGCATGAATACGTGCCCGGTGTATCGGCGCAGCGGCGGCTTGTCGTACGGCTTTACGTACTCCGGGCCGATCGGCGCGATCATCAATCCTACTTACGATATGAAGCGTTTCAGCAGCCTGCCGTTTGCATCGACGCTCAACGGCAGTTGCACCAACGTCTGTCCGACGAAGGTCAATATTCACGAGCAGATCTACAAGTGGCGCGAGGTGATTGCAGCGAACCATGAAGTGCCGTTCGTGAAGCAGGAAGTGCTGAAGATGGCGGGGCGCCTGCTTGCCAGTCCGACGTTGTATCGAGGCACGGTGGCGTCGCTCGGCGGCGCGCTCAAGCGGCTGCCGAACTTCGTGCTTTATAACCCGTTGAACATCTGGGGCCGTCAGCGCGACTTGCCTGAAACGCCGGCTGAAACCTTCCACGAGTGGTACAAGAAAAATCGCAAGGCGGCGCCGAAATGACAACAACGCGTGAGGCTTTTTTGACGAAAATCCGTACGGCGCAACCGGCCGCGCGGCCGCGTCCCGACGTTCCACTCTTCGATACCCCGCCCGGTGAGCGCCTCGAACGCTTTCGTACCGCGCTTGCTGCAATGGCCGGGACGGTGGTCAAAGGCGGGTCGCTCGAAACGGTGCGTGCGCTGCTCGTCGAGCGCTTTGGCGCGGGC
>Ga0153932_1000344_pt1 | contig 14332 bp, 13 predicted proteins | sample TSNJ016MetaG_FD_102273 | JGI IMG/M metagenome (GOLD analysis project Ga0153932, IMG submission 102273) | Attine ant fungus gardens microbial communities from New Jersey, USA - TSNJ016 MetaG | ecosystem: Host-associated > Fungi > Mycelium > Unclassified | place: USA: New Jersey, Wharton State...
ACAGGCTTTGATACGGAACGTGAGAACCTCGCGCTGGATGTAAAGGGAAATGACAAATGGCAAACACCATAAGGAAGAATACCGATGCCAGCGCGAGGGACGGAGTCGCCCGTAGTAGTGATGAAGCCCTTGTAATGAGGGTGGAGCGAAGGGGCGGCGTTAGCCTGTTGACAAGTGTCGCCAACTCGCGATGCGAGGATGAGTGACATGGCATCAGCAAAACCATATTGCATTGCAAAGCGTACGGTGTGGGAAGCCTACCAACTGGTGAAGGCCAACCGAGGTTCTGCTGGGATCGACGATGAGACTATCGCGATGTTCGAGCAGGAGCGGTCCAAGAATTTGTACAAACTGTGGAACCGGATGTCGTCGGGGTCGTACTTCCCGCCGCCGGTCAAGCAGGTAGAAATTCCGAAGGCCAAGGGTGGCACGAGAAAGTTGGGAATTCCCACTGTGTCTGACCGAATTGCGCAAACTATCGTCAAGCTTCTGATCGAACCGGTACTCGATCCCGTGTTTCATCCAGACTCATATGGATACCGGCCGGGCAAATCGGCTAAGCAGGCAGTTGCTGTCACGCGAAAGCGGTGTTGGCAATATGACTGGGTCGTGGAATTTGACATCAAGGCGGCATTTGATCAGATCGATCATGCGTTGTTAATGAAGGCGGTGCGACGCCACATCAAGGATGACTGGATCTTGCTATATATCGAGCGGTGGTTAACTGCGCCGTTCGAAACTGCAGACGGTACCCGTTTGCCTCGGCAGAGGGGGACTCCACAGGGCGGGGTTGTTAGTCCCATCTTGATGAATCTGTTCATGCATTATGCGTTTGACTGCTGGATGTCGCGGACTTACCAACAACTCCCTTTTGCTCGCTACGCCGATGACGCGGTAGTTCACTGCCGAAGTCGCGAGCAGGCGGAAGAAGTGATGCGGGCCATTGCATCGCGGCTGGATGAGTGTGGTTTGACGATGCATCCGGAGAAGTCAAAGATCGTGTATTGCAAGGACGGTAACCGCACCTTAGCTTATCCGAACGTGCAATTTACCTTTCTCGGTTTTACTTTTAGGCCCCGAGAGGCAAGGAGCAGGTACAACCGGCTATTTACCAGTTTCTTGCCGGCAGCGAGCAACGATGCGCTGAAGCGGATGCGGCAAACGGTGCGGAGTTGGCGGATACATCGTCGGACTCCAGCCACGCTTGATGACCTCGCGCAGCAATGCAATCCAATGATACAAGGGTGGTGGAATTACTATGGGGCGTTCTATCGAACGGCAATGCATGCGATCTTCCAATTTGTGGATCGGAAGCTCGAGTGCTGGGCCCGACGGAAGTTCAAGACACTGTCACGACACAAACGGCGTAGCGCTGAATGGCTCCGCAAAATGGCGGCTGTCTATCCACGGTTGTTCGTTCACTGGCGTATCGTTGGGGCACCGGTTGGCTGACGGGAGCCGTATGAGGCGAGAGTCTCACGTACGGTTCTGCGAGAGGCTTGAGGTGAAACCCCTCGGGCCTACTTACCATCCACATAGCCCCTGGCAACGCGGGAGCTGCGAGAACACCAACGGATTGCTTCGCCAATATCTGCCCAAAGGCACCGACCTCTCGGTCTACAGTCAGGACGAACTCGATGCCATTGCCGACAGTCTGAACAGTCGGCCCCGAGCAACTCACGCGTTCCATTCTCCATTCGAGGTCTTCGCTGCAACACTTGCCTCAGCCAGCCAAACTCAAGGCTCTAAACACTAGAGCCTCCTGTTGCGCTTCGGTTTGAAACCGCCAACTTAATGAACTTAATGAACTTAATGAACTTAATGAACTTAATGGACTTAAGGGATGTAATGCCCGATGTCGAACATTGAAATCAGCGAATTACACGCATCATCGACGACGTTCGAGATGCTCAGCGGGCTCTTGATCGAGACTGTCGCAAACGGTGGTTCGGTCAGCTTCATGCATCCGCTGCAGCCCGAAGCCGCGGATGCGTTCTGGGCCAATGCGCTGGCTGCCGCAACTCGTGGCGAACGAGTGGTTCTCGGCGCGTGGGACAGTAAGAGACTGGTGGGAACCGTCACCCTGTTGCTCGACTGTCCGCCTAATCAACCGCATCGGGCAGAAATAGCCAAATTGATGACCGGTCTTAGCTATCGCAGGCGAGGAGTGGCGTTGTCGCTGATGCAGGCCGCAGAAAATATGGCCGCGAAGCGCGGACGTACGTTGCTGGTTCTCGACACGGCAACCGATGGTGGAGCGTCGACGCTTTACGAACGTCTCGGGTTCACTCTTGCGGGAGAGATTCCCGACTATGCGCTGAAGCCGCATGGCGGGCTGACGGGTACCAAGATTTATTGGAAGCGAATTGGCACTCGGCAGATATAAGCGCTTTTTTTGTGTCCGCGCTCCGAATTAAATTTTAATTCGGATTACAGACGATATTGCCGCGACGATCAACCGCCTTCGCGGCTGGGTCGTCGCAACCTTCCTGCGAACTTGCGGAAGACTGCATCGGTAATTAGAGCGCCAGTCTTCAGGGCACTTAGGGTTTTATGTTTGACTGCTCTATCCGGTTATGTACTTCGCGCGTCAATGCCTCGATACGTTCGCTCATTTGCTTCGTGATCTCGGTCAACTTGGTATTTTGTTCAGTAAGGCAACAAGTTGATCGGTCTGTCGGGCCGCTTGCAACTGGCGCGCTTCATTCGCGGAGGCGAGGTCTTCGCGATGCCGCGCATCGGCGTCGGCATTGACCTTGTCGCGATCCGCTTGCCGCGTTTGCGCAAGCAGAATCAAAGGCGCGGCGTAAGCGGCCTGGAGACTAAACGCAAGGTTGAGAAGAATGAAAGGATAAACGTCGAACTTGGTCAGGCCGGCGACATTGATGCCAATCCACACGGCAACAATAATCGTTTGCCCGACGAGGAAAGTGGGTGTTCCGAAGAAGCGTGCAAACCGCTCGGCTTTTAGCGCAAACCAGTCGTCGCCGAATACTGACGAAAGGTGCACGTATGGCAGATGAAACCGTAAGTGATGTTGTTTGGTTTTGTGCTGTTCGTCAGGCGGAATGGGACTGTTCATGGTGTGCTCTCTCGCTTGGCGATTAACGTAACGGTGCCGTTGTTATACACAGTCGGCGTTAGCGTTGCACTCATAAAAGCAAGCAATGAACGCGAGTAGCACAGGCGTTATCAATGCTTAGGTGAGGTTATTCGGGAGCCTGGTGCATCCAGGAAGACCTTTGCCACGAAGCGACAAAGCCAGCAAGAGTGAGTGCTGACTTCGTCCGAGACCGAGTGAAGAAAGCCGTATGTTGCTAAGCACAGCATACGGCTGACAACGCTCTTGAAATCAGCCCTTAACCTTGCCGATTTCAAACTGAAAGTCTGCAATACCATCAACGCCGCCAGCGACCTGATCGCCCGGTTTCAACGCACCGACGCCCGCCGGCGTACCTGTAAAAATCAGGTCGCCCGGCTTGATGACAACCGCCTGCGACACCTGACTGATGATGTCCGCAACCGGCCAGATCAGGTCGCTGAGATCACCCGTTTGCCGCGTCTCGCCATTGACCGTCAACCAAATGCGGCCGCTGCCCGGATGACCGATCTCGCTTGCAGGACGAATAGCGGTTACAGGCGCAGATTCGTCGAAGCCCTTGGCCCAGTCCCACGGCCGGCTCATCTTCTTGGCGACCGCTTGCAGATCGCGTCGCGTGAGGTCCACGCCCACGCTGTAGCCGAAGATGTACGACAGCGCATCTTTCGGATCGATTTGCCGGCCCTCTTTTCCGATGGCAATCACCATCTCTATCTCGTGATGCAGGTCGTCGGTGAGCATCGGGTACGCAAGTGTTCCCGTTGCAGGAACGACAGCGTCGGCCGGTTTCGTAAAGAAGAACGGCGGTTCGCGATCAGGATTGGCGCCCATCTCGCGCGCATGATCGGCGTAATTGCGTCCTACGCAAAACACGCGGCGTACCGCGAAGGCGGCATTCGACCCAGTGACGGGCACAGCAACAGTTTGGGGAGCGGGAAAGACGTATTCGGTCATGGCGGAAAACTCGAGGTTGGAAGTTGTCTGGCGCGGATCTCGCGACGCCTACAGACAATATGCTTCGGCCCACCTCTCGTGCAGGACAAATCCGCCCTACGCCTTGGATTAAATTGCTCTATTCCGGATCCCGCCAGCGAAAGGGCGGGCAGGCGTCTATAGCTCGAATTGCGACGCCCGGTATTCCGTAGGCGATATTCCTACCGCCTGCCGGAAGCGTCGGGTGAAATAGGCTTCGTCGCGAAAGCCGACCAGGAACGCGATGTCCCTGACGCGACGGGTATCGTCTGCAAGCAATGCTTTTGCCCGGCTGATTCTTTGATCCGTTACCCATTGCACGAACGTCCTGCCGGTTTCCTTTTTCATCAGGCGGGCAACATAGCCGGGCGTCAACGCTGCTGCGATTGCGGCCGACCCCAGCGAAAGCGTGTCGTCTTCGAGGTGCGCCAGAACGTGACGCATCACCTTGCTGATGGAGTCGCGGCGGTTCACCGCGCGCTCACCAAGCGACGCCAGTTGCATCAGCGGGTCCGCATATCGTGCGCAAACAAGTCCGATCAATTGCAGGAGATAACCACGAAGCCGGCTAGTCGCACCAAACCCGCGCGCACTGTCTATTTCCATCATAAGGTGAACGATGCGTTCGACTTCGACGAGGTCCGGCTCCGTCAGCTTGAAATCGGTTTCATCTTGGAAGCGAAAGGGCGCTAGCTCTGGAAACCGGATGATGGGAACACTGCCAAGGTCGATCCGGCCATCGACTGCATCGACATCAAGACCGAGGAAGTCCAGCGCGAAATTGATCACGATGAACCGTGAGTGTTCAGGGTGCGGAATCATGTGCACCCGATGCGGCGCGATGAACGCCAATGAGCCTGTTTGGAACGGACGCGTTACATCGCCGATCTGCTGCTGCGTGTCGCCCCCCAGATTGATCTGGATCTGGAAGTAGTCGTGCTTGTGCGGTTCCGTAATCGCGGAGCGTAAGGTCTGGTCGCGAATATAAAAGTCGAGGCGATCACTGCGCTCGGGCATCGCATAGGTTCGGGAAGAGCGTTTGACGATTGCGCTCATTGGCACGAATTCTTGTGCGAGATTCCGTTTCCCTTAAGGGCTGGCGATTTCGACGAATACACGGTGGCTATCGTAAGAAAATTAATGTTGTCTTGCCTAAAGCAAGCCTTAAGCATACCGCTTCGCCCAAAGCGTTGCCTTATCCACTCAATAGCCACCAGATCGCCGCCAAACAACGTGGAAGGACGCACAAGCCCAAAGGCCCCATGCGCAGTAGGGTAGAAAATACGAATGCCCGGCAAGCGGTAACATCATCGGGACGTTTGAAGCTTGGGCGTCGATCCGTCCGGCATGATCGAGCGCGACGAAATTGCGAATATTACCCGGACACCACCTGCTGGGCGCATGCATGGCCCCCGTCACTGGCACATAAGCGTTCTATGACCTCTGTTCTTCTACTTGAAAATATCCACGACACCGCTGTCGCGCGTTTCAGCGAAGCGAAACTCGAGGTTGAGCGCCGCGCGGGTGCGCTCGCCGGCACGGATTTAACGAGCGCACTTCAAGCACATAACCTGGTCGGGATTCGCTCGGCAACGCATCTCAGGCGCGAGGAAATAGATGCCGCGAGCCATCTGCTCGCAATCGGCTGCTTCTGCATTGGCACGTCCCAAGTCGATTTGGACGCGGCCGCGGATGCAGGAATTCCAGTGTTCAACGCGCCATTTTCGAACACGCGCTCCGTCGCGGAACTGGTGATCGCTGAAGCTATCTTGCTGCTGCGCCGCGTGCCCGAAAAGAGCGTGCTGGCGCATGCTGGAAGCTGGGCCAAAGGAGCCAGCGGATCGTTCGAAACGCGCGGCAAGACCATTGCGATAGTTGGGTACGGAAACATCGGCTCGCAGGTTGGCGTGCTTGCCGAAGCCATGGGAATGCGCGTGGTGTATTACGACGTGCAAGCACGGCTCTCGCTGGGTTCTGCCCGCGCGGCGCAATCGCTCGCCGACGCGGTCGCTCATGCCGACGTGGTGACGCTCCATGTGCCCGCAACGGCCCAGACGAACCGCATGATCGACGCAGCAACGCTGGCGTGTTTCAAGGCCGGCGCGATCCTGATCAATGCATCGCGCGGTTCGGTGGTTGATATCGATGCCCTCGCACAAGCGCTGCAGGCGAAGCGGCTGGGCGGTGCTGCCATCGACGTATTCCCGGAAGAGCCCAAGACCAACGCGGATATTTTCAAAAGCGTGCTTCAGCATTTGCCTAACGTGATCCTGACGCCTCATGTGGGCGGCAGCACGGAGGAAGCGCAGGAGAACATCGGGACGGAAGTCGCGACGAAACTTATTTCGTTTCTGACGACCGGCGACACAGTGGGATCGGTCAATTTTCCGCATGTCAATCCGGGGCCGCTCGACGCGCCCGCGCGCCTGCTCAACGTCCACGGCAATGCGCCCGGTGCGCTCGCGACGCTCAACACCCGGCTGGCGGGCGAGGGCGCCAACATTGTCGCTCAGCATTTGCAGACGCAGGGTCAGACCGGCTACGTAGTAACGGACCTCGATAGAACCCCATCGAACGAACTGATCCAGGCGCTGGCCCGCGAACCGGGCTTCATCCGAACGCGCCTGCTGGTCAAATAATCCGGCGTCATTGAGGGACCGCGCGACTAATGGAAGCCGGTCCCTTTTCACCACTGCACCAACGCAAGATCAGCTAGGTGAAGCTGAGAACGATTACGCATTTTGTATCGATAAGCGTCGTGGTGCTTAGCTTATTGCGATCGAATTCCCCGCATCACCCCCGCTAGCACCCAGCGCATCTACTCAATTCTTGCAAAGCGAAAGCCCGTATGAGTTGGCATCCAGCCATCGGTCATAGGCAAGCGTATCCGTTGCATGCGCCGCCCTCGGGCGTCGGCCAACATTCTCACAAGAATGGCGGATATGACATGCAGTCGCGTCCTAGGATAGTAGAGCGTTAGCGCTCTTACGCAGACAACAACGCGACGCACTCCGGACCCTGTGCATTCGTGCGCGCCCGATGATTCCGGGAGGGCTATGCTCGAGGATTCGCTCGCGATCCGAAACGAGACGATGCCAGCGCAGCACGATCTTGCACGTCAGCATGGCAGGCGCGCTTAAGACTTTCACTTTGTCATCTTTCACATGCTGTGCGTGACGCTCGCATCCATGGCGTCATTCGGGATGAATCATGCAATTCGGAGGTGGCGCCGCTTGATCGCGCGCACATAAAAAATCGATCTCGCTGGAGGGCACATGAATACGCACGAAGCCATCAGGATCGGGGACGTCGAACTCAATGTAGAGCGCTACGAATTGCGCCGTGCGGGCCAGCACATCCGACTGGAACGCTTGCCGATGGAACTCCTGATTTTCATGGTTTCGCGCGGTGGCGAACTGGTTACGCGCGCTGACATCGTCAGGATGTTGTGGAGCGGCAACGCGTATCGCGATACCGACAACAGCATTAACACGGCGATCCGGAAAATCCGGATCGCGCTCGGCGAGAATCCGGACGACCCGAAGTATCTGCTTACTATCAAGGGCAAGGGTTATCGGCTCGATGGCGTTCGGATGTCGCCCGTGCAGCCGGAAGCCGTCGCGCCGGCCGCCTTTCGAGCGCTGGTGCTGCCCTTCGAAAATAAAAGCGGCGACCCGGCCCAGGACGGTTTCTGCGATGCCCTCGCCGACGAGACTTCCGCGAACATCGGCATGTCGCATGCGGAACAGATCTGCGTGATTGCCAGGACCACGGCTGCAAGTTATCGGCGATCCAACAAGAGCATTGCGCAGATGGCGCATGAGTTGGCGGTCGACTATGTGCTGGAAGGTTCGCTCACGCGAGAGGGCGGACGCGTGCGCGTCCTGGCGCAACTGATTCGCTGTACGGACCAGGCGCAGATCTGGGGCCGTGCTTATGAGCCGTCGGCAAGCGGTTCGATGGATATGCAGAAGGAGGTTGGAACCGCGCTGGCGCGGGATGTCTGGCCGACGCTCGTGGAGCAGCAGCGGCTCACGCTGACAAGGCACCTGCCGATCGATCCGGCGGCGCACGATGCGTACTTGCACGGAAAGTATTACTGGTTGCGCCGGGTTCATTTTCACCCGGGATTCGCCGCGCATCACGGACTGAGCGGCGAGGACTTCACGCGTGCGCTCGGCTACTTCGAGACCGCGCTCGAGCGTGATCCGACCTGCGCGCTTGGTTATGCCGGTTTGTCGAATATCTATGGATCGACCGTGACGCATGGCTTGTTTGCGCCATCGCAAGGTTATCCGAAGGCCAGGGAAGCCGCGCTTCGCGCATTGGAACTTGACCCGGACTTGCCGGAAGCGCATCACGCGCTGGCTGGCGTGCACTATTTCTATGACTGGGACTGGCGTAAGGCTGAGACGGAATTTCTCGAAGCGCTGCGCCAGAATCCCAATCTCGCCGAAACCAGCCGCCTCTACGCGCGGCTGTTGATGGTGCTTGGGCGCGAGACGGAGGGGCGCGCGCAGTTCGAGCGGGCGGAGCGGCTTGACCCGCTCACATTCGATGGTTCACGGATCTTCGGACTAGTGTTATCGGGCCGGTACGAGGAAGTCACCCGGGAGTTTCTGACCGAGGGGCATGGCAACCGTTCGCCATTGATCTATCAGGTGCTGTCGATCGCGTTCGAAGCGCAGGGCGCGTACAAGGAAGCGGTGGAAGCGACCATCGATGCGTTAACGCGTTGCAACGACTTTGCGCGAGCCGATGTGATCCGGACCGTGTGGGAAGCAGGCGGATACGACGCAGTGCTGCAATGGTACTTGCAGGACTTACTGGCGAGGCGGCAGTCGGTTTACACGTCGCCGCTGCTGTTTGCGGAGATCTACGCCCGGCTGGGCAAGCAGGACGAGATGTTTCATTGGCTCGATGTGGCGCTGGCCGAGCGATCGTCCCGCCTGTGCGAGTTGCGCACGAATGCGTGGTTCGATCACTACCGATCGACAGGGCGATTTCGTAACCTCGAAAAGCGGATTGGATATTAATGGAGGCTTTCTGTAGTCCGCGTGCCGGACGCCCGTCACGCGGATTGGAAGCTCACGCCAAGGTCAATTCCCGTGATAGATCTCTTGCAACCGGCTTTGTTCTCCGGATTGCTGTGAACGAATGAGATCCTGGTAGACCTGTTGCCGCGTCAGGCCCGCTGGCATGCCTGCATCGCTTCTGGAGATATCCGTTATGCCGCCAACGTCCTGCGCGGGCTGTGCGGTGGTTTGTGCGGTCATAGGCTGGTCTTGCGCCCATGCTTGTCCAACGAGGAGGGCAGCAGCGCATGCCCCCACGATTCTAAGCGTCTTCATGTTGATTTCTCCCAAAAGCCGAGGTCGGACCGGTCAGCAAACTACTGGCCGAAAAAGGCGATACCGGGCGGCTGAGCGTCCGGGCTCGCGTGGGGCCATGTTGCGACGCTGCTTTAAGGAACTCCATCGACGCAAGATGAAGAAATCGTTAACGAGCTTCATAGGCGGGAACAATGCCACTCGAATTGCATGCGGATCGACTCGGCCGCGAGAAGGCGTAAAGTTTCAGCGAGCCGCATGGTTGCGTTGCCCGAGGGAGTAAATCGATCGGTTATATTCGTCGCTAAGAGATCTAAAACACCTGCTTAAGAACCGCGTGAGTACGACAAAAATGCGATTGCTTATTCAACGTTGCGCCTGGTGTTTGCTGGCATTTATATCGATAGCAAGCCATTCAGCGCTTGCCGGCGACCTGCGCAGTAATCGCGGAAACGATCCGTTTTTCCAGATATCCAAAGCAATCACCGCATGCCCGGCTCCTTTGGGGCCGTTGGAGACGGAGCAGGAATGGAATAACGACGCGCATTACCGGATCGAGCGCGGCAATAGCTGCTGGGTGGAAGGGCGATGCCGGTTGTCCAATTCGTATCGCTACGATGCCGAGATAGCCGAAGCGGTTCAACGTCGGCTCAGCATGATCAGTCTTGCTACCCAATGGCGCGAGCAAACATCGTTATGGGTATTGCTGCAGCGCAGGTTTATCTACGTGCAAGGGTGTGTATCGCCGGGTTTCGATAAAGACAGATTCCTCGCGGAGCTGGCAAAAACGGCGGATGTCGAGAAGGTCATCGACAACACGACCACCGATCCCAAGGCAAAGCCTTTACCGTATCCACCCTCGGCACCGTAAAGGAGGAGATGAAGATGAAGGTCAAGCGCATAGTCGCCAACATTGGCACGCAAGACGTGGCCGGCGCCCGGTCGTTCTATCAGGAGGTGCTGGGTCTGAACCTGCTCATGGACCAAGGCTGGATTCAGACCTTCGGTTCAGAGACGGCCATGAGCGTCCAGGTTAGCGTGGCCTCGGAGGGCGGATCCGGCACACCGGTGCCGGACCTGTCGATCGAGGTAGACGACGTGGACGCCGCCCTGCAGCGCATGAAAGCCGCCGGTTTCCCGATTGAATACGGGCCCGCCGATGAACCTTGGGGCGTCAGACGTTTCTACGTGCGCGATCCGTTCGGCAAGCTCGTCAATGTGCTTGCCCACACCTGAACCGGCCACCTTGGCGAAAGACCGCGCCTTCAACATCGAATGGCACAACCGTCAAAAACTTAGTTGGCCTGCGGCACATTCGACTTGTTCCCCGCCAACGGTGAGCCATAACCACCGCTTTGCGTGTTATTGGGCAGACCGTTGATCAACTGCGCACGCGGATCGGTCGGATTCAGGTTCATCTCACCCGCTTGCTGATTGCCGTGCGACGGATACTCGCTGCCCAGCGGCGCATTCGGCATTAACTTCGGGTTGTTAGCGGGAGCGCGCATGTCGTCATTGGGACTCAAACCCATACTCATGCTTTGCGCATGGACCGCCTGAGTAGCAAACGACGTGACTAGCACGGCGGCGGAAACCGATAAAACGCGCTTCAACGTAACGATAATGGTCATGACTGAACTCCCTAAGTAAGTGGGTTTTTTCGTGTCCTTGCCGTCTTGTCGCGTCACTTGGCACGTCATTTAAGTACGTCACCAAGCACGCGTTTTTGTCGTGTCAAAAGCGTGTCAAACAAAGCGATTGCGTGGGTCATGCACGCATTGTTTTACTTGCCCGGCTTCTTAAGCTTAGCCTCGCGTTTGGGCCGCTGACCGATAATTTTTGTCCGGGTTTTGTTCTTCAGTTTCTTCCATTGCTTGCACTCGTCCTTGGTCCGTAAGCAACCTACACAAAGACCGGTTTTACTGTCGAATTTGCAGATATTGATGCAGGGAGACTCCACGGCCATTAGATATCCATTGCGCGTACGCGTTAGCCAGACCGTCTGAATCTCGCACGATGTATGCCCGCGGACCTAAAACATAATCTGCATGGGGACAATAGGCGCGCCACGTGCTAAGCGTAAATTGGCGCCCGGGGCCCTGCGAGACCGAGTGCTAATATTTGGAACCATTTCGCTCGTTGCACTGCGCCGACCGACATACCGGCTTTTGCTGGACGACCATGCCGAAACCCATTCTGTTCTCCACGCTAAGCCAGCTTGAATTCGAGCGGGCCGTGCTCGGGCGTGTGGTGGCGGGCATGCCGTTGCGCGAGGTGCTTGAGCACGTGGTGCATCGTGTGGAAAGCCGCTCTGAACAGCGGTTGCGAGCCTCCATTCTGCTCGTCGATGTAACAGGGAAGCGCCTCATACACGGCGCTGCGCCGAGTTTGCCTGATGAATACAACCGCATCGTGGACGGTTTGGAATTCGGGCCGCTGATGGGGTCATGCGGGGCGGCGGCGTTCCGCGGCGAGCCGGTGATCGTGGAAGATATCCAGACCGATCCGGTTTGGGCCGCTTTCCGCGATATCGCCCGGCAGTACGACTTGCGCGCGTGCTGGTCCATGCCCATCCAGGCCGCCGACGGCCGCCTGCTCGGCACGTTCGCCAACTACTACGCAATCCCGAAAACGCCATCGCGCGAAGAACTGGAGGACATCGCGCAGGTAGCGAGCATCGCGGCGCTCGCTATCGAGCGCCATGCAAGCGACCGGGCTTTGCGCGAAAGCGAAGAGCGCCTGCGCATCGCGCAGCAGGCGGGCGGAATTGGCACCTTCGAGATATTTCCGCACAACGGGCGCTTGGCCGTTTCCGAAGAATTGTGCTGGCAATGGGGTTTGACGCCCCGTCATGAATACCCTCTCGATGACCTGCTGGAACTCGTACATCCTGACGACCGCGAGCGCGTACGCGCCGGCCATCTCGACATGCCTGCGGGCGCGCTCGATTATCTGGAGTACCGCATCCGCCGGCCGGACAACGGCGAGGAGCGCTGGATGGCACGCCGTGGCGAAGCGATTCCAGATACGGCGGGCGGCTTGCGTTATCTCGGCGTGACTTACGACATCACCGGGCATAAGCGCTTCGAAGAACGCCTGCGTGTCAGCGAGACGCAATTGCGGCGCTTGAACGATTCGCTCGCCGCCGAAGTCGACGCTCGTACCCGCGAGCGCAACAGCATTTGGCGCAACTCGCGCGACCTGTTTATTGTCGCTAGCAGCGCGGGCGTGCTGCGGGCCGTCAATCCGGCCTGGACCGATATTCTCGGCTTCCGCGAGGACGAGCTGATCGGCAAGTCGTTCGCGGAAATCGTCCATCCTGATGACGTCGACGCTACCGAAGCCGCGCTGCTGTCGGCGGCACGGTCGGGACTGGTGCGGTTCGAGAACCGCAATCGCCACAAGGATGGTTCGTACCGGTGGGTGTCGTGGGTTGCTGCGCCCGAAGGCGATGCGCTTTACGGCAACGGCCGCGATGTCACCAGCGAAAAGGAAACTCAGCGGGCGCTTCAACAAACCGAAGAAGCGCTGCGCCAGGCGCAGAAAATGGAGGCGCTTGGCCAACTCACGGGCGGGATTGCGCACGATTTCAACAATCTCCTGCAAGGCATTACGGGGCCGCTTGAACTGATCCGCCGATACACCCAGCTTGGCCGGACCAATGACATCGAGCGGTTTATTTCGATGGCGACCGGTGCGGCCAACCGGGCGGCATCGCTCACCCATCGGCTGCTGGCGTTTTCGCGGCGTCAGCCGCTCGACCCGAAGCCGGTGAACGCCGATGAGCTGCTGCATTCCATCGACGATCTGCTCAAGCGGACGATGGGCGAAGCGATCGATACACGCGTGGTGCGCAATCCGCATTTGTGGCTCACGCGCTGCGACGCGAATCAGCTTGAAAACGCGCTGCTGAATTTCGCGATCAACGCGCGCGACGCCATGCCGGAAGGCGGCCGGCTGACGCTTGAAACCGGCAACGTGGAACTCGGCCACGACTTCGCCGCGCGCCATCCCGATGTGGCGCCGGGCGCTTACGTGGTGGTATCGGTGTCGGATACGGGGGCGGGCATGCCGGCCGACGTCAAGGCGCGCGCCTTCGACCCGTTCTATACGACTAAGCCGCTGGGCCAGGGCACGGGGCTGGGTTTATCGATGGCTTACGGGTTTGCGAAGCAGTCGGGCGGGATTGCGACGATCGACAGCGCGCCCGACGCCGGCACCACGATCCGGCTGTATCTGCCGCGTTTTTCGGGCGATCCGGGCACGCAGGAGATCGCGAGCGAACTGAACGACGCGCATCGTGCGGCCGGGCGGCACGCAATCCTGGTGGTGGAAGACGACGAGTCCGTGCGAGAACTCGTGTGCGAGATCCTGCGCGATCTGGATTATCAGGTGCTCGAAGCGTTCGATGGCCCGTCCGGATTGATCATCCTTAATTCGGATGTGCGCATCGACTTGCTGGTGACTGACGTTGGGCTGCCCGGTCTGAACGGCCGGCAACTGGCGGATGCCGCGCGGGCGACGCGGCCCAGGTTGCGAGTGCTTTTTATGACCGGTTATGCTGAAGCGGCGACCCGCACGAATGGTTTCCTCGATACCGGCATGGAAATGATTACCAAGCCGTTCACGCTGGAGTCCATGGCGAGCCGGATTCGCCGGATGGTGACGCTGAGCGTGACAGACGAATAGGCGCCGAGCGCTCCCGTAAAACCTCACCTTTGCGCTCCCGTATTACCTCACCGTTTGGCGCAAATGGCATGTCGTTTGCTTAGACTTGTCGACGTTCCTTCGATACCCGAGCCGCCGGACACCGGCTCGTGGCAATCCAGACACGGAAAACGTGCGCCCGCATCGCGATCCTGCCCGGACTAGCGCGTGCGTTGCTGCGTCTGATTCCGCGCTGTCTTTATGTCCCTATAGCGTCATTACG
>Ga0153932_1000345_pt1 | contig 14302 bp, 13 predicted proteins | sample TSNJ016MetaG_FD_102273 | JGI IMG/M metagenome (GOLD analysis project Ga0153932, IMG submission 102273) | Attine ant fungus gardens microbial communities from New Jersey, USA - TSNJ016 MetaG | ecosystem: Host-associated > Fungi > Mycelium > Unclassified | place: USA: New Jersey, Wharton State...
CCTTCCTTGCCGGCGGCCAGCGGATAGGTTCATGGTTGCCGTGGTATCGCGGTCCGGCCCAAGGTTCTCTGGAACTCGAGAGCGCCGCCTTGCTCAATGTCGTGAAGCAGGAGTTGATGACACGCCCGCTCAGCCTTGCACTCGACTGTCACTCAGGTTACGGCTGGGGCGACAGCATCTGGTTCCCTTACGCGCGAACCCGGCAGCAAATGCCCCATCTCCCCGAGATGTACCAGCTCAAGACCATGTTCGAGCAGGCGTATCCGCATCACGGTTACGCGTTTGAACCGCAGAGTCACCAATATTTGCTTCACGGCGACCTCTGGGACTGCGCCTACGACCAGACGCCGGCGCCCAACGTGTTCCTGCCAATGACCCTCGAACTGGGCTCATGGCGCTGGATCCGGAAAAATCCCAGCCAGATCTTTTCCCGCCTCGGCATGTTCAATCCGGTCAAGGCGCATCGCGTCGAACGGGTCTTGCGTCGTCACGCCAACTTCCTGGATTTCCTGACACGCGCAGCGTTTGCATCGAATAGATGGTTGCCCAAAGGCGACGTGCGAAAACAGATCCTCGAACGCGCCGTGGAACACTGGCAGCGCAAATCCCCACAATGAGCACGTGGATCCTGTTGCGCGGACTGACACGCGAAGGCCGTCACTGGGGTTCGTTTCCGGAGCAACTGCGCCTTGAAACAGGTTTCAATGGCGATGCCGACAACATCGTGCTGCTCGACCTGCCCGGAAACGGCCGTGAGAACGCGCTGAGCGCCCCGCTCGATGTAGAAGACATGGTGAAGTTCGTCCGGGCGCGGGCGGCCGATGCGGGGTTGCTGCCGCCGTATCGGCTGGTTGCCATGTCGCTGGGCGGCATGGTCGCGACCGGCTGGGCGCAGCGTCATCCGGAAGAGATCGAACGGCTGGTGCTGATCAACACCAGCATGCGGCCGTTCAGCGCCATGACCGAACGGCTTCGGCCCGAGGTTTGGCCCGCGCTCGTGCGCGCCGCTGCTTCATGGGCTGATCCTACGAAGTGCGAAACGATCATCCACGACCTGACGTGCAACCGGATGGACACTCAGGCTGATGACATCGCCGAGTGGATTGCGATCAGGCAAAGCGCCCCCGTGAGCGCTGCGAACGGTATGCGTCAACTGTGGGCCGCGGCACATTTTCGCGCCGATAGTCACGCGCCCGCTTGCCCTGCGCTGCTGCTCTCATCGAGGGCAGATCGGCTGGTCAATCCGGTTTGCTCCAAGCGCATAGCAACTCGTTGGGGTGTTGCCCACGCGGTGCACGCTTGGGCTGGCCACGATTTGCCTCACGACGATCCGGTCTGGACGAGCAAGGCGATTGCCGACTGGTTGCGCCACTTGCAAAGTCACGAAGATGAACCGCCGCTTTTGTCCGGTGGACAAGCAATTCTCTAGTCGACCTCAACCGCTTGAACATGGACTGATGTCTTCCAATGCTCACGCGGCTGATCGGTCCAGTGCGAACGATCTCTTATGATCGACCGCACCTATTAGTACGCATACCTATCAAGTATTCACGACTTCCACTTCCGCCTTCATCTCGCTCTTGACAGCCGGCGGCCCGGCAAACCGCGTTCTCACACCAAATCCATACCAGAACACGGCCATGACCGCGATGAGCAGCAAGCTGATGTAAAGCACCTTTTCATTAGGCGGCTGAATCCCGACATAAACAAGCACGGCCCCGCCGAGCACGGCCAGCGTCGCGATAGGCTTCGACCACATGCCCAGGTTGAACGGACCCTTGCGCACCCAGGTCTTGCCTTCGGCGTTCAACCCGGCCGCGACCGGCATGACATACGACACGTACAAGAACACCGCGCTGCCCGTCGAGAGCACGGCGAACGCGTCGCCGTACAAGGTCGCTGCAATCGCAAGAAGTGCCGATATCCAGATCGCGGCGCCCGGTGTGCGATGCGTATTGTTGACCTTCTTAAGCCAGTTCGACGCAGGCAGCCCACCGTCGCGCGCGAATGCATACATCATCCGTGAACATGACGTGAGGCAAGCCAGACCGCACAAATAGTTCGACAAGAAAATGCCGATACCAAGCGATATCCGCAACCACGCCGGCAAGGTACCGAGCAGCGCATTGAAGAACCCGCCGCCTTGCTTCACGCCTTCCTTGATGTCCGGCATCACGAGCAGGAACGCACAAACCATGATGTAGCCGAACAACGCCGACCAGAGCACGGCGCGCAGCATGCCCTTCGGTACATTGCGCGCCGCATTCTGGGTTTCCTCCGAGGTGTGCGCGGAAGCATCGAAACCGGTGATGGTGTAGATGGTCAGCAAAAGGCCCGACAAGAACGCCGCCAGCATGCCTTGCTTGGGCCACGCGCCGCCATCGAAACCGGTGAAGTTGCTGAAGTCGATAAGCCGCCCGAAGTCGAACGGCGTCTTCGAAAACCCGAGCAACGCCAGTGTCAGGAGCAGCGCGATAGCGAAGATCAGGTAGCCCGAAAGATCGGTCAGGATCGTCGTGATCCGGATACCGCTATGGTTGAGCCACGCCTGAGTCAACGTCACCGCCGCGATGAACGCAGTCTGGTGCCAGAACGTGAGCGAGTCGGGATTGATGCCGAACAGCGGCGCGATCAGCGTCTTGAAGAACGGATCGTAGACGCCGAAATTCACCGATGCCACCACGAAGATCAACCCAAGCAGGTTGAACCACGCAGTCGCCCATCCCCAGCCCTTGTTGCCGAGAATCGAACTCCAGTGATACAGGCCGCCAGCCGTCGGATAAGACGATGCAATCTGCGCCATTGAAGCGGCAACGACCATCGCAAAGAGCGCGCCGACCGGCCAGCCAATGCCGATGGACGCACCGCCCGTCGCGCTCAATGCCTGCGGAAACGCGGTAATGCCCCCTGCCAGGATGCAGATGATCGAGAACGATATGGCGAAGTTCGAGAAGCCGCTCATGCGGCGCGCCAGTTCCTGGGTATAACCCATGCTCTTGAGTTGCCGCGCGTCGTGGTCCAGCGCGGCGGAGGCGTCGGGCAGATTGACTGGTTCCATGTTTTTCCTCTTGCTCAGTTTGACTTCAAAGGGTTGAAGAACGTCGAAGGGACTGCTAAGGGACAAGACGCCCGACTAAAAACGGGAACGGCTGGAACGCAAGAAAAACATCTTCTACAAAGGGCTTGCTGCAAATTTCCGGATCGCTGCGACGCTTTATGCAGGCGTGCTACTCAAACTTCGCCATCACGTGGCGCGCGCAGGTGTAGTCCTCAAGCGCGTAGACCGACATGTCTTTGCCATACCCTGAGCGCTTCATGCCGCCATGGGGCATTTCGCTCACAAGCATGAAATGAGTGTTGATCCAGGTGCAGCCGTAGTGCAGTTCGGCGGCCACCTTGAACGCACGGCTTACATCGCCTGTCCACACGGAACTCGCAAGCCCGAAGTCGGAGTCGTTGGCCCACGCAATGGCCTGGGCGGTATCGTCGAAACGGGTCACCGACACCACCGGCCCGAACACCTCGCGCCGCACGATCTCATCGGTCTGCAGCGCGCCCGCAATCACTGTCGGTTCGTAGAAAAATCCGCGCGACGCACCCGCCTTGCCGCCTGCGGTGACTTCGATATGACGTTGACTCGCGGCCCGCTCCACGAAGCTCGCCACGCGGCTTCGCTGGCGCTCGGAGATCAGCGGACCCATCTCCACGCCATCCATATGCTGCTCACCCACGCGGATCGTGCTCACCGCGCTGGAGAGATCGGCCACCAGCTTCTCGTAGATTTTCGGCCCCGCATACACCCGGCACGCGGCCGTACAGTCCTGCCCCGCGTTGTAGTAGCCAAAGGTGCGCAGGCCCGCGACGACCTGCTCCAGATCGGCGTCGTCGAATACGATCACCGGCGCCTTGCCGCCCAGTTCCAGATGCGTGCGCTTGACCGTGCGCGACGCCGCTTCGAGAATCTTCTGCCCCGTCGATACATCGCCGGTAATCGAAATCATGCGCACGTCCGGCTGCGCAATCAGCGGTGCGCCCACCGTGTCGCCACGCCCGGTCACCACGTTGATCACCCCCGGCGGAAAGATCGCGGCCATGAGTTCAGCGAGCTTGAGCGTAGTGAGCGGCGTCTGCTCGGACGGCTTGAGGACAACCGTGTTACCCGCTGCCACCGCCGGCGCGATCTTCCACGCGGCCATCATCAACGGGTAGTTCCAAGGCGCAATCGATGCCACCACGCCGAGCGGATCGCGCCGCACCATGCTGGTAAAGCCCGGCAAATATTCGCCCGCAAGCTGCCCATGCTGCGTGCGGCAAGCGCCCGCAAAAAAACGAAACACGTCCGCCACCGCCGGGATCTCGTCATTGAGCGCGCCGAGATACGGCTTGCCGCAATTGAGCGACTCGAGCCGCGCGAACTCGGTTGCCCGCGCCTCGATCGCATCGGCGAGTTTGAGCAGCAGGTTCGCGCGATCCTTCGGCACGGTCTTCGCCCACGCGGGAAACGCGCGGCTCGCAGCCGCAACGGCCGCCTGAACCTGATCCAGCGATGCCTCGGCAATCCGTGCGATGACGTCGCCCGTCGCGGGGTTCAGGACATCCTCTACATTCCCGGCCCCGGGTACAAATTCGCCACCGATCAGAAGGCTGGTTTGCAGGGTCTGTTCCATAGGTCTGGCTCTCTCTTGTTGGAAGAAGAATGCGAGGCATCCGGCGCTGCGTTCCTGATTACGCTTGGCGCCAAGCGTTGAGGCATGCAGCGATTTTAGGGTTGCGATTTTTTTGGCCGCCAGCCAGCATCACAGATAGGAGCTATCGATAAATCCGAACGGGAGGCGTATTTACGCGGATTTACGCTGTACTGACACAGCTAAGGCGGAAACCAAATAAGCAGGCTGCAAAGGTCATAACGTGAATCCGGGCTTCCATCTCACCGCGAAAGCCGCACGTACGCTCTGTGACGCCCATATGACCGCGCAAGGGTGCCTCTTTCGGAAATCCCCTCAGCTTTCTGCAAAACAGAACGTGACAAGTGCGATATCGGAAATTCAGATAGAAATTTTTGCGTGTCCACGCGTATGTTCACGCGCGACGACCAGGAAATTCTGGGCCGTCTCCGACTGCGTGAGTCCGCGACGCCATGCAACGCCAATATCGATCTTCGGCATTTCTTCCATGATGTTGCGCACCTCGAGCCGGTCACCATCGAGCGACCACGGGCGGTAAAGCACATCGGGCAGAATCGCGAGACCCGCGCCGGTTGCAACAAGACTACGCACCGCCTCCACCGAGGCCGTGCGCATCACCACGTTCGGCTTGAACCCGGATGCACGCCAGTAAGTATTGGTGTTGTCCTCGAGTTCATCGACCTTGAGCATGATCATTGCCTCGTCGGCAATCTCACGCAGGGAGATGCTGCCAAGCCCGCGCAATGCATGGTTTGCCGGCAGCCACAAACGCCAAGCGGCCGTGATCAGCGACTCGGTTTCAATCGCCTGCGTGTTCTCTATGTTCGATACGATCAGCACGGCCACGTCGAGTTCACCATTCACCAGCAGATGTTCGATGTAGTCGCGCTGATCCTCGATCACGTTGACCTCCACCTTCGGAAACACGCGGCGAAAATGATCGAGCAGATACGGCAGGAAGTAGCCCGTCATCATGGTCGTGACGCCAATGTTCAACCGCCCGGTCATGGTGTCGGGCCGCGACGACATCGCCTGCTGAGCATTGCGCACCGCAGCGAGGATCTGATGCGCGTGACGCAGGAACTGGTGCCCCGCGTGCGTGAGGACCATGCCGCGGGCGTGGCGTACGAAGAGCTGCGCGCCGACTTCGGTTTCAAGACCCTTGATGGCGTCGGTGATGACCGATTGCGAGATGTTGAGCGACTGGGTCGCGCCCGTCACCGATTCGGCTTCAGCGACAGCGATGAAATAGCGAACGCTTCTGAGTGACAGACTCATGGAACTCCGGCGTCGGGTCGGTAGGTTGACGGGTAGTCAAGCCGCGACTATAGCTGAGCCGATAAAACCATGGTCTTTCGATGCCTGGCGTCTGCGTGTTACCGATTCGGGAACAAGAGATGCGTCTGGTTTAGCCGCCTGATGAGCCGCCTGAAACCAACGGGACAAACAATCGCCATGGCCGCTCGGAAGGCTTAGTCTGCGTAATGACGCTAAAGTCTCCCGCCCGCATGCCGATAGCATAGAGAAGACTTTCGGGGAGTACATCCGAACCGCGTTCGGCGTGCTGCAAACCGGACATTTACGCCCCTATAGCATCATCATTTCACTTTCATATGCTGCGAAAAAATAGAACGCTAACACTCGCGGCAATCGTGCTGGGCGTGTTTGCATCGGACGTCTCGCCTACTGAGCTGGCCACACTGTCGGTCAGTCTGGTCGTGCAGGAAAGCTGCATGATCCAGTCGGCGCCCGACCTCGCTGACGTTTCGAAGCCCAGCGTATCGTGCCTGCATGGTCAGCCCTTCGACATCGCGCTCACGACGCTCGATCCCTCTCTTCCCGCCTCCGCACTGCACTACACCGTTCGCAACGGCAAGCAGTCCGCAGTGTGGATGGTGGGCTTCTAAGCGCCCGTTCGAGCGACCTTCCAATCCCTAAAACGGGCTTCCGTCACGCGGTTTTTAAAAGCTTGGGAATGCCACAGAAAACCGGCTTTTTCCGCAATAGCGTACGCCCCGCCATCTGTTCGCCAGGTTTAGTAGTGCGCAGCCCGAAACGGTGCGTTTAAATGACAAGCGCAATGCATGGCTAAACCAATCCCGGCGCGTAAATCACGCTGCTCATTCAAGATCCGCCGGCAAATCATCAATCGGTGGAAGACGCGCGTTGCGTCATGCATACTCATGCAAACGCCGGGCTTTCGGTCGCTTGCATGCAGGGCGGTTTGCCGTACACCAGCGTCTACCCTGCCCAATTGCACAACATGGTTGCGTATCATCCGTTCGAGGGTATGACGATCCACGCACTTATTCGAAGTGTCGATCGCATCGACGCTTCGTCAGGGGAAAAATTTGAATCAACGAGCCATCAAAATTACCGTGGTCGGCGGAGGCGCCATTGGCGGTATCGTGGCCGCACGGCTGGCGCGCACCGGCGTTGCAGTGAACCTCCTGGCGCGCGGACCGCATCTTGACGCCATACAGCGCAATGGCTTGACTGTCATCGAGGGCGACGACCAGTATGTGGTCACTGTCAACGCGACTGACCAGCCTGGCACGCTCGGCGCGCAGGACCTGTTGTTCATCTGCCTGAAGGGACCGGCGCTGATACAGGCCGCACAATCACTGGCGCCACTGGTGAACGACGGCACGCATATTGTCTCGGTCATGAACGGGGTGCCTTGGTGGTTCCTCAACGCGTTTGGCGGTCCGCTTGAAGGGCAACGGCTCGAATCGGTGGATCCGGCGGGCGTCGTGTCGGCTGCGTTGCCGCCATCGCAAGTTTCCGGTTGCGTCGTGCATCTTTCGTCTTCAATAGCCGCGCCTGGCGTGATTAAAAAGGGCAATGGCAACCAGTTGATTGTCGGACCCGCCTCGACGGGCGTCACGGGTCAAGCAGCGCACGCCATTGAACTACTGCGGCTTGCTCAATTCGACGTATCCACATCTAGCGAGATTCGCAGCGATATCTGGGCGAAGCTGTGGGGCAATATGACGATGAACCCGATCAGCGCCCTCACCCGTTCGACCGCCGACGTGATTCTCGACGACCCGTTGACGGCGCAGCTTGTCGTCTCGATCATGGAAGAGGCACGGCGGATTGGCGAAGAGATCGGGATCGAGCTGAACATGACGACCCAGGCACGCAACGCCCAAACGCGCAAGCTGGGTGCGTTCAAGACGTCGATGCTTCAGGACGTGGAAGCGGGCCGTCAGCTGGAGATTGAAGCTATTTTGGGCGCGCCTCATGAACTGGCGGAGAAGGCTGGAATTGCAGTGCCGTTTCTTAGCGTGCTGTATGGGCTCGCCGGACAGTTGAATGCCAACCTGGCCGGCAACGGCAACGGGCCGGCGCGCTAAGGGTACGCAGGCGTTGTAGGAGCGCTCAGGTCAGCGCCAGGCAAGTAATGCTTTTCGGCGGGCGCTCGCGTGGATACCGGGCGCCCGTGCCTTATCAGAAGATCTTGCCCGGATTCATGATGCCGTGCGGATCGAAGACCTTGCGAATCTCGCGCATAAGCCGGATTTCCAGCGGATCTTTATAGCGGCTGAAATACTCGCGCTTGAGTTGGCCAATACCATGTTCGGCGCTGATGCTGCCTCCGTAGCGTGCCACTTCGTCCAACACTTCCGCCGTCAATCCGTCTCCGTGAAGCTTGAAGAAATCGCGCGGCTCACCCACCGGACGTGAGAGATTGTAGTGAAGATTGCCGTCGCCGAAATGGCCGAACACGATCAGGCGTACACCCGCGTGATGTTTATCGATGCGCTCGCCCGCCGAGGCAAGAAACGCGGGTATGGATGCTATCGGTAGCGAGACGTCATGCTTCACATGCGGACCATCGGCACGCTGCGCCTCGGAGATTTCCTCACGCAGCCGCCACATGCTGTTCACTTGCGCAATTGATTCGGATACCGCAGCATCCACGCATAACTCACGTTCAAGCGCCTCGCCAATCACCGTCTCCACGAGCTCGCGCAACGCGGCTTCATCAACGGTATCGGCGAGTTCAATCAGCACGTAAGCCGGATGACGTTCGGTGAAGGGCGCACGCATGCCATCGACTTGTTCAAGCACCATGTCCAGGCATTCGGCCGTAAAAAATTCGAACGCCTGCATGCGTGGGCCACCGCGTTCGAACAGGAGTTCGAAAAGATCGAGTGCCTGTTGCGACGAGTACACGGCCGCCAGCACGACCACCCGCACGTCGTTGCGCGGATAAAGCCGCAATGCCGCCGCCGTGATAATGCCCAATGTCCCTTCCGCGCCGATCAGCAATTGCTTCAGGTCGTAACCGGTGTTGTCCTTGCGCAGGGTGCGCAGGCCGTGAAAAATCTCGCCGTTCGGCAAGACCGCTTCCACCCCGAGCACCAGTTCCCGCGTCATGCCATAGCGCACGACATTCACGCCGCCCGCATTCGTCGACAAATTGCCGCCCAACTGGCACGAATCTTCAGCGGCAAGGCTGAGCGGCAGCAGGCGGTGTTCATCGGCCGCGACTCGCCGCAGGTTGCCAAGGATGCAACCGGCTTCGGCGACCATCGTGTTGCCGATCGTATCGATACTGCGAACGGCGTGCATCCGGTCGAGGCTCAGGATCACGTTCGCGGGGCTCGCGTCGGGCGTGGCGCCGCCGCACAAGCCCGTGTTGCCCCCGCGCGGTACAACCGGCACGCGCGCCTCCGAGCAGAGCGTGAGAGCTGCTGCAACGTCTTCGGTGCTGGACGGGCGCACGACCGCTTGAGCGTGGCCGGAGTACATGCCGCGCCAGTCCGACAGCCACGGCGCGATGTCGTCGGGAGCCGTGATGACAGCGTCGGGTCCAAGCTTGTCGATCAGTCGTTGAGGGAAAGAGGTGTCGGTCATTTATTCGTTCGTCAATATGCTTAGGGATGCGACGCTATTGAGCGCGTCGCGGCCGGGAATCGCGAGGTTCAGGCGGACGGCGGCGTTCTGCAGATGCGCGGTCGCGGCACTACGCGCAGCTACCGGATCGCCGGCACAAATCGCTTCGAATACGCGGACGTGTTCACGATGCACTTCGTCAGGCAGGCGCTGACGCGCCAGCGAATGGGTGCGTGCCGTCTGCACCGCCTGGCGGATCTGCAGATTGAGGTACTGGAGCAGATCGACGTAGTAGCGGTTGTGCGTGGCATCGGCGATCGCTACATGGAAAGCAATGTCCAGCTCAACCGCGTGGTCCGGCGTGTAGAGGTTATCGGCGAGCGATTTGAGAATGGCCGCCAGTGCATCGATGTCGGCTTCAGTCCGGCGCACAGCCGCCAGCGCTGCTGCAGCGCTCTCCAGATCGAGCCGCAACTCGTAGACATCCGCAAGGTCCGCCCGATCCGCGCCGACCGCGTGGGGGACGCGAAAACCGCCGGTTTCCGTGCGCGCCTTCACCGTACAACCCGCGCCCTGACGGCTGTCGATCAGGCCATTCGAGCGCAGGCGCTCCGTGACCTCACGGATCACCGACTGGCTGACGCCGAAGCGCGCGGCCAAATCCTTGCCGGACGGAAGCTTGGTGCCGACCGGGTAAACCCCATTTCGAATATCCCCAGTCATTTGCTGAGCGACTTGCTGGGTAAGGGTTAGCGCTTTTGTCACGAGGGGTCCGGGCTTCAGCTGAGCATTTTCAAGTTATCGGGTTTGCATGTTATATGAAAAGTTTGGACGCGTGAATAGCGTGGCCTACCGGATACCGCCACGCCAATGCCCCAATACCGGGGTGACCATCCTCCTATGAAGCGGGTTCACCAACTCAGTGAGACTGGCTATCCGCTGCGCCCGTGCCGGGCTTCACGCTACCGTCGGGCTGCGGAACTTCGATCGGTTTGACTTCGACGGGGGCGGTGCCATTTTCTTTCAGACCGAGTTTATCGGCGGTCTTGGGCGATACGTCGACAATGCGGTTCTTCACGTAGGGGCCCCTATCCCTGATTTCGACCGTATCGGTTTTGCCGTTTTCCAGATTCGTGACCTGGGCTTTGGTGCCAAGCGGCAGAGTCTTGCTCGCGGCGACATTGGACTGCGGATTCATGGGCGTACCGTCAGCCATCTTTTTTGAATAGAACTTCTGGCCGTAGTACGAGGCCTTGCCCTTGCGTGTTCTGCCGGAACGGTCAAGTCCGGTACGGTGGGTTGCCTTCGCACTCGCCTGCGAGGCCTGGGCGGACTCAGGCTCTTGCGCCGGGAAAGCCATGCTCAGCCAGCACGATAAAAGCACAGACAGAAGTGTTCGAAGCTTGCGTATTCGATCGCGGCCTAAACGGGTGTAAACCGGCACCCGGTGCGTTTCCAAACACGCCCACTCCGCTTCTCGAAGAAGGCCCAATCGCTTGTTCTGTGTGGTATGAAGATTACTTTTCATTTACCACTCCTCTTCAACTGGTCAAAGCAGTGAGCCTTTGATTCAGCGAGAGTAACACTCGAATCAGGATGTCTCCAGGGTATCAGGAGCTCGTAACGCTACCTTGAAAGAGTCTGCAGTATGGAGGGATGAAAACACCGGGCGTGCCGTACTTCCATCTGAACAAATCCGTGCTCAGGTGCTCTCCCTCACAACCAGTTGAAATGCTACGCGCCGCTTCTCCGAGAGCCCTCCCAATCCGTTCTTGCGCGCAGCGGCCGCGGCCAATAACATCTCGCCGGCCATCCGCCCGATCGCATGCGGATCGACTGCCACCGTCGAAATGCTCGGATAGCAATACCGCGACACTTCGAAATCCCCGAACCCGGCGACCGCCATTTTCTTGGGCACAGGAATCCCGCGCCGATGACATTCCATCAGCGCGCCGAACGCCGACATATCGCTCACGCACATCACGGCGTCGGTATTGGGCCATGCCTCGATCAAGCGCGAAAACGCCTCGCCGCCATGACTCAAGGTCACGGGTGAAGCACCATGCTGAATCACTCGCGGCTCGCCCAGTCCGAACAACTTCAAGCCCTTTCGATAACCCGTCTGCCGATCCAGGCCGCGACGGTCGAGCCGAGTCGCGCCGCCAATAAATCCGATCCGCCGATACCCGCGCTCATGAAGATGCCGCATCATTTCGCATGCGGCATCGATATTCGAAAATCCCACCGCCTGCTGGATCGGCGTGCGTGGTACGTCCCACGTTTCGACGACCGGAACCTTCGAACGCTTGAGCATCGCTCGCGTAGCGACGGTGTGAAACGACCCGGTCAGCATCACGCCTTCCGGCCGATGCGCGAGCATCACGCGCAGAAGCTGCTCTTCCTGTTTCGGGTCGTAGTCGGTATCGCCGAGCAGGAGTTGCAGACCTTGCGCCGTCACTGCTGCGTTCAGGCTATGGACGGTGTCCGCGAAATTCGAACTTGACATGGACGGCACCAGCGCCACGATGAACGGCGAACGCCCGGACGACAGCGTCCCCGCCGATGCATCCGGCACATATCCCAGTTGCTCGATCACCGCGAGCACGCGCTCGCGCATGGCGACGGATACATCGCGGTCGGCGAGCACGCGTGACACGGTCATTTTCGACACGCCGGCCTCGCGCGCGACGTCCGCCATCGTCGGCATAAACTCTGACATTGACTCGCCTGGTCTCGTTGAATAACGCTCGCATGATACAGCGCGAGCCGGCGCGGACTGCACCGCGAGAGTGGCTCGAATGCTCTAGCTGCCCTTGCCCACGGCGTCGTTGAGCAAGGTCAGATCACGCTCACGTGTCTCGGTAGAAAGGAACGTGCCAACCAGCGTCAATACACAGAGAACCGCCATGTAGACGCCCATCACCCAGAACGCGCCGCCCGACAACCCGATCAGATAGACACCAAGCAAAGGCGCAATGCCACCCGATAAAACCGCGCCCAGTTCGCGCGCAAGTGCCACGCCTGAATAGCGATAACGATTGCCGAAGAGCTCGGTGAAGTGCGCACACTGCGCGCCGAGCATGCTGTTCGCCCCGAACGCCAGACCACCTACCATCGAGACGGTGACCCAGACCGGATCGCCCGTACTGATCATCCACCACGAAGGCGCCGACCAGAGCAGCAGGAAAATCGCACCGCCGCGATAAACCGTGAGGCGTCCGATGCGGTCTGACAGCGCACCAAACATCGGCGTGGTGACAATACTCACGATGCTCGCAATCAACGCCCCGGTCGTACCGATCGCGGCCAACTGACCGCGCGGCACGCCGATTTTCGTGGCGACAAAACCGCCGAGGAACGCAATCACGATCGTGTTGTAGATGGTCGAACCGCCCTGCTCGGCAAAGCGCATCAGCGTGGCGGCAAGCAAAGGCCGGCGCGCGGTGGCAATGACGGTTTTCATCGGAGAACGAATCACTTCCCGCGAAGCTTCCAGCTTCGCGAACACCGGGCTTTCACGCAAGCGCAGACGAATCCAGATTGCAACGCCGATCAATACGACGCTACCGAGAAACGGCACACGCCATCCCCACGAAAGCATCGCTTCTTCGCCAAGCAGTTTTTGCATGGTGCTGAACGTGAACGTCGCAAGCGCCAACCCGGCGAACACGCCGACGAACGGCAACGCCGCGAAGAAGCCTCGCCGCTTGATCGGCGATACTTCAGCCATCAGCGTGGATGCACCGGCTTGCTCGGCACCGGCGCCAAAACCTTGTGCGAGCCGCAACACGACGAGCAGCACCGCGCCCCACGACCCGGCCGGCAAGCAGCCGATCAGCGTCGTCGATGCACCCATGATCGCAATAGTCACGAGCAGCACGAACTTGCGCCCTTTCCGGTCACCGATTGATCCGAAAAACAAGCCCCCGAAAGGGCGCGCGAGAAACCCCGCGCCATAAGTAGCGAAGCTCGCCATCAAACCCGCAGTCGCGCCAAGCGATGGAAAAAAGATATGACCGAAGACGAGCGCGGACGCGAGACCGTAGATTGCAAAGTCGTAGTATTCGAGCGCACTGCCCACCGCACCGGTGAGCGTTGCGCGTTGCAACTGGCGTGCTGAGACGGGTGGCGTTGCGGTATCGGCGTGTTCGTTGCCCGACGGTACCGGATCGCCTGCGAGCGTTGACGGATGAGAATTCACTTCTGTCTCCTGATTATTGGGCTTGCGCCTTTTTATGCATCTGCGTCCAATCTGACGTCGGCGGTACTCGCTCTTCGCGTCTCTTTTATTCTGGACATACCGGTATGCGTTTGATACTGTTACCGGTAACAACTGAGAATCAATTTAGCATGAGGAGTGACCATGCGCAAGCGAACACCGCCTCAGCAATGCGACACTCGATGTATTCTCAAATGATCCAACGCCATGCTGCAAACGCACATATTCAAGGCGGTAGTAGAAACCCGTACGGCAATAGCCGACGTCGTTCGAGACAATCGAAAAGCTGCTTATCCAACTGCTTACCCAATACACGCAATTCACGCAATACCAGACACTGACACGCGCTAAGCCGCCCAGCCGTCCCCAAAAAATAACCTGAGACATTGACGCTTATGACCTCATCGAATCCCACCCATACTCAAACCACCCACACCACCGACGACACCCCAACACCGCGTCTGCGCAGCCGGCGCTGGTTCGACGACCCCTCCAACCCCGGCATGACCGCGCTCTATCTCGAGCGCTACATGAACTACGGCATCACGCGCGA
>Ga0153932_1000346_pt1 | contig 14285 bp, 14 predicted proteins | sample TSNJ016MetaG_FD_102273 | JGI IMG/M metagenome (GOLD analysis project Ga0153932, IMG submission 102273) | Attine ant fungus gardens microbial communities from New Jersey, USA - TSNJ016 MetaG | ecosystem: Host-associated > Fungi > Mycelium > Unclassified | place: USA: New Jersey, Wharton State...
ACGCTGTGGACACTTAATTTTTAGAGAGGTGAAAGCGTTTTCTTTGCTTCGTTTCTTTGTCGCTTTGGACAAAGAAATGACGTGCCGCCACGCACAGTGGCTAATAGTGATAAAGAAATCAGCCAACATATAACGCGCGAAGACATGGAAAGCAGCAACCCGGCAATTAATCAGACCGCTGACACCAGAACCTAGCAACTGGGCACTGACTCTGACCGCTAACGCAGAACCCGTGCAACGCGGCAATGAACCAGACCGTTAACCTCAGAACCCCCCGAGTGCGAACGAACCAGCTGCAAGCGAAACCTCTGGCGAAGCATCCAATCCAAATGCTTCGCCAGCATCACCTAAGAATCACCAAAGCAAAGCAAAGCAAAGCAAAGCAAAGCAAAGCAAAGCAAAGCAAAGCAAAGCAAAGCAAAGCAAAGCAAAGCAAAGCAAAGCAAAGCAAAGCAAAGCGCCGATCAACCACAAGCCGGCTTAGCCTTCGTGCAAGCATCCGCCAACTGCGCCGGAGGATCTTTCTTAAAGACGGTTTTATACGATTCGAGCACGTTCGACTGCACAACCGCCAATGACTGCACGCCAATCCACGCCGGTGGCGTCTGTCCAATGAGCGCCTTCATCATGGCCATTGCCTCAGCCACGCCCTGGTCATAAGGCCGCTGCGAACCCGTTGCCTTCAGCGGTCCACCCTTGGCAATCTCGATAGCGGATTCAAGACCAAGATCGACCGTGGTGACCGGAATGTTCACCCCCTGAGCGCGCATCGATGTCAGCGTGTCCAACGCCGGTTGATCCCACACAGCAAACAATCCCTTGACGTCCGGGTTGCCCGTCAAGAAGTCACCCGCGATCTGCCCAACTTTCGACGGATCAGTGAAGTCCACTTGCTTGATCTTGAGGTCGGGCCGATTCTTCTTCATCCAGTCGTTGACCGCTTTAGTGCGCTCCTTCGTACTGAAGTAATCCACGCCGAAATTGACCAGCCCAATGGTCGATCCTTTGGGCACGCACGACGCAAGAACCTTGGCTGCGATCTGGCCATTGCCTTCGCTGTCAGCTGAGATCATCGACGAATATTGTTCCGGATGCTTCAAGCCCGTCGGGACGTTATCCATGAACACCAGCTTGATGCCGGCCTGCGACACCTTCTTGTAGGTTGCCGCGGTCGCAGTCCCATCGACAGGAATGGAAATGATGCCGTCAGGGTGGCGCTGAATAGTGTTCTCGATATCCGCAATCTGCTTGTCGACCTGATACTCGGCCGACGCCGTGCCAATGACTTCCACGCCGTATTTCTTCAGCGTGTCGGTAATGCCCTGCACCTGCAGTTGCGACCAGTCGAGATTCATGGTCTGCATCGAAATGCCAACCTTGAACTTGCCGGCCTTGATCTTCGCCACGTCAGCATCGCTCAGCTTCACCGTATCCACCGACGCCGCCTTTTCGCCATTCGGTCCTTGCCCGACAATTGTTGACGGTCCTATCGATGCAACCTGTAATCCGGTCACGCATTGCGCGCTGGCATCGAAAGAGGACAGGGCCGCAACGCCTGCCGCTGCCATCATGCCGGCTAAAACCATTCTTGAGCCACGACGATGTTTCATGATTCTCCTCCGTTGGTTTTGATGTACTGCGTCCCCTGCCCACTGCATCGCGAGTGATCGGCATCCCCCCGTCACTTCTTTGTAAAGGCGACCGCCGCGACAATGATCGCCCCCTTAATGACAAGCTGAAGCGAAGAACTGACGCCCAGCAAAACAAGACCGTTGTTGAGTGTTCCGATAATCAGGCTGCCCAGCAACGTGCCAAGTACAAAGCCCCTGCCGCCGAACAGGCTGCAACCGCCCAGCGTCACGGAGGCGATCACATCGAGTTCGAGTCCTTGCACGACATCGGGCCGGGCCGCATGAGATCGCGCGGAGAGAACGAGGGCCGCGAGCCCGGCAAGCGCACCGGTGAGAATGAACGCAAGCGTGGTCACGCGCCTGATGTTGATCCCCGAATAAAGCGCTGCGGTCGGGTTGCCGCCGGCTGCATAGATCTGCCGGCCGAAGACGCTGTAGTGAAGCAGCAAGATGCCGGCAATCACCGCGAGCAAGGTCCAGATGATCGGCACCGGCACGCCGAAGATATCGCCCTCGCCAAAGATCGAGACAAAGGAGTCGTTGGTGATGATGACCGGCCGCGTGGTGGTGACCAGCAGTGCTAGCCCGCGCGCCGCGCTAAGCGTTCCCAGCGTGACGAGGAACGACGGAATGTTCAGGCGCGTGACGACGATCCCGTTGATCGCGCCCACGATTGCACCGGTCCCAATGCCCGCAATCGCGCCGATGATCCAGTTGTCGCCAATGTGCGACATCGCGAGTGCAGCGGACATGCCGGACAGCGCCAGTGCGGACCCGACGGACAAGTCGATTTGCCGCGCGATGATCACGAACGTCATGCCGATTGCGATGATGGAAACAAGCGCGGTCTGGCGGCCGATGTTCAGGAAGTTATCGATGGAAAGAAACCATGGCGACGCGAAACTGAACACCACCAGCAGGATGGCAAACGCGAAATAGAGCGCATAAGGCCGGTCGCCCTGCAAAAGGAGCTTTAACAATTGCCACTTGCGGCTACGTTGCGGTTGGGCGGCTTGCCCGTCGGTCGCGGGCGTCGAGACAGAGTCGTTCATGTTGCGAGCTCGATGGAAGAACGGGAAAGCTGAATCAAATGATGCAGCGCTTCGGCGTTGCCGAGATGCGCACGATCCAGGGTATTGACGATGCGGCCATCGACGACAATCGAGATCCGGTCGCACAGGCGCAGAAGCTCATCGAGATCCGACGACACGACGAGGACACCCGTGCCGGCACGAGCGGCGTCCTGGATCACGCCGTATATTTCCTCGCGCGCACCGACGTCGACGCCGACCGTGGGTTCATCGAGTAAAAGCAGCTTGGGCCGCGGGTTATCCCACTTCGCAAAGACCACTTTCTGCTGATTGCCGCCAGACAGGAACTTGACGTACGTGGATGCTCCGGGTGCTTTGACGGCGAGCTTTTTCATCGAGCTTTGCGCCTGTTGCACGGCGGCCTGGCTCCGCAGCCAACCCCAACGGGAAAAGCGCGGCAAGCGCGGCAAAGTCAGGTTTCGTTCGATGGAATGATCGAGGACGAGCCCCTGCACATGGCGGTCCTCCGGCACGAGCGCAACGCCGAGTTTGATGGCGAGAGCCGGCGTTATTCGTGACATCGCCTGATCGTCGATCACAATGCTGCCGGTATCGACTGACCTGAGTCCGAAGATGGTTTCAAGGATCTCGGTACGGCCGCTGCCGATCAATCCCGCGAGTCCGTGGACTTTGCCCTTGCCGACGACGAGGTCAACGTCGCGAATCCGGTCGTTGCCTACTTTGGACAACGTAAGAACCGGCTGGACGGCTTCGGCGGCATCCGTCTTCTCTTGGATAGGCAGATCGCTTGCCGAGCCCGCAGCGGTCCTTTCCCGCGCATGCAGGGCCGCGTGGCCGGGGCCGATGATTGCCGCCACCAGTTGCTTCATGTCGGTGTCCGCCGTTGGGAACATCCCGACATTCGACCCGTCACGGAACACCGTGACACGCTGGGAAATACGAAACACCTCGTTCAACCGATGCGTGACATAGATGACACCCACGCCGCGGCTGGTCACCGTGCGAATAGCATCGAAGAGAATTTGTTCCTCGCCGCCGGTCAGCGCCGAAGTGGGTTCGTCAAGGATCAGTACGCGTACGTCGCCCATCAGCGCCTTGCAGATCTCCGTCATCTGGCGATAGGCGAAGGGGAGGGAACCCACCGGTGTTCGTGCGTCGAGCGGGATGCCGTGGGTACGCAGAAAGTCGTTGACCATGGTCATGAGCTCGCGTTTTTTCACGAAGCCCAGGCGCGTGCGCGGCTCTCGTCCCAGCATCAGGTTTGCACCGACCGACAAGGACTCGACCAGGCTCAGGTCCTGGTAGACGACGGCCACACCGGCCGCGCGTGATTGCGCCGGGGACTCGAACGCGACTCTCTCGCCAGCGATTTCGATGGACCCTTCATCGTAAGCATGGACACCGCTCAGGATCTTGATCAGCGTTGACTTCCCGGCTCCGTTTTCGCCCAGTAACGCATGGACTTCTCCGGGAAGTACTTCGAGGTTGACCCCGCGAAGCGCTTGCACGCCGCCAAACCGCTTGGTAACACCCGCAACACGGATCAACGGAACCTGAGGCGATGATGCGGCCGCAACCGGCTCACTCATCTCGCTTGTCTCCTTCGTCTGCATGACGAAATTCTTTTATGATTTCTGCGATTTTTTGATGTTTGATCGCAAAACAATGTTGTGATCTTCGCATCACGCAAATGGCGAGTCAATAACATTTACGGGCATTTTGGCCAGTTGAAGGTCGTTTAAATGTGATGATCGTATCTTTCGATGTAACTATTATTTCGTTTCTGGTAAACCCGGCTTGAAATTGATTCCATGTTGTTAGCGGCCGATTATCGTGTTTTGGGGTTAACGCGCTGTTCAGCTTTTCGCTTAACTTGCGATAGTCTTTAGCGCATGAAGATCAATCCAGATCACACCTGCCGGGTTTTCGGTTCGCCTTGGGCGGACGTCTATTGCACAGACATTGATAGCGCTCGCCACTATGGCAAACACTGGCACGCAACATTCGGCCTTGGGCTACTGGAGAGCGGTGCGCAGAGCTCCGCTAGTGGTCGGGGACAGGTCGAGGCGCTGGCGGGAAATCTGATCACGACCAACCCGGGCGAGGTGCATGACGGGCGCCCGGTGGGTGGCGTCTCGCGTCGCTGGCGCATGGTCTATCTGGAGCCGCGCGTGATCGGTTCCATGTTGGGCGATCCTCAATCCTGCGCTGCAACGGATGTCGAACTCGCGCGTCCAGTGATAGCAGATGACCGACTTCGTGCTGCATTGCAGGAATTTTTTCGACGCGTGGAGACCGGCGGCCAGCCGTCGTCCAACACGCACGTCCTTGCGTGCGAGGAATCGTTGGTCGAGACCTGCGGGCTCTTGTTGCACTTTCATTCGACAACGTCGCGTGTTCAGGATATAGGAGGTGACCTAAGACGGGTTCGCGAGCGGCTAGGCGATGACCTGCTTAATCCGCCAACGCTTACTGAACTAGCCGCCATGTCCGGCCTGAGTAAATACCAGGTGCTGCGCCGCTTCGAAAAGACTTATGGTCTGCCGCCCCATGCGTGGCTGCTGCAACAGCGCACCGAGCGCGCGCGAGGTCTGATTCGAAATGGACTAAGTCTCGCGCATGCCGCCGCGGCTTGTGGCTTCGCGGATCAAAGCCACATGACGCGGCAATTTATCCGTCATTTTGGATTCACCCCCGGTGCATGGCAGAAGGTTTCTGTGCGCGCGTTGCAATAACGTTCAAGACGAGCGCCGGCGTAAATCGTGACACTGGACCATCTACTTGAAGGAGGTCCGGTTCCATGGATGCGTATGTACACGGCTATCAACAGAATGAGAACGAGCGCCTGCAAAACCAGGCACGAACGCTTACTGACCTGCTGCACTTCGACACCGTTTATCCCGCCGGTCACACCGTGCTGGAAGCCGGATGCGGCGTCGGTGCGCAGACGGTTACGCTGGCCGCGCGTAGTCCGTCCGCATGCTTTACGTCTATCGATATCAATTCTCAGTCGATCGATGCAGCGCAACAAAAGACGCTTGCAGTTGGATTGACGAACGTCACGTTCCAGCAAGCCGATATCTTTTCCCTGCCGTTCGAGCCCGAGTCTTTCGATCACGTTTTTGTCTGTTTCGTGCTGGAGCATCTCGCGCAGCCGATGGAAGCCCTCACGCGGCTCAAGCGTTTGCTCAAGCCGGGCGGTACCGTCACGGTCATTGAAGGGGATCACGGTTCGACCTATTTTCATCCGGATAGCTTGGCGGCGCGTGCGGCCATCCAGTGTCAGATCACGTTGCAACAGCAAGCGGGTGGGAATGCGCTTATCGGCAGGCAGTTATATCCGCTGATGAGCGCGGCGGGTTTCGATCAAGTTAGCGTATCGCCGCGCATGGTCTACGCGGACGCAAGCCGTCCCGATCTGGTGGACGGATTCACGCGGAAGACCTTCACCGCGATGATCGAGGGCGTGCGTGCGTCGGCTATATTGGAAGGCTTGATCACGGCGGAAGATTTCGATCGCGGTATCAAGGATTTGCATCGGACCACGCAAGACGATGGCGTGTTTTGCTACACGTTTTTTAAGGGGATTGGCGGTCGCGAGTCAAGCGCTTGCGTGGCTCGCGACGGCGATCGGTCTTTACCTATTTAACCGTGAAACTGTAGTGCCCCTGGGTCCGATGCCCGTCGTCGGCGACGGCAACCCAGGCGACCGAATAAACCCCTGGCGTTAACGCATTGAGCGCAACAGACATATGTTTCTTGTCCGCCGAATCGACCAGTGACTTTGCGCTGGTGACAGGCTTGCCCTGTGCATCGGTCACGGCGATCGAACTGAATGCAGGTTCAAGTCCATCGTCGAACTCCATCGCCACTTCCTTTTGCGAAGTCGACACGGTGGATCCAGCGCCCGGTTCCTGATGTTGCGGATAAGCATGGGCGTGAGCGAGTTGCGCATTCGCAAGCGTGGCGGCAGCGATTAACGTACACACAGTGGCAGAGTTTAAAAGAGCTTTTTTCATGATCAGAAGAGCGGCTTGCCGACAGAGTTAGGGAAGATATCATCGAAATACAGATGCGCCTGAAGCAGGATGCCAACGTGGTTGCCCGTCGCGCGATTGACCGGAATCTGCGCTTCGATACCTAGTTGACCATAACGATTGAGCCAGATGAAACCGGGGTTGATCGTCCCGGTCGTATGGCCGGAACACGGACCCGCGGTGCAGGTGTTCATCGGGAACTCAACCACCGGAATGAGATTGGCGATCGGCTGCGGCAAGCCAAGGTCCTTCACCTGCTGCTGCAAATACGGAATGCTGTACTGGATCGTTGTACCCCAGTCGAGCGAGTTCGGCGATGATCGCGAGGTTGTCAGATTAGGTCCGATTTCGCCCGTGATCGCGAATGGCTTCAGGAAGCCGAGGCTCGATGGAAGGTCGCCGAAGCCCTTGCCGAAATACACCGTCGGCGTGATGGTGGAAGACGAATCGCCAATCGCGCGAGCACCCGTGCCGCCCAGTTCCGCGTTCACGCCGATCGATGCCATGAACTCATGGCGAGGGTTGGAGTAAGCCAGATATTTCAGGCCGAGCGTGACGTTGTCAAAGCCCTTCGCGGAGCCGCCGTTGGGTGCGTTCTGCGTGACATAGGCACTGCCAATGCTGAACGCCAGATTCGACGTAATCAGCTTGTCCCATTCGAACGAGGCCGTGTTGACATTCATGTTGTCACCGTCGTCGGTCGGGCTTTTGATGTGGCCGTACTGGAAGTCGAATTCATCGCCTACACCGGGGTCGTCCACGGCCATCGTCGCCGGGAAGACCCGGTCGCCGACCACCGCGTGTGCCGAGGCAAGCGTGGATCCTGCAAGGCAGGCGGCGCCGGCCGCCCAAATAAGAGCGGCGCGCGCAGGCGCCGCGTGCCGCTTTAAAAGCGTACGCATCTTGAGTCCTTTGTATTAATCCTGGTGAACGGGCTATTGCTCACGCCGATGTTATCGGCGCGAGCAAGCGAGTCGAAAAGATACGGAAGGGTCAGGAAGCGACGGGCGGCGCGCGCGGCTGGGCGGCAATGAAAAGCGGCAACGCGCGAACGGTAGCGCGTACTACAGGAAGCGGAGCAACGGTCGCCGGCACAGCGGCGACGAAGGCCACTGTCGAACCGGTCAGGATGGGGAAGTGAGCGAGCAGGCCGCAATAACCGCAAGCCTGCCAATGCAGTGCACCGGAGTGCGAGGAGGAGTTGGAGGAATCGTTGGAGGAGTCGTTGGGGGAGTCGTTGTTACCCGCTTCGCTAAAGGCCGGGTCAGCTGAGCAATACGTGCTGAGCGCCTGGCGTAGCCGGTCATGCGAGGCTAGTGCGTGCGAGACCGTCGGCGCGATCGAAGTCATCAGGATTGCAAGCAATCCCAGGATGCTTCCGATCTTCATTAAGCGACGGCGGAACATGCTGTGATCAACACCGGACGGTCGACAATATGGCGCCGATTATGCCACGCGTTAATCCCTTCAAAACGCATTAATCTTCATGCGTCAACAAGCGGCATGAAGCGATCGTTCGTGCGTAATTCACGCAGCGTGCGCTTCATCAAACCTAATGCAAGACGTCAGTCACTCAGACGCCTGGCAAGCCAGGAATCTCGACGCCGAATGCCTGCAACAAGAGGATCACATTGAGCGACAACACCGCGCATGCCGCGACAATCGCTGTGATTTTTATCAGCGTCCGGTTCTTGTAAGCACCCATGACATCCTGGCGGCACGTGAACCATACGAGTGCCGCCATAGGGAACGGCAGCGCAAGACTGAGCACGACCTGACTCATGACGAGCGCTTGCGTAGCGTTCACGCCCAGCCAGACCACGACGAAACTCGGCACCATGGTGATCGCGCGGCGCAGCCATAGCGGAATGCGGAAACCGACAAACCCCTGCATGATCATTTGACCGGCCATGGTTCCGACCACCGAACTGGAAATGCCGGACGCGATCAACGAGAGCAGGAAAATGCCCGCAGCCGCAATGCCCAAGAGCGGCGCGAGCGTGTGATAAGCGGTTTCAATTTCGGCCACTTCCGGATGACCGGAGTGAAACGCGCCGGATGCCATGATGACCATTGCCATGTTGATCATGCCGGCAATGGTCAGCGCGATGATCACTTCCAGGTTGGAGAACGTGAGCAACCTTTTGCGTTCGCCCTCGGTCTTGGGGGGATGGCGGCCTTGCGTGAGTCCCGAATGAAGAAAGAGTGCGTGCGGCATGACCGTTGCCCCGACAATGCCCACCGCGATGGTCACGGCTTGCGCATCGGGCAAGTCCGGTTTGAACAGATGCAGCCCGACCTGGCCCCACGCTACCGGCGCAATGAAGAGCTCCGCAAGATAAGACAAGCCGATGATGCCGACCAACGCGCCAATGATCAGTTCCAGGGGCCGGTATCCTGCTTTCTCGAAGAACAGCAAGCCGTACGTCACGATCGCCGTGACGGTCATGCCGATCAACAAAGGCATGTGAAAAAGCAAACTCAGGCCGATCGCACCACCGAGGAATTCGGCAAGGTCGGTGGCCATGGCGGCGACTTCGCTGACTCCCCACATGGCATAAACTAGCGGCTTGGGTAAATGATCCCGGCATAGCTCCGCAAGATTGCGCCCGGTGACAATGCCGAGTTTTGCGGAAAGTGACTGGAATAACATGGCAATGATGTTTGCCAGCAGCACAACCCACAATAATCCGTATCCGTATCGCGCACCGGCTTGAATATTCGTGGCGAAATTACCCGGATCCATATAAGCAACGGAGACCACGATTGCGGGTCCGGCGAATGGCAGAAGCACGGACCAGCCCGTGCGGCGGCCTTCCAGCACATCACGCATGGCGAGAGTTGTACTATCGCTCATCGATCGGCTGGATTCAGGGCGGACGCGGTCATCCATTGCTTGACTCAATACGTTAGAGATAATGGGCCGCTTTATGCGGACCGGATTGCGGTCATCATGGCGGTGTCACGTGCAGTGCATTAATTGCTTTATGCGTTTGTTGCTTGTTTGTCCCCTGGTCCGCCCCTAGTCGGCGGTCAGCGAGCGCGTTAAGCAATCAGAGCACAGTTTTAGCCCTTTTGGGCGTTCTCGTCATCAATTCCTTTCAATATGCTTAGCACTGCAATCAGAAACCTTTCGGTAACGGCAGTCGTTACCTTGCTTTTCCATAACTTCGCGCTAGCGGATACGCCAGCCAGTTCCAAAGTCATCGTGCTTGATTCCGGCGAAGCGCAACTCACGTTAATCGACGAAGCGAACCGCAAGGTGGTGGGAACCGCGCCGACAGGCAAGGAGCCGCATCACCTGATGGTGACGCCAGACGGTAACTCGCTTATCGTGGCCGACTCGGTATCGAATGATCTGATCTTTGTCGATCCGCACAGCGGCAAGGTACAAAAGCGGGTGGAGGGCATAGAAGATCCGTACCAGTTAGGTTTTTCTCCCGATCACAAATGGTTCGTTACTGCTGGCCTGAGACTGGACCGCGTCGATATCTACAAATACGACGGTCACGACCTCACGATCGCCAAGCGTATTCCGCTCGCTAAAACGCCTAGCCACATGACGTTTTCGTCGGATGCGAGCACGGTATTCGTGACGTTACAAGATTCGGGTGAGCTTGCCGCAATCGATCTGGCCACGCAAACGGTCAAGTGGAAAATGCCCGTTGGAAATACGCCGGCAGGTCTATGGATGACGCCGGGTGACCGGGACTTGCTGGTGGGCATGACGGGTGAAGACGATGTCGCCGTTGTCGACTGGCGTAAGCAGCAAGTCGTCAAACGCATTCAGACGGGCAAAGGCGCGCACAACTTCCGTAATCTCGACGACGGCAAACATGTTGCTGTGACGAATCGTGTGGCCAGCACGATCAGCATCCTGGACTACACGACGCTGCAGAAGGTTGGGGATATAAGTGGCTTATTGCCCGGACCCGACGACATGGAATTGTCCGCCGATCGCAAGACGCTTTGGGTGACGTTCCGCTTTGCGCGACACGTTGGTGTGATCGATCTCAACAGCCGCAAGCTGATTGACACCATTGCAGTCGGACGTTCTCCGCATGGACTTTATTTTGCGGACCGGGCGCCTGTGTATGCACCGAATCCGGACTGATCACGCGCAGCGTTTTTATTAGGCCTGATTTATTGGTGGCGCTAAAGGGACCCCATGATTACGGAAATCGTCGCGCAGCTGGACAATGCGGTCTCTACGCTGCAGACGCTCTTATACGTCGACGTGGTCCAGCCGATCTTCTTCAAGGTCGGTTTGATGGGCTACGACGAGGACACCTACGACGCGCTCTATTGGGTGATCGTCGGCGCGCTGGAGATCCTGCTGACATTTGCCATTCTGCGGCCGCTGGAAGCATTGCGGCCGATCGAAACATGGCAGGACAGGAAGGCGGTGCGTGCTGATGTGATCTACACGTGGATCGCCAAGCTGGGCATCATCAATCTCACGTTCTTCTTCCTGTTGCAGCCTTTGTTCAATCATTGGCAAAGCCTGATTGCGATCTACGACATACCGAATGTTGACATCGATAACGTCTGGCCCGGCGTGACCGATCAACCGGTCGTGTCGTTCCTGATCTATCTCGTGATCCTGGATTTTGCCGGCTACTGGTATCACCGTTGGCAACATCGCTTTGGCGTGTGGTGGGAGCTGCACGCGGTTCATCACAGTCAACAGCAGATGTCGCTGTGGGCGGACGACCGCAATCATTTCCTCGATGACATCATCCAGGCAGCATTCTTCGCCGCTATTTCGCTTTTTATCGGCGTGCAGCCATCGCAGTTTGTAGTACTGGTCGCGGTTGGCAATGTGCTGCAAAGTATTCAGCATGTGAATGCGCACCTGCCGGTCGTACCGTACCTTGATCGCTTACTCGTGAGTCCTACGTTTCATCGGCGGCATCACGCGATTGGTTACGGTCATGAAGGCACGCGTTATGGATGCAACTTCGGTGTTTTGTTTCCGTGGTGGGATGTGTTGTTCAAGACAGCGGCGTGGAATCGTTCGACTGAGCCCACTGGGATTCGCGACCAGTTGCCCGCGCCGGAAGGTTTGGGACGCAACTATGGGCATGGCGTGTTGGCGCAGCAGTGGCACGCGTTTGGGCGAATTGCGCGGCGGCTGCGCCCGTAGTACGGGGTCTGCTTGAATGTACGGGTTGGGCGTTGGGTGGGGTCAATGCCGGGTTGCTAGGTTCTGGCGTTAGCGGTCTGAGTCATTGCCGGGTTGCTGCTTTCCAGGCATTCGCGGGTTATACGTTAGCTGATTTCTTTAGTAGAGCGAAAAAATAAAGCCAACATATAACCCGCGAAGACCTTGAAAGCAGCACCCCGGCATAGACCCCGACCGCTAACACCAGCAGCTACCCCGCCCATCCCATCCCCCGACATCCCCTTCGCGTTTTTACACTTTCTTTATATCCCCGGCGGTTCTCTTTTCCAGTCGTTTACGCCCGATCAACTAACCTTCAGCACGTCCAAATCCGCTACGGGAGATCAAAACAATGGACCTGCTATATATCGCCGGCATCGTCGCCTTCTGGGCAGTGTGCGCGGCCCTGATCATCGGTTGCGACAAACTGCGTCGCGCTCCGGGAGGTCGTCCATGACCACCTGGATGCTGTTCCTGGCAGGTGCTTCGACTCTGCTCCTGTTCGTGTACCTCGTGTACGCACTATTGCGTGCGGAGGATCTGGAATGAACGCCAATACCGTATTTCAAACAGGCCTTTTTATCGTCGTGCTGATCGCGCTCGCGATTCCGCTCGGCCGGTATATGGCCTCCGTGCTCGATGGTTCATCTGTCGTTGTTCGACGCGTCGGCCGGCCAATAGAAACACTGCTGTACAAGCTCGCAGGCGTCGACGACAAGTCGGAAATGTCGTGGAAGCACTATGCATTCGCTGTGCTCGCCTTCAACGCACTCGGCGTGCTCGTCGTGTTCGGCTTCATGCGCTTGCAGCAGTGGCTGCCGTCCAATCCGCAAGGCTTTGGTCCGATGACACCGGACGGCGCGTTCAACACCGCGGTCAGCTTCGTGACCAACACGAACTGGCAAGACTACACACCTGAATCGACCGCGAGCTACCTGTCGCAAATGGTCGGCCTGACGGTGCAAAACTTCTTGTCGGCTGCAACCGGCATTGCGGTTGTTGTCGCGCTGATTCGAGGCTTCGCACGTCACACCGCCACGACCATCGGCAACTTCTGGGTCGACCTGACGCGCATCACGCTGTACATCCTTGCGCCGCTGGCAACGGTCATTGCGCTCGTGTTCGTGAGTCAGGGCGTGATCCAGAACTTCGAGTCGTACCAGGATGTCGCCACGCTTCAGACGACGACCTACCAGACGCCGAAGACCGACGCGCAGGGTAATGCCGTCAAGGACGCCAAGGGCAATCCGGTGATGGTGGACAACAAGGTCGAGAAGCAGACGATCGCGATGGGCCCGGTTGCCTCGCAAGAAGCGATCAAGATGCTCGGCACGAATGGCGGCGGCTTCTTTAACGCCAACTCCGCGCATCCGTTCGAAAACCCGACACCGTTCTCCAACTTCGTCCAGATGCTCTCGATGCTGACCATTCCGGCGGCGTTGTGCGTGGTGTTCGGACGCATGGTGGGCGACAAGCGGCAGGGTTACGCAATCCTCGCTGCAATGACGATCGCGTTTGCCATTGCATGCTGGGGTGAAATCTCATTCGAGCAGGCCGGCAATCCGCTGTTCGCATCGCTTCATGTGGACCAAAGCGCTTCCGCGATGCAGTCAGGCGGGAACACCGAGGGCAAGGAAACACGCTTTGGTATAGCGCAGTCGGGCATCTTCACGGTCGCCACTACGGCTGCGTCGTGCGGTGCTGTGAACAACGCACATGACTCGCTGACACCCATGGGCGGCTTCGTACCACTGTTGCTGATCCAGCTGGGTGAGGTGATCTTCGGCGGTGTGGGTTCGGGCTTATACGGGATGCTGGTCTTCGCCATGCTCGCGGTGTTCGTGGCCGGCCTGATGATCGGTCGCACGCCTGAATATATTGGCAAGAAGATCGAGTCGTACGAGATGAAGATGGTGGCTATTGTCGTGTTGCTGACACCGTTCCTGGTGCTGCTTGGTGCGTCGATCGGCGTGCTGACGGCCGCGGGCACAGCGGGCATATCCAACCCCGGGCCGCACGGTTTCTCCGAGATTCTTTACGCGTATAGCTCGGCGGCCAACAACAACGGCAGCGCCTTTGCGGGTCTCACGGTCAGCACGCCGTTCTACAACATCTCGACCGGCATTGCCATGTGGTTCGGCCGCTTCGGTTCGATCATCCCAGTGCTGGCTATCGCCGGTGCGCTTGCCGCTAAAAAGCGCATTGCGACAACCGCAGGCAGCTTGCCGACACATGGTCCGTTGTTTGTCGTGTTGTTGCTCGGCACAGTCGTGCTAGTCGGTGCACTGACCTACGTTCCCGCGCTTGCGCTGGGTCCCGTGGTCGAGCATCTGATGATGCTCTCGGGCAAATAAGCGGTCACTGATACAGAGGAAAGTATGAACACAATTGTCAAACCGCC
>Ga0153932_1000347_pt1 | contig 14253 bp, 11 predicted proteins | sample TSNJ016MetaG_FD_102273 | JGI IMG/M metagenome (GOLD analysis project Ga0153932, IMG submission 102273) | Attine ant fungus gardens microbial communities from New Jersey, USA - TSNJ016 MetaG | ecosystem: Host-associated > Fungi > Mycelium > Unclassified | place: USA: New Jersey, Wharton State...
CATCTTGCCGAGGATATGCATGCGGCCTTCCTTCGCCTGCGCGAGCGCGACCTGCATGATCTCCTTCGTGATGCCCTGGATCTTGATGTCCATCTGCAGTGCCGTCACGCCTTGCGCCGTGCCTGCGACCTTGAAGTCCATGTCGCCCAGGTGATCTTCGTCGCCCAGGATGTCCGTCAGCACCGCGAACTTGTTGCCTTCAAGGATCAGGCCCATCGCGATACCTGCGACGTGCGCTTTCATTGGAACGCCGGCGTCCATCAGCGCGAGACAGCCGCCGCAGACCGAAGCCATGGACGAAGAACCGTTCGATTCCGTGATTTCCGATACGACGCGGATGGAATAACCGAATTCGTCGGCGCTCGGCAGCACTGCCACCAATGCGCGCTTCGCCAGACGGCCGTGACCGATTTCACGGCGCTTCGGCGAACCGACGCGGCCCGTTTCGCCGGTCGCGAACGGAGGCATGTTGTAGTGAAGCATGAAGCGTTCGCGATACTCGCCTTCGAGCGCGTCGATATTCTGTTCGTCGCCCTTCGTGCCGAGCGTCGCCACGACCAGCGCTTGTGTTTCACCACGCGTGAACAACGCCGAGCCGTGCGTGCGCGGCAGCACGCCGGTGCGGATTTCGATGGGACGGACGGTGCGCGTGTCACGGCCATCGATACGCGGTTCGCCGTTCAAGATCTGCGTACGAACGATCTTCGCTTCGATGTCGAACAACACATTGCCGATGGTCGCCTTGTCAGCCGGCGCTTCGCCACGGGCAGCGGCTTCTTCGGTCAGCTTGGCAGTCGTCGATGCATACACTTCCTTCAGCTTGGCGCTGCGAGCCGACTTGTCGCGGATCTGATAAACCGACAGCAATTCGGCTTGAGCCAGCTCGGCCACGCGTGCGATCAGCGGTTCGTTCTTCGCAGCCGGCGCCCAGTCCCATTCCGGCTTGCCACCTTCGGCGACCAGTTCGTGGATTGCATCGATTGCGACCTGCATCTGGTCGTGACCGAACACCACAGCGGCCAGCATGACTTCTTCGGTAAGCTGTTGCGCTTCCGATTCCACCATCAGCACCGCGCGTTCCGTACCGGCGACGATCAGGTCGAGCGCCGATTCCTTCATCTGCGGACGCGTCGGGTTCAGCACGAATTCGTTGTTGATGTATGCAACGCGGGCAGCACCCACCGGGCCGTTGAACGGCAAACCGGAGATGGCCAGAGCCGCCGACGCGCCGATCAGCGCGGGAATGTCGGCGGGCACATCCGGGTTCAGCGACAGCACGTGGATGACGACCTGGACTTCGTTATAGAAGCCTTCCGGGAACAGCGGGCGCAACGGACGGTCGATCAGGCGGGAAATCAGCGTTTCGCCTTCCGACGGACGGCCTTCGCGACGGAAGAAACCACCCGGGATCTTGCCGGCTGCGTAGGTCTTTTCCAGATAATCGACGGTCAGCGGGAAGAAGTCCTGGCCCGGCTTTGCCGTCTTCGCGCCGACAACCGTCGCGAGCACCACGGTATCTTCCACATCGACGATCACGGCGCCGCTTGCCTGGCGCGCGATTTCACCTGTTTCCAGGCGAACGTTGTGTTGTCCCCACTTGAATTCCTTGACGATTTTCTTAAACATTCTCACTCCTTCTTCGTTATGCCCCGCGGCTTTCTGATGTGTTGTCGTGCTTGCCGGACCATCCGGAACGCCCGCACACACCGATAAAAATCGCGAAGCCAAGCGATGACCGGAACCGCGCAAGAGAGGGGTGTATGTCATTCCAACGCAACACGACACGCGATGCGCATGACGCGCTGGAATGACACAAAGCTCTGCCGCGAGGCCCGGCCCTGTAGTCGAATCGGTTTCCGATCCGGATTGGCTTTAATGCAAGCCTTCGATATTTCCCGCCGTTTTCCTGCTTGCGCGCGCGTACAGAGCGCGCCGTTCAAAAACAAAATGCCTGTATCAGCAAACTGACACAGGCATTTCGTTGTGAACGCTAGCCGCTTACTTGCGCAGACCCAGCTTTTCGATCAGCGAGCGATAACGGTCAGCGTCTTTGCCCTTCAGGTAATCGAGCAGCTTGCGACGGCGGCTCACCATGCGCAGCAGACCGCGGCGGCTGTGGTGATCTTTCGTGTGGGCCTTGAAGTGAACGGTCAGTTCATTGATACGGGTCGTCAGCAGTGCGACTTGCACTTCAGGCGATCCGGTGTCATTTGCGGCGCGCGCATATTCTGCGACGACGTCGGACTTCTTTGCATGAGCAACTACGGTAGACATTTGATTTTCCTTTGATACGGACAGGCGGTCACGGAAGAAGGGCCGTGCCGTGGGTTTTCTGCATCTTTTCCTTGGCCTGAAAACCGGCTTCGGATTTCCTTGCCGGACGCATTTGAACCAGGATTGAGGCCCGGCCTTACATACGGCAAGTCGCGAATTATAGCACAGCGATTTTACCCGTCGACACGGTCACCCCCGTCGAATGTATTTGCGCAATAGGCCGGGTCCCAAGCTTTTCTTACGAGGCGGGACGTTTCATCTGGCAGGTTGTCGGCATTGCGGTATTGGCTGCGGGGACCTTCAGCAAGGTCCGAAAGCCATAGCCCGAGCCTTCGTTATCGAAGTGCACGCCCGGCGTGCCCGACTTGTCCATCTCCATGACATACAGGGGTTGGATCAACTGATGATCTGCGGCGCGCATTTCCGTGGTTTGAAAACCCGTGTCGAGTTTCATGCCTTCCAGCGCGTGGGCGACTGCGGTCGGATCGGCGCTGCGGGCCTTTTGCATTGCGTTGGCGAGCATTTCGATCATCAGCGGCATGCGCAGGAAAAGGTAATCGTCGGCGGAAGCGGGAAAACGGGTCCGGAACGCACCGTAGTAAGCGTCCGACGCCGCGCCGCCCGCGTTTGGATGCCAGTCCGCCACCGCGACCACGTGTTTCACGCCGGCTTCGCCCAGCGCGGCAGGCGCGCCGAGACTGTTGCCGTAGAACGTGTAGAAGTGCGTGTCGAGGTCCTGCTCCCGCGCCGCTTTCACCAACAGCGTCAGGTCATTGCCCCAGTTGCCGGTGATGACGGCGTCGGCGCCGCTCGAACGGATCTTCGCGATGTACGGCGCAAAATCCTTTACGCGCCCGGCCGGAATGAATTCATCGGCGACGATTGCTATGTCCGGACGGCGCTCCTTCAGCGCGCGGCGCGCTTCGCGGCTGACATCGTGGCCGAAGCTGTAGTCCTGATTGAACAAATAGACCTTTTTCACCGATGTCTCGCGCTGGATGACATCGGCCAGCGCGTTCATGCGCATGCCCGCGTGGGCATCGAAGCGGAAATGCCAGAAGGTGCAATCCTCGTTGGTGAGGGCGGGATCATCGGCGGAATAATTCAGGAAGACCACCCGATGTCCAGGATCGCGGACGTTCTGCTTGTTGATCGCATCGACGAGCGCGGCGGCCACTGCCGAGCTATTTCCCTGCGTCACAAAGCCAATCCCCTGGTCTATCGCCGCGCGCAGTTGCACAAGGCTCGCTTCGCTGCTGCCTTTTCCGTCGAGCACGACAAGCTGCAAGGGATGCTTGCCATCGGGCAAAACCACGCCGCCATTGGCGTTCACGCGCTCCACGCCAAAGCGCAAGTTACGCTCGACGGATGCGCCCGCATTGGCGAACGGGCCCGACATGCCTTCGATCATCGCAATGCGGATTGGCGCGAGATCGGCTGCCAGGGCCGGCGCAGCGAAAATATTCCCGAGAACGCCCACGACCACCGCCTTACTGCATTTCGCCAGCAAATCACGAAATCCCATACCGCCCATCCAAGATAAAAGCCGAACCGCGGATCATAGGCTGCAGGGTACGGCACGCGCAACATTTCGCCTGAATCCGCGATGAAATGGAATACCGGCACGGGTCCGCGCGTTTCCTGAACAAGCGGGCGTGGACTGGACCGTGCCCCATGTCAAAATAACTACCACAGCAAAAACCCACGATAAATTGTGGACACGCACACGAAGGAGGCTTCAATGTTGATCAGTTCGATACGAAAACCGGCCGCAATGATTCTGGCCCTGTTGCTGACGGCGTGTGCGCAGCCGTGGCAGAACTATCAGGCGGGCGCGGATTCATCGACGGTGACAGCGCGCCTCGGTCCGCCGAAAGAGGTCTATGACCTGCCGAACGGCGGCAAGCGCCTGATGTGGCCGACCCAGCCGCTAGGCGAAGTGACGACGGCGGCGGACATCGATGCATCGGGGAGGATCGTGAACGTGCGTCAGGTCCTCGATGAAAACGAGTTTTATAAAGCGCAGATCGGCACATGGACGCGCAAGGACGTTCTGCTCAACTTCGGGCGGCCGGTCGAGACGTCCTACTTTCCGCTCATGAAGCGCGAGGTATGGACGTATCGGTACATGGAGGCGGGTTACTGGTACATGATGTTCAGCTTCTATTTCGATGACCAGGGCATCGTGCGCCTGACACAAAAAACGCCGGACCCGCTGCACGACCCCGATCGCCGGAACTTCTTCTGAAGACCTCACAGACACACGCCTCTCGCGCCCATCGGGCGATTTATTTCTCGTCCGAAAAAAATGCCGCCGCCGAACGCGGCATTTTTTTATGGCTGGACGTCCGGAACCTTTTCATAGAAAGTAATTCGTAAGCTTACGACTACGTTGTGTCAGTGAACCGGAAAATCGTTTCGTTGTAGATCGCCTACCATTACGTTTTTGGAGCTGGATTGGACTACACCCCATGACTCGACCCAAACGCATGCTTGTTGAAAACGTTGGCTGGGCGGCAGAAACCGCCGCCAGCGACCCGGCTTTCTTCGAAACCCTCGCGCAGGGACAAAGCCCGACCGTGCTGTGGCTTGGCTGCTCCGACAGCCGCGTGCCGGCCGAAACCATCACGCACTCGAAGCCCGGCGATCTGTTCGTCCATCGCAACATCGCGAACCTGTTTTCCGCCGACGACGACAACACCATGAGCGTCCTCGAATACGCGGTGAACGTGCTGAAAGTGGACGATGTGATCGTCTGCGGACATTATGGATGCGGCGGCGTGCGGGCGTCGTTGTTGCCCATGTCGCCCGCCCTTCCCCACGTCAACCGCCGCATTGCGCCGCTGTGCGCGCTGGCGCAAAAACACAGCGGCGAACTCGACGCCATCGAGCCCGGCGATGGCCGCATCGACCGGCTTACCGAACTGAGCGTGCTGGAACAAGTTCGCGCGATCCGGCGCGTGTCGACCGTACGCGACGCAGAGCGCCCACCGCGCGTTCACGGCTGGATATTCGGCCTGCGCGATGGCCGCATCAAAGTCCTTTCATCCGGCGATCCGGCTGACGCAGAGGCTGAACCTGCCCCGAGCGCCGTCCAGCATATGACCGAAACATCCGGCGGCTAGCCGGCGAGACCCTCCCTGCTTAAAACCTCTTCTGTGCGACGCCCCTCGGGACATCGCATGGTTTAACTCGCGCCCCAAAAAGCCTATGAACCTACGCCAGACGTTTGCCAATTTCCCTCGCGACATGTTCGCTGGGACCGTCGTTTTCCTTGTCGCCATGCCGCTTTGCCTCGGCATTGCCAACGCTTCCGGCGTCGAGCCGTTCGCAGGGCTGCTGTCAGGCATTATCGGCGGGCTGGTGGTGGCGCTTTTGAGCGGATCGCAACTGAGCGTGAGCGGCCCGGCGGCGGGACTCGTCGTGATCGTCGTCGATGGCATTGCCAAGCTCGGCAGCTTTTCCACCTTCCTCATGGCCGTGATGCTGGCGGGCGCGATCCAGTTCGGCTTCGGCATGCTGAAGGCCGGGCGCTTCGCGGCGTACGTGCCGTCATCGGTGATCAAGGGAATGCTCGCGGCAATTGGCTTGCTGCTCATCATCAAGCAAGTGCCGCTCGCCGCCGGTTTCGCCGACGATGGCGCCCACGTCGCCGCGGCAGCGCCAGGCACAATCGCCACACCCTTCGGCGCGATGTCGCTCGCCGCGTGCGTGGTGGCCATTGTGTCTATCGCGATCCTGGCAAGCTGGGAAACGAAGGCCATGCGCCGCTTCGCGTTAGTACGCGCGGTGCCCGCGCCGCTTGCCGTGGTCGTGCTCGGCATCGCGATCACGCTTGCGCTCGATTTCGCTGCGCCGGGTTTTGCGCCGCCGGCGGAGCATCGGGTTTCACTGCCATCGCTGGCGACGTTCGCCGCGTTGAACGCCGCGCTTGACTGGCCCAACTTCGAGCAACTCATCAATCCCGATGTCTGGCGGCTCGCGATGACGCTTGCAATCGTGGCGAGTCTCGAGACCTTGCTGAGTCTGGAAGCTGTCGAACAGATCGATCCCAAGAAGCGTACCGCGCATCCGGATCGCGAACTGAAGGCGCAGGGCATCGGCAACATGATGGCGGGCGCGATCGGCGCGTTGCCCATCACCTCCGTGATCGTGCGCAGTTCGGCCAACGTCCACGCGGGTGCGCAAAGCCGATGGTCGGCCGTCATTCACGGCGTTCTGCTGCTGGCGAGCGTGTTCGCGCTGACGGCGGTGATCAACCTCATTCCACTCGCCTGCCTCGCCGCAATCCTGATCTTCACCGGACTGAAGCTCGCTAAACCGTCGCTGTTCAAAGCTGTCGCGAAACAGGGATTCGAGCGGTTTGCGCCATTCATCGTGACGATTGCCGGCGTGTTGGTGGCCGATCTGCTGATCGGCATCCTGCTGGGAATTGCGTGCAGCATCGCGCTTGCGATCCACGCGAATCTGCAGCGGCCGATCACCATCGCGCAGCACGACGATCACTTCCTGCTCTCGTTTCGCAAGGACGTGTCGTTCCTCGGCAAGGTGTCGCTCAAGCATCACCTGAAGCAGATTCCCGACAACGCAACGTTGATCGTCGATGCAAGCCGCGCGGATTTCATCGATCAGGATGTGCGTGAACTCATCGATAAATTCATCGCCGATGCCCCCGCCCGCGGGATTCACGTCGAGTGCCGTCAGCTCGAGCGCGCGGCCCGGGAACGGCCCGGCTTTCAGCAGCGCATGGCGCTTTTCAGACGGGCTTTCCGCTAAATAACATCGCAACGAAAAACGGCCCTCGCTTTTGGCGAGAGCCGTTTTCAATCAGCGAGGCGGCTGGATCAAGCGCCTTGCTGTGTGTGCATCAAAAATCACGAAAGCTGCGGGTTGAGCTTTTCGACTTTCGAATGGAGTTTGTTAAGCGCGGCAAGATACGCCTTCGCCGATGCCGCCACAATGTCCGGGTCCGTGCCCACGCCATTGACAATCCGGCCGCTCTTCGACAAGCGCACGGTCACTTCGCCCTGAGCCTGCGTGCCCGTGGTAATGGCGTTAACCGAATACAGCACCAGCTCGGCGCCGCTCGTCACTTTCGATTCGATTGCGTGAAGCGTCGCATCCACCGGACCATTACCACGCGACTCGCCGTGCACTTCGATGCCATCGACAGCAAACACCACGCGTGCATGCGGCTGCTCACCCGTTTCCGAACGCTGAGCCAGCGACACGAAGCGGAACGTTTCCTTCGCCTGCATTTCCGCCGACTCTTCGGAGACGATCGCCATGATGTCTTCGTCGAAGATTTCCGACTTGCGGTCGGCGAGTTCCTTGAAGCGCACGAACGCTGCGTTCACGTCCGTTTCCGATTCCAGCGTCACGCCCAGGTCTTCGAGGCGCTGCTTGAACGCGTTGCGGCCCGACAGCTTGCCGAGCACGATCTTGTTCGTTGCCCAGCCTACGTCTTCGGCGCGCATGATTTCGTAGGTATCGCGCGCTTTCAACACGCCATCCTGGTGAATGCCCGATGCATGGGCGAACGCGTTTGCGCCCACTACAGCCTTGTTCGGCTGCACGACAAAACCCGTGATCTGCGAGACGAGCTTGGACGTCGGCACAATGTGCGTGGTGTCGATACCCAGTTCCAGCCCGTAATAATCCTTGCGCGTTTTCATCGCCATCACGACTTCTTCCAGCGCCGTGTTACCCGCGCGCTCGCCGAGACCGTTGATGGTGCACTCGATCTGACGCGCGCCGCCGATATGCACGCCAGCAAGTGAATTGGCGACGGCCATGCCAAGGTCGTCGTGGCAATGCACGGACCAGATCGCCTTGTCCGAATTCGGCACGCGTTCGCGAATGGTCTTGATCAGGTTGCCGTAACCTTCCGGCACGGCATAACCCACGGTGTCCGGAATATTGATGATGGTCGCGCCTTCGTCGATCACCGCTTCCAGCACGCGGCACAAGAAGTCGAGATCCGAGCGGCTGCCGTCTTCCGGCGAGAATTCCACGTCGTCCGTGAACTTGCGCGCGAAACGCGTGGCAAGACGAGCCTGCTCGTAGACCTGATCGGCGCTCATGCGCAGCTTCTTTTCCATATGCAGCGCGGACGTCGCGATGAAGGTATGAATGCGGAAGTGATCGGCGGGTTTGAGGGCGTCGGCGGCGCGCTGGATGTCTTTGTCGTTGGCGCGGGCGAGCGAGCAGATCGTGCTGTCCTTGATCAGGCCGGCAATAGTATGGATTGCATCGAAATCACCGTTGGAACTGGCTGCAAAGCCCGCTTCGATCACATCGACTTTCATCCGCTCGAGTGCTTTTGCGATGCGGATCTTCTCGTCTTTCGTCATCGACGCGCCGGGGGATTGCTCGCCATCGCGAAGCGTCGTGTCGAAAATGATGAGTTTGTCTGCCATGTTCGGGCTCCAGTAGGGAATTTTGGATTGATTAAAACGGCGGAGAAAGGCGATACGGAATTCGGGTGTTCGCGCCACCGCTGGCGTCGAAAACCACGAACGAGCAGACGGGAGGCGGGAAGCTCAGCGCGGCAGGCGCGCTAGTAGCGGTAGCGCGCGTAGCGGCGCACCGGCTAGGGACAACGAGAGGAGATGGGCGAAAAAATTCATTCGCAAACTATAACCACATTTTTAAGCGCGTGCAATTGGGCTTTCCGATCGGGGCGATTGGCGTTTTCGTCCTGGCGCAGTCGAAAAAAACGCGCACCGGCTGTAAGGACCGATGCGCGTTGACATCAATGCGCTTTTTCCGATGACCGGGCCGGATTCGGCCGGCCTCTCAAACTCATGTATCCCCACCAGGCGTAGCCCGAGAAGCCGTAGAGAACGAAGAGTCCGAACAGCATCAACGGCGGATCGGACGATACCAGCACGAACGCCACAACCACCAGCAACACGCCGGCGAACGGGACGCGGAACCTGACATCCAGCGCCTTGCCGCTGTAGAACGGCGCGTTCGAGACCATCGTCACGCCTGCATAGATGGTCAGCGCGAATGCCACCCAGGGCAGCCAGACCAGCTTGAGCGGCACGCGGTTATCGGTGGCGAGCCACACGAAACCCGCGATCAACGCCGCCGCAGCCGGGCTCGGCAAGCCCTGGAAATAGCGTTTGTCGACCACACCGACGTTCGTATTGAAGCGCGCCAGACGCAAAGCCGCGCCCGAGCAATACACGAAAGCCGCGAGCCAGCCCCATCGGCCGAGATCCTTCAGGATCCATTCGTACATCACCAGCGCGGGCGCAACGCCGAACGACACCATGTCGGACAAGCTGTCGAACTGCTCGCCAAACGCGCTCTGCGTATGCGTCATGCGAGCGACACGGCCGTCCATGCCGTCGAGCACCATGGCCACGAAGATCGCGATGGCGGCGATTTCGAAGCGCACGTTCATTGCCTGAACGACGGCGAAAAAACCGCAAAACAGCGCGGCGGTGGTGAATGCATTGGGCAGCAAGTAAATGCCGCGTTTTCTAAGGAACTGTTGCCGCTTCGCACGCCTCGTTTCGAGCACGCCGAGGTCCTGCGCCGATTTGTTGCGTCGAAACGCCCGCGGGGGTGTTGTCGTGCTTCGTGTCCGGCGCGGTTTGAGTGCCGCCATCGAGTCCTCCGTTGTGCAGCCTGGTTTTACCGCTTATCTATGCTTACTCTGCAAACTCGGCAAGAATCGTGGACGACGCCGATACCTTCTCCCCAATCGCCACGCGCGGACGGCTTCCAACCGGCAAATACACGTCGACACGCGATCCAAAACGGATAAAACCATAGCGCTGGCCACGATTGAGCGGTTCGCCCACGTGGACATAGCACAAAATGCGCCGCGCGATCAGGCCGGCGATCTGTACCGACGTCACCGTATGGCCCGCCGCGGTCTGGATCACGATGGCGTTACGTTCGTTCTCGGTCGATGCTTTGTCGACGGCCGCGTTCAGGTACGAACCCGGGAAATACTCGACCTTGCTGATCGCGCCATCGACCGGCGAGCGTTGCGAGTGGACATTGAACACGTTCATGAACACGCTGATCTTGAGCGCTTCGCGGTTTGCGTACGGGTCATGCGCCGTTTCCACAGCGACGATGCGGCCGTCCGCGGGACACAGCACGGCGTTCGCCTGAACCGGGATAGGACGCGCGGGATCGCGGAAAAACTGCACGACGAAGATCGCAAGCAGCCAGAACGGCCAGGCAAACCCGAAGCCGCCGATGGCCTGGATCAACACGGCAATGACAACCGCAATGGCAATAAACGGCCAGCCTTCGCGCGCGATGATCGGATGTGGATAGTTCATGAACGAGTTCTATATTTTTAGTAAAACCGTAGGATAGCAAAAGCCGTCCGGCGCCAAGCGACCCCGGACGGCTTTCGGTCTTCACTAAGACCGGCAAACAACACCGGTCGTTCAAGCGATATCAGGCAATATTTAGTTCTTCGACTGATCGACCAGCTTGTTTGCGGCAATCCACGGCATCATTGCGCGCAGTTTGGCGCCAACCGTTTCGATCTGGTGCTCGGCCGTGAGGCGGCGGCGCGATTGCAGCGTCGGCGCGCCCGCACGGTTTTCGATGATGAAGCTCTTCGCGTATTCACCCGTCTGGATGTCCGTGAGAACCTGCTTCATCGCTTTCTTCGTTTCAGCCGTCACGATCTTCGGACCCGTTACGTACTCACCGTATTCGGCGTTGTTCGAGATCGAGTAGTTCATGTTGGCGATACCGCCTTCATAGATCAGGTCGACGATCAGCTTCAGTTCGTGCAGGCATTCGAAGTAAGCCATTTCCGGCGCGTAGCCGGCTTCGACCAGCGTTTCGAAGCCGGCCTTGATCAGGTCGACCGTACCGCCGCACAGAACAGCCTGTTCGCCGAACAAGTCGGTTTCGGTTTCTTCGCGGAAATTCGTTTCGATGATACCGGCACGGCCGCCGCCGTTAGCCACCGCGTACGACAAGGCCACGTCGCGCGCCGAGCCCGACTTGTCTTGCGCCACTGCGATCAGGTGGGGAACGCCGCCGCCTTGTGCGTAGGTGCCGCGCACCGTATGACCAGGCGCCTTCGGGGCGATCATGATCACGTCCAGATCGGCGCGCGGGATGACCTGGCCATAATGCACGTTGAAGCCGTGAGCGAATGCCAAAGCAGCACCTTCCTTGGCGTTGTCGTGCACTTCGTTCTTGTAGACTTCAGCGATCTGCTCGTCCGGGAGCAGCATCATGACGACGTCTGCGCCCTTCACGGCTTCGGCCACTTCCTTGACCTTCAGTCCGGCCTTCTCAGCCTTGCTCCACGATGCGCCGTTCTTGCGCAGGCCGACCGTCACGTTCACGCCGCTGTCCTTCAGGTTCAGCGCGTGTGCATGGCCTTGCGAGCCATAGCCGATGATCGTGACCTGCTTGCCCTTGATGAGGGAGAGATCGGCGTCTTTGTCGTAGAAAACTTTCATGTCGGTTCCTTTGCCTTGAATAGATTCGTTGATTCGTTTAAGGGGTACTGATAACTGCGAGTTCGTTGCGGCGAGTCTCAAACCTTCAGAATGCGCTCGCCCCGGCCAATGCCAGAACTTCCGGTGCGCACGGTTTCGAGAATCGCCGTCGCATCAAGCCCCTGAATAAAGGCGTCGAGCTTGTCGCTCGCGCCTGTCAGTTCCATCGTGTAGCTTTTTTCGGTGACATCGATGATCCGGCCGCGGAAGATATCCGCCATCCGCTTCATCTCTTCCCGCTCCTTGCCGACTGCCCTTACCTTGATCAGCATCAGCTCGCGCTCGATGTGGGCGCCCTCTGTCAGGTCGACCACTTTCACCACCTCGATCAGGCGGTTCAGGTGCTTCGTGATCTGTTCGATCACGTCGTCCGAGCCAATGGAAACGATGGTCAGCCGCGACAGCGAACTGTCTTCGGTCGGCGCCACCGTCAAGGTCTCAATGTTGTAGCCGCGTGCGGAAAAGAGCCCGACGACACGCGATAACGCGCCCGGTTCGTTTTCCAGCAGCACGGAAATGATGTGTCTCATGATTTGCGTTCCCGATTAATCCAGTTGGATGGCGTGTTCTCGTCAGACCCGCGCGCAATCGAACGTCTTTTGTGAAGACGGGCGCGCGCGAATCCGCACAGGAAAACAGCCGTTATAGATCTTCCGATCCGAGCAGCATTTCCGTGATGCCCTTGCCTGCCTGGACCATCGGAAAGACGTTTTCGGTGGGATCTGTCTGGAAGTCGAGAAATACCGTGCGATCCTTCAGGCGCAATGCTTCTTTCAACGCCGGTTCGACATCGCGCGTATGTTCGATGCGCATGCCTACATGGCCGTACGCTTCGGCGAGCTTCACGAAATCAGGCAGCGCGTCCATGTACGAACTGGAATAACGCTTCTTGTATTCGATCTGCTGCCACTGGCGAACCATGCCGAGATAGCGGTTGTTCAGCGAGATGATCTTGATCGGCGTGTTGTACTGCTTGCACGTCGACAATTCCTGGATGCACATCTGGATCGAGCCTTCGCCCGTGATGCACAGCACTTCGTCGTCCGGATGTGCCATCTTCACGCCCATGGCAGCCGGCAAACCGAAGCCCATGGTGCCGAGCCCGCCCGAGTTGATCCAGCGGCGCGGCTCGTTGAACCGGTAGAACTGCGCGGCCCACATCTGGTGCTGGCCCACGTCCGAACAGACGTACGCTTCGCCGCCGGTGAGCTCCCAGGCTTTTTCGACCACATATTGCGGCTTGATGATCTCGCTCTTGCGGTCGAACTTGAGGCAGTCCTTCGAACGCCATGCTTCGATGTCCTTCCACCAGTCGGCAAGCGCCGCGGTATCGGGGCCATGGTCGGCCGTCTGCAATTGCTCGATCAGTTCCTTCAGCACTTCTTTCACGTCGCCGACGATAGGGATATCGACCTTCACGCGCTTGGAAATGGACGACGGATCGATGTCGATGTGAATGATCTTCTTCGCGTGCGACGCAAAATGCTCCGGATCGCCGATCACGCGGTCGTCGAACCGCGCGCCGATCGCGATCAGCACGTCGCAATGCTGCATGGCCATGTTGGCTTCGTAAGTGCCATGCATGCCGAGCATGCCGAGGAACTGCTTCTTGTCCGCACGATATCCGCCGAGACCCATCAGCGTGTTCGTGACCGGATAGCCGAGCAGATCGGCGAACTGGTTCAGCTCGCGCGCCGCATTCGCCAGGATGATGCCGCCGCCGGTATAGATATACGGACGCTTGGCCGACAGCAAAAGCTGCACGGCCTTGCGGATCTGGCCCGAATGGCCTTTGGTGACCGGATTGTACGAACGCAGCGAGACGGATTTGACCGGCTCGTATTTGCACGGCGTCTTTGAAACGTCTTTCGGAATGTCGATCAGCACCGGGCCGGGACGGCCTGTGCGCGCGATATAAAACGCTTTCTTGATGGTGGAGGCCAGTTCACGCACGTCCTTCACGAGGAAGTTGTGCTTCACGCACGGGCGTGTGATGCCGACCGTGTCGCACTCCTGGAACGCATCCTGGCCAATCGCCGCAGTCGGAACCTGACCGCTGATGACGACGAGCGGAATGGAGTCCATGTAAGCCGTGGCGATACCGGTCACCGCGTTGGTGACGCCGGGGCCCGAGGTCACGAGGCACACGCCGACGTTGCCGGTGGAACGCGCATAGGCGTCGGCGGCATGAACCGCGGCCTGTTCGTGGCGCACGAGGATATGCTGGATCTGGTCCTGCTTGTACAACTCGTCGTAGATATAGAGTACCGAGCCGCCGGGATAGCCCCAAATGAACTCGACGTTCTCGTCAGCCAGCGCGCGCATGAGCACGGTGCCGCCAATGGATTGCGCTTCGAGTGGGGGAGTCGTATCCGACGTGGAGAATTCCGCGCTGGGCATATTCATACATTCACCTTTCGAATTTTCGGCAAAAAATTGATTGGGTGCTCTCTGCCGGGCTTATGGCTCGGGTTCAAGCGGC
>Ga0153932_1000348_pt1 | contig 14251 bp, 22 predicted proteins | sample TSNJ016MetaG_FD_102273 | JGI IMG/M metagenome (GOLD analysis project Ga0153932, IMG submission 102273) | Attine ant fungus gardens microbial communities from New Jersey, USA - TSNJ016 MetaG | ecosystem: Host-associated > Fungi > Mycelium > Unclassified | place: USA: New Jersey, Wharton State...
AACTTCGCAGCACGCCAGACACCAGCAGTTCCCGACGATTACATTGCGCGGGGAAGTCCGGCGCGCACAGCGCCACACCCCTGACTCGATTGCTACCATTCGCTACGAACTTACGGTCCGGCTGGTCGCCGAACTCGATGTGTGTCTATGCTGTCGGAACCTGGGAAGACGCTTTGATTTAATGACACAGTAAGACTAACGGGTCGATGTCATGCCTCTGATCGTCTCAAGACGCAGCGTTGATCAACTGCTCGCTTTTTGCTCAAAGCAGGCTGGCCTTCTCAACGTCGAACAGATACGCTCGTGCGCCGTCGGCAAACGGGTTGTCCGTGTCGATGATCGGTGCGACTGAGCAGTCTTCGAGATAGCGTCCGCCGATCTCGGCCTTGTCCGCCACGACTGCGGCCCACACCGATGTCGCCGCCGCCTGCGGAATTTCCTTTAGCTGGGGCGGGGGCAGACCTGCATCGGCGCGCGCTTTGCCGACGGTCTCGAATAGACCCTGCAAATCTTCCTGAGAGAAATGACGCGGGAGATCAGTGAGACTGTTTCCAGGCATCACCGACGCGGCCCGAACGCCGCGATGACGATGTCGCCGATCAAATTTGAGTGCGAACAGAGCGTTGGCTGTCTTCGACCGGCCGTAGGCGACAAACGGGTCATATGCCTGATGCTCGAAGTTCGGATCGTTCAGGTCGACGTCTGCGACGCGATGCGCTTGCGACGACAACGCGACCAGGCGCCCGTTATCAACGAGCAGCGGCTCGATCCGGGTAATCAAAGCAAAATGACCAAGATGGTTGGTCCCGATCTGAAGCTCAAAACCATCGACCGTCCGACCAAACGGCGTTGCCATGATGCCCGCGTTGGCGATAATGGCATCGAACGGCCTGCCGTCAGCCAGCAGCTTATCGGCGCAGGCGCGCACGCTCTGTAAGGATGCGAGATCAAGTTCGATCAGTTCCAGGCAGCCGCCTGCTTGCAACGCAGCGTCACAGACAGAAGCAACGGCCCGTTCAGCTTTGGCGAGGTCCCGGACGGCACCAACGACGTTGGCACCATGAGCAACCAGTGAGCGGGAGGTTTCGAGTCCGATGCCCGATGATGCTCCTGTGACAAGAAACCGCTTTGCCTTGAGATCGACTCCAGAGAGCACCTCATCGGCGGTCGACTTTGCACCAAATTTCTCGGTCATATCTTTTCCTTGGATTTCATGTTTATTAAAGGCTTTGATCTTCTTCTGGCTAACCCTGACGTACTGACGAGCGCGTTCCGCTGTACAGGGGATCAGCACGTTGAAAGATCACATTGGGGCCCTGGCCAGAGACTGAAAAGCCGGACAGGGCGAATCAGAAAAGTCCGGTGGAGGCTCGCACCAGCCTGTCCGACCCCGTCAGGTACTCAGACCGCCCGCCACGCTGATCACTTCGCCAGTGATGTAGCCCCCGCTGGGTCCTGCGAGGAAGCAGACAAGGGCTGACACTTCTTCCAGCGTCGCGATGCGGCGAATGGGATGCGAATCAAGGAGCGCGTCGGGGATGGCCTTGCCCAGCACGTCCATCGCCATATCGGTCGGCATAACGCCGGGCTGGATGACGTTGGCTGTGATATTGCGTCCGCCAAGGTCGCGGGCGACGCCCTTCGCATATCCGATCAGCCCTGCCTTGCTACCCGCATAGTCAGCGGCACCCGTGAACGGAACGTGCGTACCTAGCAGTGAGCCAATGAAAATGATCCGACGACCGTTCGACAGTACGGGAGCAGCGGCGCGCGTGGTTGCCACTGTGCCCATGACGTTGATCTGCCACTGTCGATCAAGATTGACGATGTCGAGATCGGGAGCGTCAACCGTCTTGCCCTGCACGGCGATCGCTGCGTTATTGACGAGGATGTCGAGCTTGCCGAAGTGCGCCACCACCTTCTCAACTAAGGGCCTAGCTGCGGCCGTGTCAGCCTGGTCGCTCTGGATTGCGAGAGCCCGGACGCCCTTCGCTTTCAATCGCTCGACTACCGCTTCCGCTTTGTCGGCCGACGCGACATAGCTGATTGCCACGTCGGCCCCTAGCTCGGCGAATGCTTCCGCCGTGCTGGCACCGAGTCCGCGCGACCCGCCCGTAATGAGGGCAACTTTGCCATTCAATGATTTCTGCACGAAAGGTCCTGTTTAGTGACTGGATGCTCATGCCTTCAAACATCGGAAGATTTCATAACATTCATTACGATAACAAACGTTACGTTATCGGGTGCGAGACTGTCAAGCGGCTGTCGTTGAAATATCGATTGATGTCACGTTGGGATGAGACGTCGCGCCATCGCAAGATTGGCCGCAAGTTCGGAGCGCGTCTGGCGTTCCTGCTGTCATGCGGGCTGACCGGGGGCGCTGCGCCAGGACTCGCTGAGCGGGCTGTTGTCGACGGTGTCGAAGCCGAACTGGTTGTACAGTCGTGTCACCAGTGCAATGGCTTCAGGGAAGTCGCTCGAAGCAGAAAGCGCCAGACGGTGGGGCGATCCTGAGGGTGCGCCCCAACTGATAATCCTGGGGGCCTGGATGTGTGTGAAAGCCTTCACCACCTTGGAGGCAGGAAGCTGCGTGGCGAAGTTCGTGCACTGTCTTCTCGCCGGAGTCAACGATCGGGTATGACCGTCACGCCAGATCATGTAGTTGTTCGTGTCCAGTACGATCTTGCCCGCGAGCGCTTCCACAGGCATGTTATTGATGAGCCTGAGCCTGAGCGGGACGGCCACGACAACGAAGTCACCCGCCGCAGCAGCTTCGGCAGCAGTGGCTGCACGCGATGACGGTCCCAGTTCGTTGATGAGATCGTTCAATGTGTCAGGGCCCCGCGAATTGGAATGACGACGTCGTAACCGTTTGCGATGGCTGCACGTGCAACGTGGCTACCCACCTCGCCCGCGGCGATGATTCCGATTGTGGACATGAGTTGCTGCACCTCGAGTTGTGTTGAGCAGCCTGTTGATGCACGAGAGGACTGCTCTGTAGGTGATAGGAACCTTCCCGCGGAGGGTGGTGAATCGTAACGTATGTTACGATAACGATCGGTATGATATTAGGTAGGGTTGTTGTTAATCCCGACCGTTATGAGAAGAGCGAGGCAAGCTGAGTTATGGGACGTCACCGCGAGTTCGATGTGGATCAGGCGCTGGACGCAGCACTTGGCGTGTTCTGGAGCAAGGGCTACGAGGGTGCGTCTTACGCCGACCTGACGCGGTCCACGGGCGTTGAACGCCCGGCGCTTTACTCGGCTTTTGGCAACAAGGAGGACCTGTTCCGCCGAGCGCTTAAGCGTTATTACGAGCACTACCTGGGGTTTTTCGCGGCGGCGCTGGAGCTGCCGACCTCGCGAGAAGTCGCCACGTACATTCTCAAAGGCACGGCCGAACTCAACACCCGTTATCCGGATCGCAAAGGGTGTCTCGGCGTCCATGGTGCTCTCGCGGTGTCGGACGATTCGGAACCCGTCCGCCGTGCGGTCATCGAGGCGCGTGCGGACGGAGAAGCATCGTTGCGCGAGCGGCTCGAACGGGCGCAGCAGGAAGGGGATTTGCCGGAGACAACCAATTGTAGCGCGCTGGCCGCGTACGTGTGCGCCGTGGCCCACGGCATGGCTGTTCAGGCGAAGGCCGGGTTCAGTCGTGACATGCTGGAGGCTGTTGCCGAACAGGCGCTCTCGACATGGCCCACCAGCGCGCGTAGTACTCGAAAACGGAAATCATCTTCTGTCACCTGATTTCCTCCGACACGATGTCACGGCGCACGGCGCCGAGACTGATGACGCGTGCGTTGTTCACGTCCGGTGGTATCACGAGGCGCCACTCCTATCAGTAACTTGCGACGGGCAGTTCACGGTCGCGTGCTGCCGATCGCCATCGGGCTGGGACCGGCCACGTTCAGACAGACAACGATCGGTCGTGGATTGGCGACAAGTGACATGCTCGCAACAAGAAGAGACGTCTCACCAAGTCTAATTGGAATGACTTACGCCAAGGAATTTTTTGATCTTCAGCTTCAATTCGCCGGAAGAGTCTCGGAGCCAGGGCTATGCCGTTGCAGGCGGCTCTTCTTGACTTCACGAATCTCAACGTGCGGTTCGTTGGCGATCGAAAATTCGATGGTAATAGTCCGATCTGGACAGCATATTTGGCGGGGTTGGGGCGCGAGATCGACTTTGCGATTGGACGTATCGCTTTTACCGTCACAGCCGCACCGGGTTCAGCCCGCATCAGTTGTCGCGACGTTCGGATGTTTCTCGTACGCGATTGAGAATCCGGGCCGAATTCGGCTTCATTTCTATAACGCCGATGAGCAGCGGTACGGTCCATTGAGCGAGGAGCGGTCGGCCGCCCGGCTATCTGAGCTAACTTCGCTTGTAAACCACGTCCGCTTACAGCACAGGGCGGTCAGGCAAATAGCTGAGGTCTCGTGGCTATACAATTTGCCAGCCTATAGACGGTTGTATCCTGAGTGTTACGTTGCAACAGCGACCGTAGCTGCAAACAGGTTCCGTAACATGCCTCTTTGGGGGCAGTTTCTGAACCGCCATGGTCACATCAGGAAAGACGCTGTGGCGCTATTTACTCGACGGCTTACCGCTCAGAGGTATTGTCCGCGAGCACGACACGATTGCGGCCCGCCGCCTTCGCGTTATAAAGTGCGCGATCGGCCCGAATGATCGTGTCGTCAACCGACTGGCCTAAGCGGTGACCCGCAACGCCAGCCGAGAAGGTAAAGCGCATGTCACCTTGCTCGCTTGCGACGCGTAGCACAGCGATGCGCTCACGTAGGCGTTCCATCGCTTCGAGTGCGTGAGACACGTCGGCCTCCGGCATAAGGATAAGAAACTCCTCGCCTCCCCAGCGCGCCACCGTGTCAACACTGCGCACACTTGCGCGCGCCACTTCGGAGAAACAACGCAGTATCTGGTCGCCGCCAGCGTGGCCGAAGCGATCGTTGAGTTGCTTGAAAAAGTCAAGATCGAGCAATGCTACGGCAAATGGCTGCACCGCACGGTCCACGCGGGTTACCTCCGTCAGCAGCAGCTCCCGGGCACGGCGGCGATTGGCCAGTCCCGTCAGATCGTCGAGCGTTGCAAGGTCCTTGATGCGGTTCAGTGCCGCCTTTAAATCTACTCGTTGTTGTTTTAGTCGTGCCTGCAATGAGTTGAGCCTCATGGCCAAGGCCGATGCCCCCGGCAAAGTAATCATGCATACGAGGAAGTTGGACAGGTCCACGACTGTTGAATAGCGGCCTGGCCAACGAGCATGCATCCACACTATGACCGTGCCCATTACCACGAGCGCGAAGACCGTCAGTTGCACCATTCGGCGCCACCCTATAGAGAACGCGCCAAAGTTCAAGACAACGACGAACGGGAGCAGAACCGCGCTTCGAGCAGCCCCTGTTATCGTATACCCCGCCATCACCGCGAAAATCGCAAACAGGATCTGCGCCTGACTCAGTGCTGCGTCCTCGAATCGCCTGCTCCATCCGATGCGGATAAGCAGGTGAAAAACGCAGAGACAGATCAGCACGCATGCAATCCACGCAAGGATGGCAATGCCCGAGACGACTTTTGAGCGCGTGAACAAACTCATCACCCCGGCACAACCCGCATAGATTACAACGGTCAGCCACCAATGCTGGAGCCTGATCCTGGTGTCGCGCTCATCGGTCCAAAGTGCTGTCGCGAGGCGGCGTTGAAATGGGAGTCTCATACGTTACGGACCACCTCAGGATTCGGGACTATTTCGCACGCTAGCGGCAGTGCACAATAAGTGAATCAAAGATTATCATCCGCGCGAGATCGCGTCCCAGATGCTTTGTTGCGGGATAACCCGACCTGGGAACAGCAAAACTTCATGAGAATGGACGCGCCGAATGGCGCCGGTGGACTGTCCGGCTCCAAGTGATTCCTGCCCGAGTTATCGGCGAATCCCAGCGAAAGTGTTGTCCAGTGAAACCCTCGGTCACTAGCTTGCCGCGGCCAGCCAAAAAATCGAGGCCCGCCAGTTCTCGTGTCTGCTGACCAAGACGAGCCTCCGATGCTTTCGGTTCCAATGTGCAACAAGAAAATTGAGGAATATATATCATCTTGTGACGTATACTGAAAATGAATTCATCGTCGATCAGTGGCAAAGCTGGTGTTGATTCAGCCGTAGAGCAGGAATTTCTCACGGCGTCGTCGCAATGTTGGATGACCTGTTGAAGATCTCCCGCCTCGCCGTTCGGTGAAGGTTGGCCTGGTCGCCATCGGGCATGACCGTATGGCCTGTTCGCGCGTTGGTGGACGATGGAAAAGTAGGCAATTGTGAACGTCCCCATGGAATCGGGGACGAAAGGAGATCACCGTGAATATCGACTTTTACTGGCTGCTGTTCTTTCTCTCGTTGTTCGTCTTTGCCGCGATCGGTTTCGGGCTGGCCGCGCTTTTTCCCGTGGAACGCACTATTGAACGGTCGCGTGTCGCGCATCGAGACAGACGTTATTGACGGAAACTGAAAAGCTGGTGGTTGTGCGTCAGTGGGCTATGCCGTCCGGATCGAAAGGGCGACGAAGGAAGAGACAACCAAGAAGGAAACGGAGGCGGCAATGATGGAATTTCTAGTACAACTTGTTGTTGTGGCCGTAATACTTGCGATGCTGGTTCTTTTCATTTTGGCCTTGGATCGCAAGCCCCACCGACGGAATCAGGATTCCCAGACCGTACACCGTCGGCATCGGTGGAACCGGATGGACAGCGGACGTTGACGGAAACGACGCTGATTGCGTCGTTGTCACTCCTTTTTGATGCAGAGTAACGGCGGCTCGGCTATCACGCTGCGTAACTCAAGCTGCAGGACTCTCGTGAGCCGCTCGGACCGCGGCGCGTAGCCGGCTAGATCCGCATCCGTTCTTGAGATGTTCTTCATGCCGACGAATCCAGCCGATTGAGACGATGAAGCGCCAAGCGATAGCTCGGTCCCCTGTGATCGAGGCGTGCTGAAAACTGAAGTTCTTGTCAGAGGCCCCAAATGATGTCGGCATTTTGCTTCTGTGCTTCACGCAGCATGTCGAGAAAAGGATAGGCCCGTTGAGATAGTCCTGCAGGATGTTCGTGATGACCGCTGTGCACCGAACGGTGGAGCTCATCGTGTTCGACAGCCGCTTTTTCGTCCTCCGAGATCGCGGCCTCAAGGCGGTTGATGACGTGCGGTAGTTCACCATGGGTGATGACGCCACGGGTGTTTAGCCGCTTGCCGACAATTCCCAGCAGATAGCTTGCGAGATCCTTGAGCATCAGGACATTGGGCGTGGCATTCGATTGAAATGTGATCAGCATGATGTTTATTCTCCTGTTTCACATACCGCCCTGTGCCGTCGGATGCGCTCGCGCAGGCACGCCATAACTACGAACCGAGCAGTCTGGAACGGGAACCGCCTATCCAGAATTCGTGGTGCGGTCATGGATCGTATGTGAAGTAAAACGTAATTCCATGGATCGGTACATACCTGAAGCTATTTATATCATAACATGATGTAAATAGCAAGAACATCGCTGTTTCGGCCGTTCGACTCCGTTAAGGCGCATGCATCGAGGATCCTCGGATGGCAACGCCGCTGGGCGGTGCGGGACTCAGAGGCAAGGGCCGATTTGGAATGCCCTTTTAGATATGCGTAACAGAACGATCAACCAAGGTGTTGGATTCGACCTGGAGGAAAGCGGAACGTCGTGGCTCAGCTTTGTGTGCGCACGGCACTGTAAAAAGGACCCGGCGTTTCTGTCGGGCCCAAAAGCGGATGGTCTGCACAGCCAAGCGGTGGAGGTCCCGCTGGCTACGTTCCTATCGAGGCTGGACCATCACGCGGCCCGTCAACGAGAGATGCCGGCCCAAGAGGGCTGGGCTCACGACGCGAAGCGTGTGCATCCCTCACGTTCAGAATAGATTCTGCTACTTAAACCAGGCTTAGTTAACAGGACCTGCGCGAAGCTCATCAAGACCGAGCGCGGCCTCGGATAGGTGCGATGCCAATGCCAACATCTATTCCGACTTTCCGAACGCGAGCAACGCATCGATTGCGTGGCGGACCTGGGATGTCGCATCAAGTGCCTCTTCCAGCGACTCATAGCGCAAACTGATGTTTGAGTCGACCTGGCCTTGCAGCCCGTCGGTAGCCAACTTGTCGTCGCGCAGGTTTCGAATCGTGATCTCGAACGTTCGAGGAGCCGGCTCGCCGACGAAGATAGCGTAATCACGATATGTCTCACTGTGATGAATCGTCACGAACTCCTCCGTTTCGACGGCGGTAGAAAGCATCCCTGAATTTGGTCCAACCTACATCGACTGTTTTCTCGAATTCGAACGCGTGCGGCGTTACTTCGGCTCTGTCAATTAAGCGGCCTACGCTCTCGATAAATGTATCACAATGTGAAATATAATTCAGATAGACGTCCGATTTCTTCAATCCGTGCGAGACGTGTCACGCGTCGTGATCCAGCTGCAATTGAGGCACGGCGAAACCGCAATGCCGGTCGCGCACGGTGTGTTCACAGGAGATCCAAATGGCGATGAGCCCACGGCAGACCGAGATCATCAAGTCGAGCGCCGGCGTTCTCAGCGAGCACGGAATGACCGTAGTGACTCGGTTCTACCGCCGGCTCTTCGAACGTCATCCCGAGTTGAGGAGTCTCTTCAACCACGCCAACCAGAGATCCGGCGGACAGTCGGAAGCCCTTGCGCATGCGGTTTGGGCCTACGCGTCCAACATCGACAATCTCGCTGCGCTCGCGCCCGCCGTCAGGCGCATCTCCCAGAAGCACGCAAGTCTGGGCGTTCAGCCCGAGCACTATCCCATCGTGGGCAAGCACTTGCTCGCAGCGATGAGCGAAACCCTGGGCGATGCCTTCGACGAGGAAACGCACGACGCCTGGGCTGCCTCCTACCAGCAACTCGCTGACTTCATGATTGGCGCCGAAAGGGAGCTGTACGATCAGCGTGCGACGCATCCGGTGGCTGGATCGGTTGGCGCCGCTTCGAGGTCATGCGCAAGGTTGACGAAAGCGAGGAGATTTCATCGTTCTATCTCGTGCCAACGGACGGCAAGGAACTTCCTCCCTTCGATCCGGACCAGTTCGTTTATGATTAAGCACTATGTCGGCGACCTCAGTCTCGAACAGCCGCGCCAATACAGCCTGTCGGATGCACCGCACGGAAAATGGCTGCGCATTTCCGTGAAGCGCGAGGCCACCGACAACGGAGACATCACAAAACCGGCCGGTCAAATCTCCAACCTGTTGCATGACGAGCTGCATGTTGGAGGACATGTCGAGGTTAGTGCTCCGTATGGCGATTTTGTCCTGGACCGCACGAAGCGAACACCGGTCGTACTCGTGAGCGGCGGCGTCGGCCTTACTCCGATGATCTCCATGCTTGCGACAATCGTCACGGATTCCGCCACGCGCCGCGTCAGTTTCGTCCACGCTTGTCGCAACCGTCGAGTGCACGCGTTTCGCGAATGGCTCGACGACGTCGTTGCGGATCATCCGAATGCGACGAAGGTCACCTTCTACGAAGAAGTCGACCCGAACGACGTGCTGGACAGAGACTTCGATTTCACCGGCCGCCTCGACCTTGCGAAGATTCGCGAAGCCGTTCTGCTTCGCGACGCGGACTACTACGTGTGCGGGCCGATGCCGTTCATGCGTGCGCAGGTCGACGCATTGAAGGCACTGCACATCGACGTATCGCGAATTCACACTGAGATTTTTGGAGTCGGCGACCTACGCTAGGCATCGGATGACACGCGGAGTGAATGAGGTGGATTCGATCGGTCGACGCGACACCTCTGATGATTGCGACGACCCCAGCCGCTGAAGGTCGCTATCCTGCTAGCGATGTTAGTTAGTTATGTTGGCGCCCCGAGTCAATCGATTGAATTCAGTGCTAATCTGAAGATCGGGATTTTCCCCAGTCTTGGGAGAACGTGATGCCATCAGACCCTACCGCAAACCCTACCGTGCCACCGGCGACGCGAGATAAGCCGGTCCCTGCTTCGACGCCGCAGACCGAACCGCCACGTCCAGACGCAGATAAAGCCGAACCGGCACCGCATGAGCGCCCGCCAGTCCGGTCAGACGACAACTGACTTTCCCTACGTGCGCCGCGCTAGCCAGTTCCTGCACGTGCGGCCGACCTAAACGGAGCGCTGGTACACGGTTTATTCGCCCGTGCTCTGCAAATACGCGTCGCGGGCTTTAACTACGAACGACCCCTGCCTCCGGGGTGGAAATCCCTGCAGCCAGGATCGATCTGGATTCAAGCCCGGCATTCGTTGCTCCCTGACGCGCCTACCCGTGCCTCGTCTCTTCGCTGGTCTTCAATATGGACCGGGGCGAGTCGACTCCAGGCCAAACAGGAGGAAAAACACCCAGACATTGAGCGGTCTGCTGCGATGCCTGATGGACACTGACAGGACATCGACACGCACTGCCGAGCGTATCGTTTCGTTCGACACGGGTTACTCATGCAGCAACATGCGACTCCATGTGACTGAGCATCGGCGCGCCGGATTCAGACCTTTTTCACGTAAGCGCTACACCATCCCTTTGCATAAACCAGCTTGCCGCCGTAGGTTGGACAAGGGCCCGTTTCCGAGCCGGGCTTGCCCTGATACAACTGGCAATTGGCACAGGTCTGCCCAGCCTTATACTGGGCGAACTTTGCTTGGTCGACTTTGGCCGCGTCCATCTTGTAGCCAAGTGCCTGTGCGGTCGGATCGTTCTCGGCAAGCAACGGGGCGTCGGCTCGCGCCTCAGTGGAAAGAACCGTCGTCGATGCAAAGGATGCGGCAAGTAGCATGAAATGCCGGCGGGAGAGTGACATGGCAGGAACTCCTATAGAAAAATGGAGCAGACGGATCCGAGGCGTGCCGCCCGTTGTCCGGTCGCGTTGACTGGATCCTGTCGGTCCATGAAAGACCGGTCAGCATATGCCGTACCCGCCGAATAGATAACCGGCTTGCTGGCACTTCGCCTGCCTTGAAATCAGCATTTCGCGATTTCGTTGACAACCCATCGATGATATCGATAGTCATCGTATTATATCATAATACGATACATATTTTTGCGCGTGCTGGCGAATTGCTTCGCTTGCTGGACAGATAGATTGGGCGGCCTTCCTCGTCTCAGATTACGGTCTTCCTCGATCCGAACGGATCGCTTCTTTCGCCGTGCGTGACGCTGTTATGAGGCACGCGGACCCGCGCACCTCTCGACCAGTTGATATGAAAAATGTCCGTCATAACAGTGTGAACTTCGACGGTATCGACGATGCGCTGCTTGTACTACGCATGGGCACAGGATCGGTGCGTAGGTCTTGCTTTTATATATCATGTAGTGATATAAAATTGGCGTGACAATAGCAAGGCCAAATCTGAAACTGCCGATGGTGTGACAGCTGGAACGAGACAACTGATGGACTTTCGGCACAGTGAACGTGCAAAACGGGGCCATAGTGAAGGAGGTAACGTGATGATCATCAATGATTTCGAAATCGGGTATATGGTGATCGTCTTTGCATTGCTCGGAGCTATTTTGCTCGGCGGCCTGCTCAGTGCATTACATCTCGACCGATGGCATCCGCAAATGCTTGGTGCAGCGATGGGCGCACTCTTGGGCGTCGCGTTGATCGAAGCTGTTGCGCTGATCACATAGAGAGACCTATCGAGAGGCACACGGATCGCACTTGGACGGATGGCGGGCTGCCGCCGGTGCTCTCGCGACGGAGACGACGATTCGACCTTCTATGCGGATTCTGCTGCATCACGGCGCAACGCCGGAAGACAGGACTGCGCTACGCTGCGGCCCGTTACTCGCGAAGCGAATGGAGGCCGAGAGCCACGTGCTTCCAGTTTTCGACTGCTTGTATTGGGCACGCGGGTACAACGTCATGTCCGCGATCAGCTTTGGTCTCGACGAATAAGCTGCCCGATAAATTCTCGAAAATGGAGGCGTATATGGTCGATTTATTGGTGCCAATCGTTGTCGCGGCGATGGTGTTCGCGTTGGTGGCTCTGCTAGTGCTAGTCATCGACCAATGGCGTCGACAATCTCTTCGCGAACGAATTGTCGCGCGAGCACGCCGCAAAGACGGCCGTGGTCGACCGCATGTACAACGCTGACGCTGAATGAGCAGAGCAGGGCCGTCCTCACACCGCGGGCCAAATGAAAATCACATGCTCGCCGGCATTTGAGGGCCCGTTTGCTGCGTCGCCGAGACAACGACCATGCGATGCGGCGCTACCGCGAATCGGCCATCCGGTGAAAACGATCGGACCGCTGGATGGCAAGTCTGGCAGGAGGCTGCCGTATGGTCCGGTAAGCGTTATTGAAGCCCCAGCCGCGAGGTGCGCAGCCTGCCTGACTGCGTAAGGTATGTGCGTGCTCGACATCGGACCGTTGGAACCGGCGCCGCAGTCTGCGCAGGAAATTGCCGCGCAGTCACGGATTGACACCATCTCATTCGCTGCGCTCAGTCCCGGTCCGCTTAGCCCAAGGATGGCCAATGTGGTTGCGAACAAACGCAATGCCTCCGAACGATTCATCTCAAGCCTCTTTGAAAGTGTCAGCAACGCGAAAGCCACTGGCGAGCCTTCATCGCCGGTGCAGAGTCACGACGCGGTTCGCATCGTTTCGCTTTCTTCCGATGCAGGATCACGTCGATCAGTTCCGTCAATGGAGCGCAACCCAAGCATCAGAACTGTCCGTAGGCCGCCCGGACCGACAGCGCGTCGCCGGCTAGATCCGCGCTCTTTCTTGAGACTTCCTTGACGTCGACGAATTGAGCAGATTGAGACGATGATCCATAGCGCGGAGCGATAGCCTCATTGTCTATGATAATCCTATGTGCCGTCCTGCCGTCCTGCCGTCCTGCCGTCCTGCCGTCGTGTGCCGTCTCAGTCCGGGCAGGTTGGCAAAGCCCCTTTTGCCCGGTGGACAATTCAGATAGCAAGAATGCTCATCGCCTGGCGCTTCAGATCAAGGAGGGCAGGTGCCAGCGTCATTTCCCAGTCGCGTGGACGCGCTGGCGGGACACTGCTTGTCAAGGTCACTCGTTTAGGCCGATTGCTCACCACCACCAATTGGTCTCCAAGTAGAATCGCCTCGTCAATATCGTAGATGATGAACACAACGGTTGCGTGGAGGTGCCCCGACAGTTCGAGCGGGAATTACTGCATTGTCCGGCGCGTTTGCGCGTCCAGTGCGCCGAACGGTTCATCCATCAACAGACCACGTGCTCGCATGACCAATTCCCGGGCAATAGCCACGCGTTGCTGCATGCCGCCAGACAATTCGTAGGAGCGGTGTTTCTCGAACCGTTTGAGTCCGATGTCGTCGATGACCTGGTCGACGCGCTCACAGTCGATGTGTCGCGCTTCGCGCATCTTCAGGCCGAATGCAATGTTGTCGCGCAGGGATAATCATGAATACGGACCCCTTGCTGAAACACCACCATCTGATTCGGTCCGGGCTTGACGATGCGTATGCCGTCCAGTATGAGTCGACCGGAGATCGGCGCGGTAAGATCTCACAGCATATTCAGCAGAGTCGACTTCCCCTACCGCGACGCACCGAGGATGGTCACGAACGTACCGACCTCGATGGTAAAGGAAATGTCTTCGAGGGCATCAGTCGCACCACAATCTTTCCATGCCTGAGCAGATAAACGGGGGACGTTGTATCCGTCACTGGTCCTTCGATCCTCTTCGATTCGGCGTGACCTTGGCTACGGACCGTGACCCTTTCCCATGTTCTTGAATGTCTGCTGCCGATGGTGTTCGCGACGATAGTGGCAAGCTACAAAAATCGCTGCGAACACGATCACGAATGAGCCCATCAAGACGCCTGCCGTAAATTCGGTCATCGCATTACCTTCACCTTCACGGCCTGCGCTTAGAGATTAAGTGTGACCAAGCTAGCAAGGATCGTCCGCGGATTTGCAGTTGGACCGATCAGAGCTTTGTCATCCAGACGTCGATCTATCTCGGTCATCCCATACTCAGCCGCGTAGCGACAGTCAACCGCGTAGCGACAGGCCCGCGTCCGGATTTGAGAAGCGCTTAAGTACCCCGGACGTAACTAGTCAGCAGCTAAAGGCGAGGGAACGTGTCCAGCGAAGCTGAGAGCGAGCGCGGCCATGAGCGGGCGACGTTGTTTGCGCAGGGTAGCCAGATACGATCGGATGATGCAAAACGCCT
>Ga0153932_1000349_pt1 | contig 14196 bp, 12 predicted proteins | sample TSNJ016MetaG_FD_102273 | JGI IMG/M metagenome (GOLD analysis project Ga0153932, IMG submission 102273) | Attine ant fungus gardens microbial communities from New Jersey, USA - TSNJ016 MetaG | ecosystem: Host-associated > Fungi > Mycelium > Unclassified | place: USA: New Jersey, Wharton State...
GAGTTCTCGGCGGATGCGCGGAGCGGGTTGGCGACGACGTGCGAGGCGGCGTATACCGAACGGCTTGTCGGTGGGGTGGACGGGGTGTCCAGTTGGGCGGGTTCACCCAGCACGAGTGTGCTGGGTGAACCAGATCTGTCCGGAAGTCGGATCAAGTTCATATATCCTCCTGTAATCGCTTTCTTGATGTTGTGCATTTCACACTATACTGTCTTAAACAGTCAGGTCCATGGCTTTGCGTGGTTCCTATCATCAGTGTAAGCACTTACAGGAGCGAAGATGAGACAGCCTTCAACCCGTTCTGTGGAGAGGTGTTGGGCACTGATCACCGCGATACTCAGGGTGAGCGATGGACGGCCAGAATCCACGAGTACCTTCACCCGTTCGGGCGGTGGGATCAGTCGAGCGCCCGCTGTGGGATTTCCGGTCCCTGGTGTCGAAACCTTCGTAGATTCGCGGCAATGGCGGGGACAGTCCAATGCGTTCGCGACCGAAGTCCTCGTCGAACCCTTCGCTTTGGATGGCGAAAGGATCTGCGTCGAAGCCATTTCATTTCGATGTCGCACTGGTCCGTCGCATGCTGCGCGTTACGTAACCCGCGTGGTCCTGCCTGTCGACGGAGGGTGCTCGATCACATGACCAATCCGGCGACCGCGGCCGCGGTCACTCTGAACAACGACGTCACGATGTCTGCTCTTGGGTTCGGGCTGTTAAGAGTCTCGGACGGAGACATGGACGCTGCGGTGTCGTGCGCACTGTCCGCCGGCTATCGTTCGTTCGATACGGCTCCGATATACGGAAACGAGGAAGCGCTCAATCGCGCATTGGCTCGGTCGGATGTTGACCGGGACGAGGTCTTCGTGACTACCAAGATATCCAACCAGGACCACGGATACTACCGCACATTGGATGCCTTTGGTGCCAGTGAGGCGAAACTCGGCCGTATCGACATGTGTCTTATTCATTGGCCGGCGCCACGTCGAGGACAGTACTTGGGCACGTGGCGTGCGCTCGAGAAGCTGTATTACGAGGGGCGGGTGCGGGCGATCGGTGTCTCGAACTTCCAACCCGAGCAACTCGAACGGCTTCTGGAGGTCGCCACAGTCACCCCTGCAGTGAATCAGATTGAATTGCATCCACTGCTCACACAGTCGGAATTGACCAACCTGCACCGCGCGATGGGTATTCGCACACAGGCCTGGTCACCGTTGGCGGGAGGGCTGTTAATTGATCAGGCTGTGCTGGCGGAGTTCGCCGTACGGCACGGCGTGACGGTTGCGCAGATCGTTCTGCGGTGGCACCTGCAGATCGGGACGATTCCACTACTCAAATCCTCTGCAGTGCAGAGGATGGGGCAGAACAGTGATGTGTTCGGATTCAACCTGTCCGATGAGGAGATCGTCGCGATATCAGCTCTTAACAGAGATCAGCGCACAGGACCGCACCCCGATGACGTCGAGTAGTGCAGACTCGCGCGGGCGTCGCGGCCCAGGGAATGTCCGACGGCTGGATGACGCCTACGTTGAGGTGCGGTACGACGGTCAGTTGAGGTCGCTGGGTGGGGTGGCCTTGTGGAGTAGCTCTGTCAGTGGGCCACGGCTGATGTGAGGTACGTGATGCTGGAGTAGTTGCGTAGTGATTAAGTCGCTCGCGATCCCGATAGCGGGTTCCTCCTCTACCGGCTAAGGCTCCGGCGCTAGTGGACTTTTGACGCATTGTTTTTTTGATTGCTCTAGCGTGAGTTCCCTGACGAGGCAGCACTTCTTGTCGGCGCAGTCGATCGGCATGGACTTGTTGATCGAGTGCGCCGCCCACCCCGCAAACTGCAGCATTTGAGGCGCCCACGGCGCGGACTCGGTGTTGTGCTAGCAAAGTCTGTAAGCGATTTCAGAATGTCGAAATCAAATGGACCCTGCCCGTACAGGCGTCATGCAGTAGTTGACTTGTGGCGCGGATCACGGTAGGAAAGCGTTTACAGAATGCTTCCAGAAAGTGGACGACGATGACACGGACACACCGAGCAATCGGAATCAGAGCGGCCGCCAGGGCCGTCGGCGCCGCCACAGTGCTTGCCGTCATGGCGAGTTCCACCATTTCTTGCTCCACGGGATCGGAACAGATCGAACGGGACGGATCAGTCGTCGATCGCAACGACATGGTCATGGTTTCTGAGGTTCGATCGCTCACCAACCCGTACGAGGCTGCATGGGTGCAGGGCAGTCGCGCGTACGCCGAATCGCTGGGGATCGAGCTGAAGGTGATTGTGTACGGAGGAGACTCGCAGAATGCGCTGTCGCAGCTGCAGTCCGTGCTCGCGGCGGGCAAGACGGTTCTGCTCAACATCAACCCGAACACGAGTGCCGACACCCCAGCAATCGTGCGTGCCGTGCAGAACAGCGGTGGTTGCGCGGTCACGCAGTGGAGCAAACCGAATGATCTGCACCCGTGGGATGTCGGTGTCGGATGGGCTTCCTACGTGGCCTATGACGGAGTTCGGCAGGGGACTGATACTGCGAACACGCTCATCGATTCGCTCGGCGGAGAAGGCGGCGTCATCGCGTTGCAAGGACTGCTCGCCAACGAGATCAGTCAGACCCGGTTCGAGGGGTTCCAGCAGGCCATCGGGGAACAGTCTGGCGTCGTCCTGCTCGACGATCAGCCCGCGGACTTCGACCGCAACAAGGCTTACACCACCACGCAAACCTTGCTTAACAAGTACGGCGAACAAGTGAATGGTATCTGGGCTGCAACAGATTCCATGGCACTTGGTGCATTGCAAGCCGTGCGTGAAGCAGGCAAGGCCGGGGAGATCAAGGTCGCCAGCGCTGCAGACGCCACTCCGGAAGGGCTGGATGCCATCGTGAAAGGCGAGTTGGTCTCCACCTACACCACCGACCCATATTTCAACGGTGCTATGGGGCTTGCAATCTGCTACCAGTCCCTGGTCGGAGAACTAGACGTCGAGTCGTTGCCCCGAGAGAATCGTGAGTTTTACGTTGACCAGTCTCTGATTACCGCAAGCAATGTCGACCAGTTTCTCGCCGAACCCAGTGACGCGGAGATCGTAAGGTCGGTCCAAAATCCGTTCTCCCGTATTACCGGCCCGGTTACTCGATAGCCCCGTAATCGGAGCACGACCCCACAATCTTCCGAAGGAGTGACGATGTCGAAGACTGAAGTGCCCGAGGAGGTGACGAACACAGCTGAGACCGCTGCGCCGGTAAGCGCCATGCGGTCGCGCGTGCGCCCGTTATTCTCCATCGCCGGCCCGTTCACGGCCTTAGTAGGGCTGTACGCCATCTTTGGCGCGCTCGCTCCAGGTTTCGCGACGGTGAGTAACGCGATGGCGATCGTGGAGCAGGCCTCGATTCCTGTGGTTCTCGCGATGGGTGCCACCCTGGTCGTCCTGGTGGGCGGCGTGGACCTGTCGATCGAGGGCGTGATGGCGGCCAGCGGGTTGACGTTTGTCCTGCTCGCGGCCAATAGTGTGAACGGCAACGATCTGGGACTTGTCGCAGTCGTGCTGGCGCTGGGGGTCGGCCTGTTCTTCGGCGTGATCAATGGAGTACTACACGTGCTGATTCGGGTGCCGTCCTTCCTAGTAACGCTGGGGACGTGGTTCGTCGGACTGGGTGTCGCAACAGTGCTCTTCGGCACAGCCACTCCTCAACTTGCCGACCCGTCACTAGCTGCCTGGGCAGGAGGCCACTGGCTCGGGCTTCCTGTTGTTGTCGTCTTCGCGTTCGCCGCGGTTGTCGTGACTACGTTGTTGTGCAAGGGGACTCGACTCGGTCTGCATACCTATGCGATCGGTGGCGATGAGGCGACCAGCAGGCTGGCAGGCGTCCCGGTTGGGCGCACCAAGATCTTTCTGTTTGCGATTGCCGGACTACTGTCCGGACTCGGGGGTGTACTGGCGACCATCCGACTCGGCGTTGGAGACGTGAATGTCGGCTCGGGAAGCCTGTTTCTTACGCTCTCCGCCGTAGTCGTCGGTGGCACTCTGCTGAGTGGCGGTCGTGGTGGTCCCCTGCATTCCCTCGTCGGAGTGCTGATTCTCGTGGTCCTAGGCAATGGACTTCTTTTGTCGGGTGCCAGCCCATACATCCAGCAAGGCGCGCAGGGGCTGATCATCGTACTCGCGGTGATCGTGACCGGGTGGCCTGTTCGCCGTCGACTGAGGGTCGTGAAATGACACCTATTCTGGAACTTCGCAGTGTCTCGAAGAAATTCGGTCCCAATACCGTTCTCGACGACGTGAGCATCTCCATTGCTCCGAATGAGGTGGTTGGGCTGATCGGAGAGAACGGTGCTGGAAAATCGACGTTGCTCAAGGTCCTTGCCGGAGTTCACAGGCAAGACGGTGGTCAAGTAATGATGGGCGGGCGTGAAGTGAGCTTCGCAAGCCCAACCGACGCCGCTGATCACGGGATCGGCGTTGTACATCAGGAGCAGTCCTTGCTTCCCAATCTCACAGTCGGCCAGAACCTCATTCTCGGACACGAAGGCAACACCGCCAGCGCCGGATTTCTACGCCGCAGCCGTATTCGGGCCCGTGCCCAAGAGATGTTGTCGGTGGTGGAGTCAACCGTAGACCCGGGAGTTCTCACCGAAACGCTGGGTTTCGCCCAACGCCAGATGGTGGAGGTAGCACGAGCAGTCAGTGGACGCCAGGTGAAGCACCCACCGCTCCTTATCCTCGACGAGCCGACTTCGGTGCTCGAACCCGACGACATCGAAGTGCTGCATCGGCGAGTAAGCGCCCTCAAGGAGCACGGCTCCGTCATCTTCGTCTCCCACCGACTCGACGAGGTTCTTCGCTTTTCCGACCGAGTATATGTATTGCGCGACGGAAAAGTTGTAGGTGAGCAGAGCTCTTCTACAGCAACCGAATCTGCGTTGTATCAGATGATGATCGGGAAGGGTGCGGTTGAGGAAATCTACTCTTCGGAGCGGAAACAGGATGTCGACAGGGGCGGCAAACCGACTCTGTCGGTCCGCAACCTCACATGCGGCGACAAGGCGACGGACGTCTCACTCGACGTTCATCCGGGTGAGATCGTATCAGTGGTGGGAGTGGTTGATTCCGGTCGAGAAGAGATCGCCCGCGCAATCTTCGGCGCGGTCCCCATCGAGTCGGGAACTGTCGAGATTGGCGGACAATGTTCGGAACCAGGGTCACCCGCTGACGCCGTGCGTTTGGGCGTCGCTTACGTTCCCGCCGAGCGTCGCATCGAAGGAATGATCGCGGGGGCGACAGTCGCGCAGAACATTGCGGCGGTGCATCCCGTGAAGGCGGGCGGCGGCCGGGTCTCCTCAGGATCCCGAGTGGAGCAGACCGCGCGCGTCTGGATCGAGAGACTCGGTATCCGACCCGCCAACCCCGACGTCGACATTGCGCGACTGTCCGGCGGAAACCAACAGAAGGCCGTGGTGGCCAAGTGGATCCTCGCTGACAGCCTGAAACTCCTTATTCTCGATCACCCCACCCGTGGGCTGGACATCGGAGCTAAGGAAGACTTATACGCAGTCTTTCGCGACCTCTCCGACAAGGGAGTGGCGATTCTCGTGCTCGCCGACACTCTGGACGAGGCGATCGGTCTCGGTCATCGGGTGATCGTAATGCGGGACGGTGAAATCACCGGCACATTCGACTCGTCACCCGGAAACCCGCCAAGCAAACTCCAACTCCTCAAGAAGATGATGTGATCGCCTTGGCAACAACGACTTCCACAAAAACAGCTCCCCCGAAGGCGCGACTACGAGGAGTGCAGGCGTTCGGGATGCGAGATCGGCTGCGCATCGCCGGCCCCTCGGTTGTTTTGGTCGCGCTGGTCCTTCTCGTCGCTGTCGCAGAACCGAAATTCCTGTCCGTGAACGCCCTCGCTGTGGTCTCGGCACAGGCGGTACCAATTCTGCTTCTCGGACTGGGGCAGATGTTCGTTGTACTTACTGGGGGCATCGATCTTTCAGTGGCGGCGCTCGCGTCGCTCGCAACAGTGATCCTTGCGACGACGATCGGTACATTAGGGCCACTGGCAATCCTCATCACCCTTATCGCCCTGGCGTTGATCGGCGCAGCGACTGGTGTTTTGATCGTGTTCGGTCAAGTCCCGTCATTCGTCGTTTCACTTGGGGCTCTGGGATTCTGGAGTGCGATCGCCTTGGTAGCGTCGGGCTCCACTACCATCTACATCAGCGCAGGCTACGATGCGATCTTCTGGCTTAGTTCGTGGACGGCGCTCGGGATACCCCTTGCGGTGTGGGTCGCGGTAGCGTCTGTCGCTGCGGTGTACTGCGCGATGCGGTTCTCACCGCGGGGCAACGTCTTTCACCTCGTCGGACTGGGTGAGACGGCGGCGCTGATGAGTGGTATCCGAACACGGGTCGTTCGGATCGGAGCATTCGCGCTGTCCGGGTTGTTTGCGGGCGCGGCGGGTATCGTTCTGTCAGCCCAGCAGCAAAGTGCTGCACCACAACTCGCCGACTCCCTCCTCCTGCCAGCGATTGCTGCGGTGTTGGTAGGTGGCTGTGCCATCACCGGAGGAATCGGCGGCGCGTGGCGGGTGCTGGTCGGTGCCTTGGTAATCACCGTTCTCCGGGTCGGCGGTTCTGTGGCTGGCATCGATCCTAGTTTCCAACAGATCGTGTACGGCGTGGTTGTCATCGTCGCGGTTGCCGCGACACTCGACCGCAGTCGACTCTCGATTATCAAGTAAAGCTTTGTCGGATTCAGATTCGAAGGGGCATGAAGCAAAGCGGGTTCGGCCGGGAGACGGGGCAGGCTGGTTTCGACGAGTTCACCGATGTCAAGACTATTCAAATTCGAACCGGGCCGCATAAGCGCGTTCCCTGACTGGACTGGAGGCAAGCGATGAGTGCGCTTGAGACCGAATACGACTACATCATCGCAGGCGGCGGGACGGCCGGGTGTGTGCTGGCCGGACGGCTGACGGAGGATCCGACGGTACGGGTTCTCCTTCTCGAGGCCGGAGGCAACGACCGGCATCCGTTCATTCACGTTCCCGCTGGATTCGCCAAACTCACTGCAAGTAAATATGACTGGGGATACTCGAGCGTCCCCCAGGTGCACTGCAATGGGCGTGTCATCCCGATGGCTCAGGGGAAGGTGATCGGTGGTGGTGGGTCGATAAACGCACAGGTATTCACTCGAGGCGCACGCGAGGATTACGACGAGTGGGCGCTGAAATACGGTTGCGCCGGTTGGACCTTCGACGAGATTCAGAAGTACTTTCTCCGGTCGGAGGACAACGAACGGCTGTCGGCACCGTTTCACGGGACCGACGGTCCACTCGGAGTCTCCGATCCGGTGAACCCACATCCGTTGTCGAAGTCGTTCGTCCAGGCCGGGCAGGAATTCGGCCTCCCGTTCAATGGTGACTTCAATGGTGATCACCAGTACGGTGTCGGTTTGTATCAGACGACCACGAAGAATGCCCGCCGATGCAGCGCTGCGGTTGCGTACCTCGCACCTGCCAGGAAACGCCCCAATCTATCGGTGCGAGAGAACGTCGCCGTGTCTCGGATTCTGCTTGACGGCACCCGCGCGACGGGGATCGAAGCGCTTACGTCCCGTGGTGTGGAGACATTTCGCGCATCACGCGAGGTCCTCGTCGCTGCGGGTGCGTTCGGATCGCCGAAGATCCTGCAGCTGTCGGGAATCGGGCATCCTGACGACCTTCGAAACGCGAATGTCGAGGTAGCCCACGCCCTTCCTGGAGTCGGACGGAACTTGCACGATCATTGCGATCTCGATGTCATCTACGAACTTCGCGAATACCAAAGCCTCGATCGTCTGAACCTGATACGTCCGGCAACTGCGAAGGCAGGACTCGAGTACGCGGCGTTCCGCCGCGGACCGTTAGCTTCGACCGTCGTCGAAGCCGGTGGTTTCAGTTTTGGACACGCCGGGGAGCAGATTCCTGATCTGCAATTTCACTTTCTGCCCGCAGCTGGTGTGGAAGCCGGCGTCGCGGCGGTTCGTCCGGGTTATGGTTGTACTCTGAACTCGTACTCGCTGCGCCCGGACAGTCGAGGCTCGGTGAAGATCAAGTCGAACAATCCAACGGAGCAGCCGTTGATCGACCCGAACTTCCTCGCCACAGATTTCGACCTTGAGTCGAGTATCGAAGGACTTCGGCAGAGCCGAGGGATCATGGCACAGTCGTCGATGGCTCGTCATATCAAAGCGGAACATCTGGCGGGCGGACTGTCGGTCAAGACCAAGGACGACTATGTGAGATTCGTTCGTGCATACGGCCGTACTTCGTATCACCCGGTCGGCACTTGTGCGATGGGCGTGGGCGATGACGCCGTCGTCTCCCCTCAACTGAAGGTTATTGGTATCGAAGGTCTGCGGGTGGTTGATTCGTCCATTATGCCGCGCATCGTCAGTTCGAACACGCAAGCTCCGACGGTGATGATCGCCGAGAAGGCGGCGGATCTGATTCGTGGGGAAAGGTGACATTGGGTCCGTTTTGTTCGGGCTGACCGATGAAAAGCGCTCGACGCCGCCCGGCGTAAAGCAGTCGGGCTGGTCGTCGCATGCAGCGACGACCAGCCCTTCGGCAAACGGAGCGCTGCGCTGTTTGGAAGTGGAAGTGAGAAGCCATGCAGTGAAAGACATTCTGTCACTCGCCCGCGCCGGATTCGACGTGACGCCCGGGCGGATAGAGCACACCGGGCAGGTGAAGCGATCTATAGAGGCAACGCGAATGAGCGAGTTCGCCGGCGGTGCTGTTCGAATACGGTGGCGCACCTATCCGTCAACATCATCCGCTCGATGCCTGACGAGAATGCAGGCGCAAATCGTCGACGCGTGGAATGGGTGTGCGCTCGTCCGGTACGGCACCATGTATGGGCGAGTGTAACTCGAACATCTGATCAGTCATACGGCGAAGCAATGCATTTCACCTCCGTGCATCCCGTGGTGCAAGAACTCCTGTTCGGACTCGAAGCTGTGAAGATGGTCGGAATGCGGTCTGGCTTGATCACCCTATTCCCGTCGTTTTCTGGGAAGGACTCCCCACCGCAGGGTTGTTCCTCGAAGGTGCGCCAAATCCCTAAACACTGAAACCTAACGGTTGCGGCTAGCCGCCGATGAAAACGACCGGTCGAACTTGAGCGAGAAACTTCACCATGCCCATCGCCCCGATTCCTCGAGTGGTCCTACCTGCGCCGCTGAATGCCAATTGGGATTGGCAACGGCATGCTAGCTGCCGATACATGGATACGGATCTGTTCTTTGGACGTGACAGTGAGGGCGCGGGTCAACGTATCCGACGTGAACGCGCTGCAAAACAGATTTGCGATCAATGTCCTGTCCTGTATCGATGCCGTACCCACGCCCTTACTTGCGGCGAACCGTTCGGTATATGGGGTGGCACAACGGATCTCGAGCGACGCCGGCTCGCTGCCCCCTAAGCCGATAGAGGTCAATCTTCGATTCGGAAACGCTGAAGTCGGATCCGCTGTCTGTGTCGGCTAGGTGCGACGAACGGTATCTGCGGCATTCATCAATCGAGGTTTTGGGCGCGCGCGTCCCCGTAGATCTCCCACTCTCGCAACGACTTCGCGAGTGGCTCAAGGTCGGCTAGGTGTGTAGCGTGCGCGGGCCAGATCGCGTCCCACCAGCCAGACTGCCGAATCTTGTCTTATTTGTCGTGCCGCCGGTTGTAGCGAATAGGACACCTGCGGTGTGGGGCCGGCCTGAGTATCGACCCGACGGTATCCCGATATTTCTGCAGTTTGGGGCATTGCGGCCGGGGGCCTTCCCGATGGCCGACCTCATTGCTCTGAGCGGGACAGGGCATTTGGAGGCAGTTTTGGACGGGTTACGACATCGCGGCAACGGGGGTCGGGCATGCTTGAACACTGCTACCGAGAACACTGCTACCGAGTAAGAATGGACGAGCCTCGACGCCGCGCGATGTGGGCGCTTGCTTCCTAGGTTGAGGTAGGCGGAGTAGTCCCTCAACGGGGCTGAGCAATTTGGTTGAAAAAAACTCTACGGCAATAGATCCAGATGGCTTGGGCAGGTATCTATGTTGGGAGGGCGGCACGAGCCGCACTGCATCCATTGGCGAGAACATGCATCTTGAATTGTCGATTCGAGTGCAGAACGATCTGTGGGGAACGGACAACACCTCGTCCGGTTTGTGGACCTCGTATGGGGTAGGCCCTACTCAGAACGTATTTCGGAGTGGTGAAGCGGACGTCATGGCGTGTGGGATTGCTGACGGGAGACTGTCATTGTTTTCGGCGACAGCGCCAGACGAAGCCGGTGTTCTACGTCGAGCGTTCATTCGATCCAAGGTTCATGTTGGCCCAGACAGCTACCTGAGTACGCGACGTCAAGTCGAGCTTGGTCAGAATGTGTTCCACGTGCCCCTGCACTGTCCGATATGAGATCACCAGACGTGAAGCAATTTCCCGATTGGTCAGTCCTTCTGCCACCAACTCGGCGATTTGCCGTTCCCGCCGGGTCAAGCTCAATTCGCGGTTTGATCGTTTCTTTGACGCGTCGGATGGCTCCTCGACAGCGTAGGCGGCTGCATCATGAAGACTCAGACTGTTGCCGAGTTGAAACTGAGTGCGAAACTTCTCGGCGCCAAGCATTTCGCGAGTGCTTCGCACGCATTCTTGGTGGTCGATGAGTTTCTCGAGGAACTCGACCGTTGGGCCTCCGATCTCCTTGCACAGGCCAGCAGTTGCGCCGAGCAGCACTGCGGCTCGTTTCGCATTGTGCTGGTCGGCTTCGATCCAGGCCAGCGCTGTCAGGCATCGAGTTACGCCGACGGGATCGTCGATCTGGCTGGACATGCGCAATCCACCCCTAAGCAGTGCTTTCGCCTGCTCGGGTTCGCCTTGTTTCCACATCGCCCAGCCGCCGGCCATCGACGATTTTCCTTGGTAGACCAAATCGCCACGATTTTCAGTAGCTTCGAGCATTTGCTCGTGACATAGGGATGCCTGTACAGCGTCCCCGAGCATTACATTGGCCACTCCGAGGATCGTTAGGGCGGCAGCCTTCACCTGCAAGGACTGGTATCCCAGTTCGTCGGCGGCGCGGATGGCTTTCTTCGATTTGGTGATAGCGGTCCAAGGGTCACCGCTATATAGCGCGATGCCGCCGGCCGCTTGCTCAACAAGCGCGGACAGTGAGTCGTCTTCGAGTTGCTCGGAGGCTTCGATAGCTTCGGCCATAAGGGCATCTGTCACGGTGATGTCGCCCTGTAGACCGGCTAATATGCTGCTAAAGCAGAGCGCCTTGGCTCGGTCCGCCGTAGGTTGGGCGTAGTCGATGGCGAGCAATCGATCGAACCACAGCCTGCCTTCGCTGAGGAGTCCGCGGCAAGTCCAAAGAGGAAAGAGAGCGGCGGCGATCCGGAGGCCTGCGGGTGCCTCTCCCGGTTCGGTCCAGCAGAAGTGGAGCGCTTCGTGCAGGTTTGGTCGTTCTTTTTCAAGCCGCGTAATCCACTCGAGTTGGCGGGGACTGATCCACTCGGTATCGGCCTGCCGAGCGAGGTGTTCGTACCAGTCACGGTGCCGTCGACGCAGTTTCGTGTATTCGCCGCGGGCTTGGAGCTTGTCTCGGCCGTACTCACGCAGAGTGTCGAGTAGCCGGTACCTCACCACCGCGTCGGGTTGCTCTCGAATCAGAATCGACTTGTCGACCAATTGCGCCACAGTGTTGAGCAGATCGGTTGGTGATTCGTCGACATTGCAAATCGCTTCGACTGCATCGAGCTCGAAGCTACCGGCGAATACCGTTATCCGACTCCACGTCAGCTGCTCGGCAATGGTGCACAGGTCGTAGCTCCAATCGACGCACATCTGCAGCGTCTGCTGCCGAGACGGCGCGACACGGCTCCCTTGTGTCAGGAGTAGGTATCGATGGTCCAATCGATCGAGGATTTGCTGAGGGGACATCGCGCGCAGTCGGCCTACCGCCAATTCGATTGCCAACGGGAGACCGTCGAGGCGCCGACAGATCTGTGCCACAGTGCTTCGATTGTCGTCGTTGAGTTCGAACCCAGGTACCGCGTCAGAGGCGCGCTCGGCGAAGAGGGTGACGGATTCGTTGCGATTTAGGCTGCGAGACGAAGCTGTCAGATCCGTGTCGGGGATAATCATGGGATGCACGCGTACGACCGTTTCCCCAGCGATTCCCAGCTGCTCGCGGCTCGTGGCCAGGATCTTCAGCTTCTGACATGTCAGAAGTAATGTTTCGGCTAGTACCGCGACAGTGCCCAAGAGATGTTCGCAGTTGTCGAGGACCAGGAGCAGATCCTTGTCGTGAAGATAGTCTGCAAGGACGGACAACGAAAGATCAGCCGATTGATTCAGGATTCCGAGATTGGCAGCGACGGCTCCGGCCACCAGCATCTCATCATGAACTCTGCCTAGTTCGATCAGCCAGACACCATCGGTAAATGTCTGTCGTCCACCAGCAGCGAGGCGTAGTGCAAGGCGGGTTTTCCCGACACCGCCTACTCCGGTCAGTGTTACCAGCCTAGATGACGACAGACTGTTCTTCGCTGCGACAAGCTCGCGGCGCCGACCGATGAAGCTGGTCAACTCCAGCGGGATGTTTCCATCCGGATTCCGTGGTCCCGGTTGAACCGGAATGCTCGTCTGAACCGGAATGCTCGTCTGAACCGGAATGCCCGTCCGGAAAGAAAGGTCTTCACCGGTCGTGGCGGGTGGGAAGGGTGAGCGTTCAGTACCGGTCTCCGGGGGCTCGTGGATTCCGTCCGCAGCCGGATCACTTGGCAGAAACACCATTTCGTCGATGCGTCTGTTGTGTTGTTGCTCGATGGTGCGGAGTAGATTGCCGAATGACGCAGCGGTGGTTGGTCGGTTGGACGGTTCGCGTGCGATGGCCCGTTCGATCGCTGCCGCGACGTCCTCGGGGATATCGGATCGGTCGTGCAGGCGGGGCGTCGGCTGTGTGGTGATGCGTAGGAGTTGGGCGACCAACTGCTCGCCTTCGAGACGTTCGAACGGAGCCTGCCCGGCGAGGGCGCGGAAAAGCGTCGCGCCGAGGCTGTAGATGTCAGAGGAGGGATTCGGTGGCCCGCCTGTGACGACTTCGGGGGCAATAAATGCCGGTGATCCGGTAATAAAGCCTGTTGCTGTATCGAAGGCGCCGGCCAGGTGTGCGATCCCGAAATCGGCCAATTGAGGGTCGCCGTAGTCGGTAAGAAGGATGTTGGCCGGCTTGACATCGCGATGGAGGATGCAGCGGCGGTGGGCGGTTTCCAGTGCCCCTGCCAGGCGCACTCCCAGGCTGAGGGTCCTGCCCCACCCGAGCGTCCCCTCTCTGCGTATGCAGCTTTCCAGAGAGTCTTTGGCGAGATACGGCATCGCGATGTAGGGCAGTCCGTTGCTGGTGATACCGGCGGAGAGGATGCTGACTATGTTCGGATGCCCTGACAGTCGTCCCATTGTCCGCTGTTCCCGCAGGAACCGTGCAAGGTTTTCAGGGTTGAGACTGTTCGTGAGGACTTTGAGCGCTACGTCCCGATCCAAGGATGTTTCTCTACACCGGAATACGATCCCGAATCCACCGCGGCCTATTTCACGCGCCCCGTCGAATCCGGCTGCAGCCAGTTGCGCTGCAACCGTGGAAGGTGCGGTGCGTTCCGTGGCACCCGCTCCGCTTGCGTCCATTGCGATTGGTCCTTCGAAGGACTTCCAGAGGGACTCTCATGGCAGTCCAACCAACATCAGTCTACCGCTGCGCACCTCACTACTGATGGAAAACCCGGCAGTGGAATTTAGGATGAGACACTAGTGTCTGGCGGCTGAAATTCGCCGTGCTGATTGTTGTAATTCAGACATGGTTGGACGCAGTATTCCGAAGGCGTACTCCGGATCCGTTCGAGAATGACATTGCCCGCGATGTGTTAGCTATTGAGGAGTCGGATTCGATCGACTCGCCAGGCAGATGTGCGCTGCAGCGGAGGTCGCAATATGGTGGGAACCTGGTTGTGAGAGTGTCAAGTTCAGACTGCTGTGGACGCATGCGCAAGTCGATAGACGCCAGCATTCGGGACTGCCCCCGGTTTGGTTGACATCTGACCTGTGAAGATCAGTCTTCACGGTGAAAGGATGTACATCATGCCGAAGCCGTTCCCCGAGGAGTTCCGCCGCGACGTGGTCGCGGTCGCC
>Ga0153932_1000350_pt1 | contig 14196 bp, 14 predicted proteins | sample TSNJ016MetaG_FD_102273 | JGI IMG/M metagenome (GOLD analysis project Ga0153932, IMG submission 102273) | Attine ant fungus gardens microbial communities from New Jersey, USA - TSNJ016 MetaG | ecosystem: Host-associated > Fungi > Mycelium > Unclassified | place: USA: New Jersey, Wharton State...
ACGATCCCAATGCAACTGCTTGCGTTTCACGCGGCGCTGGCGCGGGGAACGGATATTGACAAGCCGCGCAATCTGGCTACGTCGGTGACGGTGGAGCGAGGGGGCAATGACTTCATATGAATTTGCTCACATGGAACAATTTCTTTTACACTCACCCCGAAAAGTTTCTTTTACGGGGTCGTCGATAGTCGCAAAGTCTTGCCCGATAAGGCGTAAACAAAACTAATCGGCAAATGGCGCTCGCGGCATTTTCAGCGCCATTTGTTTGCACCCGGCCCTCCAATTTTGCTCTCAATGCACCCTCGGGGCCTTACAGCTCGCACGACCGTCGAGCTTTTCGAGCCCCGACCTGCTTGCTATTTGGAGTGTTCGTCGAGATTCAGCCACTCCAACGCCCCAGTCAGGTACCCGTCGAGCCCCTCCATTGCCAGCAAGCTCCACCGTCTTCCGCATCGCCGCTGCGACGATTGTTGCCAGGTCGCGTTCGGCCTCGCTTTCAGTCGGTGATGTTCCGGCCACACCCGCTGTCTTGCCGGCAATTTCGCTCACTGTTTCCAGTAAGGCCCGCGCGCAAGCAACCCGGTCCATCGCTCGGCGCAAGCGCAGGAAGCTGGCGGCAGACATGCGCTTGCAGGCGTCGCGATGGTGGGCCGTCGGAAAAGAATAAGCCCGGGCGTTGCTCAGCCCGGGCGCGCATTGCTACCTAAGCTACGAGGCTGTCATCCCAGTCGTCATCGTCACCGGACCCATTGTTCAAGTCGCCGCGCGGCGGCAGGGGTTCGCCGTATTCGTCGAGGTGACCGTAGCGGTCTTCGTCGTCGGCAATGTTCTCAGCGTCTACGCCCGGTGCCGCCTCGTAGACGTCAGCTATGACCCTCGAAACGGGCTGGCCGCTGTTTCGGGCGAGCAGCGCCACGGCTTGCTCAGCCTCTCGCGACAGGTCGTTGTCCATCACTAGCCAGCCGGTCTCGTGCATGTTGCAGATTGCACTCACGCGCTCGCGGTACTGGAAGCTGGCCTTATTGGTCTGTTGGCTCATGATTAGGCATCCTCCTCGTCAGCACCGCCGTCACCGGCAGTCTCCGTTTCGGCGCGCGCCTTCTCTCTAGCGAGCTTGACCTCAGCCACAGCCACAGCGAGTTCGCGCCCGGCGTTGGGATACTGCTCGGCGATGCGACGGTAGTGCCGCGCCTTCTCCTTGTCGGGCGCGACCTTGTTGGAATAGAACCCCTCGGGGTCGTCGTCGCAAACCTTGGAGGGGTCCGAATAATAGTGATAGAGGTACAGGGCAGCTTTCCAGTAACCACGGTCGGCGGCGCGTTTCAAGATACGAATGACCGTGCTGACCTGCTTGGGCGAAGCGTCCGAGCCTGCCAAGACCGCCGCCGTGTCCGCCAGCTCGGCGTAAATCAAATCCGCGCAAGGGTTGTCATCAAAATTCTCCTCGCTGGCCTCCATGACGAGGTCCCATGCCTGCAGCCGATTTTTGCTGTTCCAACCAATGGTCAGGAAGCGAGCAAGCCGGGCCTTTGCGTACGGGTCAAAGAGAGAGACTGCCCGAAGAATGCGAAAGCCAATTTGAGCCCCCTCGTCTTCCTTGAGACCGGCAATGATGTGGCACGCGAACTCTCCCGCCTGCATGCGAACAATCTCGGTCCACGTCGGTGCCGCCCAGTGAACGTTCTCAACGATGAGCCACACTTCTTCGTCGTTTGGAAGACTGGAGCTCATGCTGCGTAGCCTCATCATGAACACGCATTCGCGCTCCCGGCCGGTGCCACCGTTCTTTTGAGCTTCGAAGTAGTTTTCGACATCGAGGTCGGGATAGCGTGCGGAGGGCTGCCACTCGCGAACGAACCGAGTCACGACTTCCGCGTTCGCGTGGATGCCTACCTTAACCAGGTACTGTAGCGCCCGAGCGTTTTGCTCTAAGCGAGTAACGATAGAGCGTTGCTCGTTATCCTCGTCGAGCTGCGAGGGCTTTTCGGCGGTCGTCCAAGACGTTCTCATGTCGCGCCACGATTCGAGCGCACACAGGACAAAGGCGGTCAGGTCTTTCGGCAGGATTTTGTCAACTGCGTCCGGGAAATACTTCGGCAGCAGTTCTTCGCAGCGCTCGGCTGCCCGATTTGGAATTCTCGAATCTTTGAAATACATGATAGTGACCTTTACGGACGTCAACAGTTAAGGTCCAGCGTTTTCGCGCGGGGACCTGAGGAATTCGGGTCATTGATTCCTGACCCGAGTTGCTCGTTAGCTGTTGCGTTGCCCGTAGGGCCTAATGGGACGCACGGCGTTGGAACTCCCTACTACCTTCCACGCCACCCAAAGAGACTGAACAATCCGACGGGGGTCAATGTCGGACGCTTCCGAGTGTTTGGTCTCGGAGATAAATATACGGGACAAGCGTCCGACGGGTCAACAGGCGTTCATGCCCGATACAGCGACGGCCACGCAATCGAAAGTATCCAAGTGGCGGGCGAAGCATTGCTTCACCCTCCTGCCTCGCGTGGCGACCGGCCGGATTTTCTCCCTTTACGCGGCGCGCCGCTTTCCGCTGCCCATCAACGCGTCGAGCTCGTCAAACCAGCTCCTCGTGTGAATCAACCGAGCACGATGGATACCGGCCGCAAGGATTTCTGCCTTCGTGAGCTGGCAGACCGTTACCCACGAAGACTCGGCGAGAACATAAGTCGCGTTGTTCACGTACTTGTTCTCAAGTAGACAAAACCCATATCGGGGGAAGCCGAACACGACGTAGCCGTCGAAGCCTCCGCGTCCGACGGCGACAAACTCGGGTTCGTACCTTCCAATGGCAGCGAACCGCTCGGCGATAACCGGCCGGTTGCCTGGTGCCGCGCTTTCTACTATCCGCGATACAGCGGCCTTCGCGCTGGCCCAAGGATTCTGGCCTGCCGGCAACAGGTCCCAATTCAGGCGCCTGATAGGGGATGCAATCCACGTTTCGAGCTTTGACGTCAGGATTTCGAACCCACCAGGCTGCTCACGGAACACGTTTGCCGTATTGGTCGCCACCACATCGGGTTTAGTCTGAACCTTGAACGGGCCAGACACGAGAAACGTCGCACCGTCGCTGCGCGTTCGCACCTGCATCTCGATGGAGTACGGCGGGATGCGCGTTCGCGGATAGCGCAGGTAGGGTACATCCTTGACACCGGTTTTCTCGACTTTGTCGCGCCCGTGGTGTTCGGTCCATGACCAACTAATCTGCCTGTATTTAGTCTCCTTCGGCTGGTCCCGATGAACGACGTCAAATCCCTCTGCATTGCGGCGGCTTGCAGCGCCGCGCTTAGCCGATGGCAAGACGCTTTGACCGTTCTGGACGGGGATTTCGAAGCCGAGGCGCTGAAGCATCTCGACAGATGTGGCGTTGACCGGCAGCCCGACGAAATATTCGTCGCCCACGCTAAGATGGGTTAGGTGGCCGTTGATGTTGCGGGTTTTGCGATTTACTATCATCTGGATGTCCTCAATCAGAAAAAGGCCCCGACGTAGGAAATCGAGCCCCTAATCAATAGGACTCTCCAGACTCAATCCAAGGACGCGACAAATAAATTTATTTTCGGCGTCCGCAAGGGGCTGCAGAAGAGTCTTAAAAAGGAGTGTCCAGGGCAATGTCCGACACAGCAGAATCTGAGAGCAGACTGAGCAAAAGCGAAGTCGAGAACGAACTACTGAACATGAGCCCCCCCGACTGGGCTCGGGCCCAGCGGCTCGCGAACTTCCTATCAAGGAGCCTCACTGACATCACGGGCGATGACCTGCTTCAAGAAACAATGACGAAGTTGCTGAGCCAAGACCGTGTCTGGAAGCGTGGGCTCGAGCCAATACTGGTTTTATTCGTTGCGATGCGGGGAATATCGAGCAACGACCTTAGGAAGGGAATGAATGGGCCGGTGGACGCATTCAAGGTGGTTTCTACGACCGACGAAGAGCCGGAAGATGCCAGTCGGGAGCATTTCGAGATGGGTGTATCACACGATACGCCTGAGGTCGCGCTTATAAAACGTCAACTGTTGGAGCAGATTGAGGCGGACGTCAGCCAGGACGAAGACGCGCATCTGCTCCTGCTCATGTGGATGGATGGAATTCGTGGCGCGGAGGCTGCCACGGAACTGGGAATGGATGCAAAACGTCACGATGCCGCGAGGAAGCGCCTTGCACGTCGCCTGGCACCTTACGAAATGGCGAGGATGCAGCAATGAACTCGACAAAGAAGACCGAACCTCACGATTTGCTCGCCGATGCTTTGGCCCGCGAGTTATTGGAGATGTCGGACGAAGACATACTTGATGGCGCCGATGCCGGCGCCACGAAAGCTCATGGGCTCCGTCTCCTGCAAGCCGCAAAAGCAGAATCCGGGCGCCGAAGGCTCACCGCCGCGCGCCAAGGGGTCGCAAACCACCGCTCCACGACTGGTCCGTCAAACGCGGAGGTTTCTGTGGAGATAGCAAAGGCCTACATCCTGCAAGCAATGAATGACGGCCGGTACACCTTGGCGGCGCGCAAACTCGACGAAATGACCGACGAGGACTTGCTGGGGCTTTACTCGCGCATAAGGCGATTGGACCTGCCAGACGGTTCGGGCGGGAGTTCCGATAAATGAGTCCAGGTGAGCAGGCCGAAAAGCTGGTTGCGGACTTCGGGATAACTTCGCCGGAGGACTTAGACGTCGAGGCGTTTGCATTCGATGCGCGGCTCGAGGTTGAATACCAAGAACTGCAGGGGTGTGAAGCGACGCTCGTGGGCTTTGAAAATCGCGCTATAGCTACTGTCCGTCCCTCGACCGTCCTCGGCCGGCAGCGATTTTCGATTGCACATGAACTCGGCCACTGGATGATGCACCGTGGACGCTCGTTTCGCTGCCGCGTTGATGACCCGGGCGAGAACTTGGCATCCAACAAAGATTTTGAGAAGCATGCCGACGAATACGCGTCGCACCTGCTCATGCCTCGGCCGATTTTCCAGCCTATGGTGAAGGCCATCGGCAAACCGGGATTCCGGCAAATCAACGATTTGGCCGAAACCTTCCAGAGCAGTCGGACGGCTACTTGCATCCGGCTGGCACAGATTGACACCCTGCCAGTCGCCGTCGCCTGCTACAGGGAAGACGGATTGCGGTGGCACGTGCGTGCTCCTGATGTGCCTAAACGATGGTTTCTACGGGGTGCGTTGGATGATGACAGTTTTGCGTACGAGCTCGCCACCTCTTCCGATGCCGAGATGAAGCAGGGCAAGCAGCCAGCCGAAGTTTGGTTCGAAAACTCCGATGCCGGCAACTTCGAGGTGATGGAGCATTGCGCGCGGGGACGGCAAGGCGAGGTGTTGGTGCTCATCTACCTGCTTGATGCGGAAATGATGGAAGCCGGTTATGACCCGGACGTAGGCACTCACAGATATAGCGAGCGCGGTTCGCACATCAATCGTCGGTAAGCGGTCGATTTCCCAACTATTTTTCTGCTGCCTTGGCATCGCTCAGCTAACCGTACAATCTCAAAAGCGGCCGCGTTTGCCGTGGCGACGCGGCATCAAGAGCGGCGGACTCAACCCTGCAATCGTCTTTGCTGTCGCACTACAATCCAATGCAGAAGTCGTGAAGTGTCAGTTTTGAGCAGCGTAATAGAACATTAACGAAGCCGCAATTTCAGGAGCGGACATGCCGCGCAAGTTGCTTTTGAACGTTACACCGATATGCTACAAACGTGAGTCCATTGAAGTCGAACTGTTGCCGTACGACTCACACGAACAATTGAGAGAACTGCGCAAGGGACATGGCGCCACGCATATTTTTCGTCGATACGACGACAAGATACAGTGCGTGCCGCGAACGGTCGACGCGCCGCTACTCAGTGGCGAGCGAATCGTCGTTGAACTAGGGCAGAACCTTAAACTGGTGGCGGCTTTAGCTCAGGATGCGGTGCTAACGTGGCTTGCAAAGAAAGGGCTGCATTCCGAGAAGTTCGACCCCGTCATCGTGGTAGGCAAGGAAGACTTCCTTGGCGAGCTTCCGGAGCTGTCTGGGTTTCTCTCCATCAGAAATCGCGTCAGTGTTTCGGTGCGTCAATTTCAGCTCGACCGAAGGAAGCCGTTTGTAGGCATTACGTGGGACACGTCAACGGAACGCTCGATTGAGGCCGACTGCGTCGCCTTGTCGGAAGCCGGCATCGATTTGCGAGGCCTGTATGTAGAGACAACGACTCCCTCGACGGACCCTCGGCTGCAGCCGATTCAGCGTGTCGTAGGGCGGATTGCGTCGATTGAGAATGGCGTCGCAATACTTGATGACTCTAGAGACGAGGCTACGGAGTACACGCTCTCGGACCTTCAATTGGAGTCGCGGTTCGACGCCTTTGACCGCTGCTTCGACCATTTGCTTGGCACAAAAGCGGAAGCGGCGCGGGAGAGAATAGAGGCCAGGCTAGCGGAGGAGAGAAAAGGCAAGTCGCGCCTCGCATTGATTGAGTCAATCTTGAACTGGATGCGCAAGCAGCAGTTGGAGTTCGCCCCGAATGTCGGATTCGAGATTGGTGACCTTCTTTGCGAAGGAGATTCCAGGCAATTTCCGGAAGTTCTGCAACTTCAAGGGCCGACTTATGTTTTCGACCCCACGGGAAACCGAACAAACACCATAGCGCTTGCGGGGATTTCGAAGCATGGCCCGTACAGTCGGCAGGTCTTCACGCCGTCGACTCCCAAGGTTTGCGTAATTTGCGAAAAAAGCCGTAGGGGGCAGGTCGAAATCTTTCTCAATAAGTTCTTGAATGGGGTGCAAATTCCCAACAAAATCTCGCCGTACCCAAACGGTTTCGCACGCACCTATCACCTTCACTCGGTCGAGGTGACATTCTTTGAGACGAACGGCCCATCGGCGGAGGCATACTACGCAGCAACATCCGAGGCGGTCGTAGCTGCGGGAGAGGGCCGATGGGACCTAGCGCTGATACAGACCACGGAGAGTACCCACGCACTTGCGCCACAGCAGAATCCCTACTTAGTCGCAAAAGCGCTGTTCCTCACGAACTCTATTAACTCGCAGGCCTTTGAAATTGAGACAACGGCTATGGCGCCGTACAACCTTGCATACACAATCAGCAACATGGCGTTGGCCTGCTATGCGAAGCTGAATGGCACGCCATGGCGTATTACGAGCAATCAAGGCATTGCGCACGAAATCATCGTCGGGATGGGTAGCGCATCCATTGGGGATGGACGATTCGGTACGCGGGAGAGAGTGGTGGGTATCACCAGCGTCTTCCTTTCGGATGGTGAATATGTCTTGTCTAATCTTTCCCGGGCGGTGCCATTGGAAGAATACGGCGACACGCTCGTCAAATCCTTGCGTGAGACTTTTACCCGTGTACGGGAAGACTTGAACTGGAGGGAGCGCGACGCGGTTCGCATCATCGTTCACGCGTTCAAACCGATGCGCGACGTGCAGGTGGCAGCAATTAAGACCGCGATATCGGAATTGGGCAACTTCGATGTCGAGTATGCCTTCATTCATGTAAAGGAATATCATCCGTACTTGCTCATGGACTTAAAGTCGCAAGGTAAGGCCGGAAAGGGCGATTGGGTGCCTACCCGAGGCCTCGCATTCCAACTGACTTCGTACCAGTACATACTGACCGTTACGGGTGTCAGGGAGCTAAAGCGTCAAAGCGACGGCATGCCGCGCCCGTTGCTGCTGGAACTCCACTCGAGTTCGACGTTCCGAGACATGCTGTACCTGACGAGGCAGGCTTTGTGGTTTGCGTCGCATTCGTGGCGCAGCTTCCAATCGGCACATATGCCTGTAACCGTTCTCTATTCTGACCAAGTCGCGAAGTTGCTTGGCAAGCTCGACAAGCTTGGCCGTCGGTGGAATCCCGACGTGATGCTTGGACGAATTGGTACAACGAGGTGGTTTCTATGACCAATCACGTCGACTTGTTACTAGCTGACGCCCGCACTCTATTGTGCAATCAAGTGGAAGAGATAGTTGGGTCGTCGGAACTTTTGGAAGCATACGCCGCATGGGCGCTGCCGCTGCGCCGTGGGCGATGGATATTGAAGGCCACACCTGAACTCGCGGTGGACAATCTGGCAAAGAGTGGTCGCAGCTACCGTGACGTCGCTCAGCTCGGTTACGCGCTTGCGACTACGACACGTGACGATGCGACGCGACGCGCGTTTGCAGATGGGGTTGAATGGCTTGCCGGCCGGAAGCTCAATTCTGGCGACAGCCACGTTGCCTTTTGCTTTGACGCCATTGCGATGCTAGGGATTGCTCTTGGTGCACGCGCCATTGATGACGTCGCGCTTACGGAGCGCGTCTCGAAGTGGTTCGAAACGTTTATAGCTGACGTCGTCTCGAAACACGCTGGGCCATCATGGGCGCGCTATCTGCTGGCTTCTATTCCTGCTCTGGTCAGCGTATCGACGAGCGTCGCCTTGCCGGATGTCGACGATGACGATGCCGACGTCAAACTCGTTCTTCAAAGCTCAATAATGAGCAATGCAGGAGTCGACACGGCCCTGCAGAACAGGGCAATGAGCAGAGTCAAGCGGACCGAAAACGAAGAGGCTGAGCGCGCGGTCCTGCTGTTGGGCGCGCTCGATTTCGTCTCCAACCTTCCCGTGACCGTGGACCTACAGCGACCGTCTGTCGCACAGGTCTCGCAGATGCTGGCACGCGTTCCAGCTGCACTTCGGCGGTGGACGTGGGAGGATGCTCCGAAAACACGAAATTCGGACGCAATGAAGTGGGATGTTCAGCACGAGTATCACGTACAGAATCTTCTGTACGCAATACTGGCTCCAATTTTCACGGACTTGGTCGACGAGGAATGGATGCCTCCAATTGGACAGAAAAATCCGCGTATCGATATAGGGATTCCGTCATTAAATCTCATTGTCGAAGCCAAGTTCTTGCGTCCAGGGGTCAGTTTTGCGAGCTTGATAGGGGAATTGGCCGAAGACGCAAGCCTCTACCGCGCGCGAGGCGGCGGTGGGCGCTACCTTCATGTCCTGCCTTTCGTGTGGGATGATAGTCGGCGAACGGAAGAACACGCGAAGTTCCTGCAAGGACTCGAGCAAATTGCGGGTATCGCTCATCCTGTCGTTATCGCAAGACCAGGCTACATGATTTCATCGTAATCACGGACGTCCATTGGCGGAGGACGGAGACTGACTATATGCCAATTGACATCTACGGATTCCTAAGGTCCATTACCGCTGAGCTCATGGCTCAGAAGAATCGAGTGCGGCATTTCATTCAGCTACGGCACCAGCCATCGAGCGGGCGTCCTTCTAGGCGACCTCCGATTAAAGCGACTTCGTTGCCAGGCTACTATGCAGAACAAGACGAAAGCGAATCAAGTGACGACGGCAATCAGCGTTTGTATGGCCTCCCAGCACTATGCCGACATGTTCGTGTCGCTGAGACATCCTGAGCCGCTGAGTTTTCAGAGCAACGACCGAGCAATCAGCAAGGCGCTTTACTTCCATCTGGCGAAGATTAAGTATGCCGGCTGGCCGCATAGAGTTGACTTCCAAAGGGCACGCAAACATTCGGTAGCGGATATCTTTCAGGACGCTGCTAGCGTTCTTTCTTCGGTGTGCGCTGCCTTCGCCACCCGGCACGGGAAATGGGCACACCGAACTTCATGCGCAGAGTCACCAATAACCCCTTCAACGACTGCTTTCTGGCAGAGCCTCCGCCGCGATTCGCCAGCAGCCAACGCTACGCATCGGCTCGCTCTTTCGCCGCTCGAACGAAATCCAATCAAACTTCACCCGCAATCAAACACTCGACTGCCACGGCCCGATAATCTTCCGGCCACTCCCTTGCCAGCAACTCCACCGCATCTCGCATCACCGTCTCGTCGCTTTTCGCCCCGGCGCTTTTCGGCGCAATTGGCGGACCAAGAGCAGTTCACTTAGCGAGGCAGACCGCCGGCGGTTCATGGCGATGCATTTGCTGGACGATAACAAAGTCGGCGCCTTATCCGCCGAGATGCTGGCGTCACGCGGGCATGCGTGACAAACCTGGCTCTGTCAGCGACTGATGAAAACGCTATCCCCTGATTTTCAGCGCTAGTTGCAAGGAAATGCCGATGCTTGAGAACCGTGCGGCCAGGGGCAAAGTGGCCCTAGCGACTGGTTTTCTTACCCAGTCGTCGCATGTACTGATTGAGCCCGGAAACCCTTAAGCTTGTGTAGACTTGCTCGACGCTCAAAATCACATGAGCGCGTTCAAGCAATTAGTGGCCAAAAAACCCGCTACTAACAACGGTAAAACTAAGATGTCGTTTGAGAGAGTAACGTCCGAGGCCGTCCATGCCACCGCCTAACCACTTCAATTGGCTGCTAACACGTGAGCCGGTGACGACCAATGAAGGCAAGACAGTCACGATATTAGAATTCCTGCATCAGCCGAACGAAAACGTGCTGACAGCTTGGGCTCGACATTTTCGCGAACACTACTGTTCCGATGCTGACATTGATGTTTTGCGGTCAGGGACGGAACTGTCGCGTTCGGAGTTTCTCAAAAACCGGGTATTTCCGAGCACCATCAAACCAGGACCGTCAGTCCGTTCTGGCGATTTTGCCGAAATACTGGTTTCCGACTTCTTGGAATACAGTATGAATCACTGGGTTCCCCGCTGGAGATTCTCGGAGAAAGCGACGCCCGACGAATCGGTGAAAGGGACTGACATCGTCGGCTTGTATCTGTCTCCAACGGGTATTGCGACAGAGGACACGCTGACGACATTCGAAGTAAAAGCACAGTTACGGGCCGGGCCTCCGGAGCCAAGGCTTCAGGCCGCTGTCGACGATGCCGCGAAAGACAAAGTTCGGCAGGCGTACACGCTGCACGCCATGAAACGGAAAGCACACCAGCAGGGTGACCACCAGCGAGTAGCTTTGGTCGAGCGCTTCCAATCGAAGCCGGATAGGCCTTTTACAGAACAGACCGGTGCGGCGGCCGTGGTCGACAACGGCGCATTCGACGCTGCTCAAATTGTTTTGACCTCTACAGCTTCCCACCCACCGGAGGCAGCGGTCCTTTTATTGGTAATTCGAGGTGAGGATTTGATGACGCTCGCTCACAGTCTTTACGAGAGAGCAGCAAATGAGGCCTGAAGCGAACTCTCGGCGCTTGTATGGAATAACCCAAGCGAAAGCACGCATGTACGAGTACGGCGTGCGCGAAGATGAGCATATCGATATCCCGGCAAGGACGCACCCAGAGGACCTTTTCGCACTTGCTATCGGTATTCTGGGAGACGAAGCTGCGGCGATATGCGATAGGTATCTGGAGCAGCGCACGGTACTCGGCGTTGCCGTCGCCTCCGACCACCAAGGTCTTCGGTTTGCCGCATCGTTCTTTTACGCGTACGTCGAGTCGAAGTTTGATGCTGACCTCGACGAAGAACTGCTCACACTTGCCGCTGCGACGTTCTATTTAGCTGAGACGCCGGGTAGTAGCTTCGTAGTCAGCAATTTGCTATCGGGGCGCGCACGGCAAGAGGTGGACCCTTTCTCGACGGTTCTGCGGCAGGTGCTTGCGAATCGATGGGACGACGCGTACCTCCCGCCCGAAGCGCGGTTTTCGCCACTCCTTGCAACGATGTTGCGTGCAGCGAGTGAGCTGCTGTCGCGCGACGGAGGCGACGAACGAATCCTTCTCAGGCACTGTTCGAGGTTGCGGCAAGCCGTCTATCGAAACGGTAGTTCGAGGGATGTCGCATTTGTGGACTTGTGCGTGGCCGTCACTCTCCGTAAGGTCGGCAATTCAAGTCGCCTAAACTTGCCTCGATATTCGCGGCTTGATGAAGAGCAGTGGTCAGACGTTCTTCGAAAGCCCAATTTCGTTTCTGAACTTTGGCCTGCACAGCGTCTTCTGGGCAAAGCGGGACTATTCGCGGGCGCATCAGCGATAGTCCAGATGCCAACGAGCGCTGGAAAGACTCGCGCGATTGAACTTGTGATTCGAAGCGCGATGTTATCTGGGAGAGCCCGGACGGTAGTCGTGGTCGCACCATTTCGAGCGCTATGCCATGAAATATCAAACTCTCTACGTCAGACATTCGCAGGCGAGCTGGTATCTATCGATGAGCTGTCGGACGTACTACAGCAGGACTTCATGGAATCGTTGGCCGACCTGCTAGGCGAGCTTATACAGCCTTCCCCACAGGTTCTCGTGTTGACGCCAGAGAAGCTTTTGTATGTTCTGCGACAAGCGCCCCAGATTGCCGGAAAAATCGGATTGGTTGTTTACGATGAGGGGCACCAGTTCGACTCGGGTGCTCGAGGCGTGACGTATGAGTTGCTGCTGACCACGTTAAAACGACACCTCCCCCAACGCGCCCAGGTTGTTTTGGTGTCGGCGGTCATTTCAAATGCAACAGCGGTCGGTGAGTGGCTAATTGGCGAGCGCGCATTGGTGGTTGATGGGAAGGACCTCACACCAACTCAGCGCTCAGTTGTATTCACCAGTTGGCAGCATGCCCTAGGCACTCTTCAGTTCGATGCATTGGGTCAGCCGGATGACTTCCCTTATTTCGTTCCACGGGTCATTGAGCAGCATTCATTTCCACTTCGTGGTAGAGAACGCGTAGTTCGAGTGTTCCCCCAGCGCAATGCTTCAGACGTTGCCCTGTATCTTGGCCTAAAACTGGCGTCCCAAGGCAGCGCCGCCATTTTTTGTGGGCGAAAAGATAGTGCCGCCGGGATTATCCGAGACGCCGTCCAATATTTTGAGCGTGGCTTACCCTATCAGTCGCCCGCCGAAGTCGCAAATCAGGCCGAGCTGGAAAAGCTGGTGCACCTCCACGCGATGCATTTCGGTGAAGAGGCGGTCGTTACCAGAGGCGCAAGATTTGGTGTGTTCGCGCATCATGGTAATACACCACAAGGTCTTCGGCTCTGTATCGAGCATGCGGTGAAAGAGGGCCTTGTTCCCTTGGTCGTGTGCACATCCACGTTGGCGCAAGGAGTGAATTTGCCGCTCCGATACCTAATCGTGTCGACAATCTATCAAGGTGGCGAGCGCGTCAAGGTGCGTGACTTTCACAACTTGATGGGCCGAGCGGGCCGTGCCGGGATGCATATCGAGGGTTCCGTTATCTTTGCGGACACGCGCGTGTTTGACGGTAGGGCTGCTCGACGTGAGCGGTGGAGGTGGGATACCGTTCGCGGACTTTTGAACACCGCGAACGTGGAGCCTACTGGCAGCTCGCTTCTCGGTCTTGTTCATCCAATAATGAACGATGATGCCTCACAGGAAGTGCAAGCCGCTTTCGACGTAGTCATTGCCCTGCTCGCGGATGAAGATGATGCACTGGCGCAAATCAATGACGACGCAGATTACTTAGCCGGCATTGGCGCGACACCAGAGCATGTCGCGCAGCAGGTGAAACTCAAGGAGCGGCTTGTCAACGCTGTTGCCAGCTTCTTGCAGGCCAGTCGCGGGGAAACCGCATTTGAGGAATTTATTGAGGTGGTCCGTGGTCTTGCGAAGAGCACGCTAGCGTACTCATTGGCTTCGGATGACCAGAAAGCGCTACTGGTCTCCAGTTTCATCGCAATCGCGCGGGCCGTCCAAGACCGTGAGCCGGAAGCTGCTAATCAGACGCGGAATTCGCGGACGCTCTTGGGTCTGAATGCACTTGCGAAGATTTACAGATGGTGTGAGCGGAGCCGTGAACTCGTGTTCGCAGCCCAGACGGAGGCGGAACTACTGAATGCAATTTGGCCAGTTTTGCTTGAGGTGGGCGAAGACGACTTGCTCATGAAAGTCGTCGGTAAGGAACTGCTCATAGATGTCGCACAGTCGTGGCTATCGGGGGCAGCATATTCTCAAATCGGAGAAGTCATCTCGGCCGCCGGCATTGCGAAGCGACATGGAGAGGGTACCCGCCGGTTCACGGCTGAAGACGTCGTAGATATCTGCGATAACTGCTTCGGCTACGAGTTCTCTTTGTATCTGACCGCATTAGTTACGTATTTTGAGCAAGATGGTGACCTCAATAACCTCACCACTGTGGAACTGATAAAGCACCTTCAAAGGTATGCGATCCATCAACGACGCCTCTCTGAGCGTGCGTGCCGGTGGGGCGTAGACGGTGTAGCAGGAGGGTGTGATCAGCGGAGGTGAACTGGCATCTTCCAGGGAAGCAGCGCGTCGTATTC
>Ga0153932_1000351_pt1 | contig 14119 bp, 11 predicted proteins | sample TSNJ016MetaG_FD_102273 | JGI IMG/M metagenome (GOLD analysis project Ga0153932, IMG submission 102273) | Attine ant fungus gardens microbial communities from New Jersey, USA - TSNJ016 MetaG | ecosystem: Host-associated > Fungi > Mycelium > Unclassified | place: USA: New Jersey, Wharton State...
CCATCTGGCTGACGCGACGAGCATCGACTATGTCTATAAGGTTTGTTCGTTCCTGCCGCTGATCGGAGTCCTGACGATCCTGCTGCCGAATACCCGGGATGCGAAGGAAAAAACGGTAACGGCCAAAACGTGATGATCACGGTCATGTGAGCAGGACACACAGTCGACCGACGAACGCGCAACTCTAAAACGAGTTTTCGTTTCGACGTTCCAGGCGCCCCACAAGGTTGTCACTTGACAACCTTGTGGGGCGCCTCTACTATGGGCTAACGATGACTCGATCACAGCATCAGAAGAAGGAAATTGAAGAAGCACTGCGGCATGCAGAAACGCACGGCTGGCGCGTCGAACAGGGAGGAAGCCATGCGCGGGGCCGGGTTTATTGCCCCTACAACGCGGCCGAGTGCCGCTGCGGCGAATTCTGCATTACCAGTGTGTGGAGCACGCCGAAAAATGCGGTGAATCATGCGCGAGCCATCAAGCGCGTGGTCGACAACTGCACGTTTCAGTCAAAAAAGGTTTCCGGTCAAACAGCGGTCTCAATCAAGGTAACACCATGGAATACACGTTCACATTGAAGTACCGGTTGTCGGAAAGCGACTGCGATCATGAAGCTTTGATCGGACGCCTCGGCGCCGCAGGATGCGACGACGCATTAATCGGTGTTGGTCAGCCAGGTCGCATTGCGCTGGCATTTACGCGGGAAGCGGACAGCGCGCAAGCGGCATTAATGAGCGCCTTGAAGGACGTCAAGTCGGCCGTTCCGTCAGCATCGCTGGTGGAAGCATCGCCGGACTTTGTCGGCCTGACCGACGTCGCCGACGCCATCGGCGTCACGCGTCAGAACATGCGCAAGTTAATGCTCACGAACTCGGACACTTTTCCGTCGCCCGTGCACGAGGGCAGCACCGCCATCTGGCATCTGGCGGAAGTCATGGACTGGCTGAAAGCGAAAGGCACGTACCAGCTTGAGCAAGCGGTTCATGAAGTCGCGGAGACCACCATGCAGGTCAATCTCACCAGAGAGGCGCAGCGGATCACGCCCCGGGCGGAGCGTGAGTTACGGGCTTTGGTGAAATAGAAATCAGCCGTCAAAGCGACAAAGCCTCCTTCACCTGAACAAGCGCCCCGGCATCCTCGATCATCGGCAGATCGCCGGGGTCGCGCCCTTCGGCCAACGCAGCAATCGCCCGCCGCAACAACTTGCCCGACCGCGTCTTGGGCAGCATCGCCAGGAAATGAACGCGGGCAGGCCGGGCGATTGCACCCAGATGCGCATCCACGCTGCGGCAAAGTTCGGCCTCAAGCTTTTCACGCGCACCTTCTACTTCCAACGCCTGGGCATCGCGCACCACCACGAAGGCCAGTGCGACTTGCCCTTTTACTGAATCGGCGACGCCCACCACCGCCACTTCAGCCACGGCCCGGTGACTGCTCAACGCCTCTTCTATCTCACGCGTGCCCAGCCGATGTCCCGCCACGTTGATCACGTCGTCGGTACGTCCGAGGATGGAGACATAGCCATCTTCGTCAGTCACGCCCCAGTCGAAGGTCGAATACAGTTGCTGCCCCGGCACGCTTTCCCAATACGTCTTGACGAAGCGCGAATCGTCGCCCCACACCGTCTGCATGCAGCCCGGCGGCAGCGGATAACCAAGTGTGATCACGCCCTTCTCACCCGGCGCGCAGATCTCGCCAGTGGCTTCGTTGCGTATGGTCAAGTCAAAGCCCATCGACGGTACGCCCGGCGATCCTAGCTTCGGCGGCAATGCTTCAATACCGCGAGGAATCGCGATCATCGGCCAACCGGTTTCGGTCTGCCAGTAGTTATCCACGACGGGTTTTTTCAATGCTCCTTGAATCCATTGCGCCGTGGGTTCATCCAGCGGTTCGCCCGCCAGGAACAACGTGCGCAGACTCGACAGATCCGCCTGCTCCATCAGCTTCGGGTCCTGCTTCTTGAGCACGCGCAACGCGGTCGGCGCGGTGAACATCAGGTTGATCTTGTGCTGCGCGATGATCCGCCACCAGATGCCGCCGTCGGGGCGAATCGGCGTGCCTTCGTACATGACCGTTGTCAGTCCGGCAATCAACGGTGCGTAAATGATGTAGCTGTGCCCGACCACCCAGCCCACGTCCGACGCGGTCCACATGGTGTCGCCCGGCTTGCCCTGGAAGATATGTTCCATCGATGCCGCCAGCGCCACCGCGTATCCGCCCACGTCGCGTTGCACGCCCTTCGGCTTGCCGGTCGTCCCCGACGTATAAAGCACATATGACGGTTCATTCGATTCGAGCCAGACGCAAGGGACGTGAGCGTCGAAGAACTGTTCGCGCAACGGCTCGTAGGAAACCAGATACGGCGCCTGCAACCGTTCCGGCGCGAGCTGGCGGTCGATCAACAGTACCTTCGGCACTTTGTGCGTGGCGCGCGCCAACGCTTCGTCCACAAGCGGCGTGTAATCGATCACCTTGCCCGCCCGCGCACCGGCGTCGGCGGTAACGATCAGCACGGGCGTGGCGTCATCAATGCGCGCCGCCAGACTCGGCGCGGCGAAGCCGCCGAACACGACCGAATGGATCGCGCCGAGCCGCGCGCATGCGAGCATCGCGAACAGGGCTTCGGGGATCATCGGCAAATAGATCAGCACGCGCTCGCCCTGGCTCACGCCGAGCGAGCGCATGACAGCGGCCATGCGGTTCACTTCAGCGTGCAGTTCGGCATAGGTGTAGCGGCGCTCGATGCCCGTTTCCGTCGATACATACACCAGCGCATTTTGCTGAGCGCGCGCGGCGAGATGCCGGTCGACGGCGTTGTAGCAGAGATTGGTCTTGCCGCCGACGAACCAGCGCGCGAACGGCGGATTGCTGCGTTCAAGCACTTGCTTGAACGGCGTTTCCCAATGAATACGCCCCGCCTGCTCGCCCCAGAATGATTCCGGATCTTCAATCGAACGGCGATGAGCTTCACGATAAGTCGGCATTCGAACCCCTGTCTGGTAGCGGAACGCCACGCCTGAATCAGGTTCAGGCGCGGACGAATTGCTCCTGAGCATAGTTCAGCCCGTGGGGCGCTGCTAGAGAGGGACGGCCCTGAGTCGACGGCAGGCCGGGACAGGTCGCGACACCTCGTTAAGGCATCTGCAAACGCGGCTTGTCGGTTGGCACGGATTTCTGCAGATCGGTTGCCGAATGTTTAAGCAGCACCGGCGTGAGTTCGCCGGCCACTCGCATGCTGGACACCACGACCATTCGCACGCCGCTGCCCTCGGTCGCGGCGCGAACGGCTTCCCGCGTCGACGCCCGCGCTTCGATCCTCGGCTCGATCACAATGAATCCGCGGCAAAAAAGGGCGAGCGTTTCGCGGTGGGAACGTAGCCATGCGCTGCGCAGCCGCGTGTCGTCGGCGGTTTCATCGGCGTCATGGTCGGACACGATCACAAACGGCGTCTTCAACGATAACAACCGCTGCATCTCAGCGCCCCAGCCGAACGCATAGCCCGGCTGCACCGCGCGCCGGCGCAAGCGCACGAGCGGAAAGCGGCTGGCATCGTGCATGCGCGGATCGGGTAGATCTGACGCGACGGACGCGCCAATAACGACGGACTTGGCCAACAGAGATGGGGTAGCAATCACAGCGGTCTCGTGCTCCAGAAATTCATGGCTAATGCAAGGTTTGCGGCTATCGGACGACGTGAAAACCGGAGTGGCCGGGACAGTCGGGGCTCGGCGATATCGCTGATGGGCTGCGCCGCTCCGGCGAGCCATGCGCGGCGCGTGGTCTCGATCACCCGTGCGGCGTTCGCGGACATTGCGCGCTGTGCCCGGCTGGAGCCGGGCGTCGTTTCGGTCATGTGGACCTCCTGTCGTCGCGAACATTGTAATTGCGAATCATTCTCACTTACAAGCGGGAATTTTGGGGAGCAAACCGGGGGAGATAGAAGAGATGCGGACGATGAAGACGAGGGTGTGGAGAAACGGCACGGGGCGCTCGCCCTGCTGCGCGACGCGACGCATATAAAAGGCCGCTACAAGTTTCGCTGTTACTTTCAGTGCAGAACGGAGGCAGAACGCGCCGCGGGGTTTAAAAAACTGCCGGGCGCTAAAGGGGACGGTTTTCAGTAAGGAAAGGCGCGCGTCGCCTATGCAAGCCCACGCGGCCGGAGACAGTCGCCGAATGCCCGACGAATAGCCGTGCGCTGACGAAAGCGATGCTCAGGAAGGACTACGTACGTCGCCCGTGGAACCCCACGCGGACAAAAACCGTCGCAAGATCCCCGACGAATACGCGCCGCCCAGCGCATGCAGGAACTCGAGGAAAGATTCGGGCGCGTCCGCGTCGGCGGTGTCCGAGACCGTGCGCACGACCGAACATGCAACACCGTGTTCGATACACACTTGCGCGAGCGCCGCGCCTTCCATCTCGACCGCGAGCGCGTCGGGCAATGCCGCACGCAGCGCGTTCACCTCGTCGTGACTCGATACAAACCGGTCGCCGCTCACGATCAGCCCGCGATGCAATCGTGGCGGATGCACGCTAAACCGGCTCTCCAATGCGGCATGTTCATCGGCGAGAAATGCCTTGCATGCATCTGCCAAGGCGGCATTCAGCGTGGCATCGCCGGGAAAACAAGACATGCCCAGCAACGGCACGTCAAAACGCGGAAATAACGGCGAGGCGTCGAGATCGTGCTGCATCAGCGTGTCGCCAATCACGATATCGCCTACTTGCACGTCCGCGCGAACGCCACCGGCCACGCCCGTGAACACAATGGCGTCAACGCCGAACAGATGGATCAATGCGCTAGCCGTTGCGGCCGCGGCCACTTTTCCGACACGCGCCAGCGTCACCACGCACGGCACGCCATGCGCGATGCCGACGTGATATTCGCGCCGGCCGATGGTCTCAGTGCGCACCTCACCGGCCGCGCGCATCGATTCGATCAGATCGCCCAGTTCCTGCGGCAACGCGGCCATGATGCCAAGACGCTTCACGTCCGCGCTCATTCCACGGCCTGCAACTTCGCCACCGCCAGCGCGAGCCACTTCTCCCCGTGGCGTTTGAAGCGGACTTGCGCGCGGGCATCGGCGCCCGTGCCTTCGAGTCCGATCACCGTGCCTTCGCCAAACTTGTTATGAAACACGGGCTGACCGACCTTGAAACCGGTGTCGGCGGCGCGTTGATTGTTCGCGAACGCGGGCAACGGCTTGCCAGCATCGGGATCGGCGTACGCGGCGCGTTCCTTGTCGGGCTTGGCGAACCAGTCGCGGCCCCAGCCGGCGTTATCCGACCGGCCGCCCCAGCGTGCGCCCGCCTCCACCTTCGGCGTGAGCCACTTGAGCGAGCCTTCCGGGAGTTCATCGAAGAAACGGGAACGGATGTTGTAACGCGTCTGGCCGTGCAACATCCGGCTCTGTGCAAACGACAGATACAACCGCTCCTTCGCCCGCGTGATTGCCACGTACGCCAGTCGCCGCTCTTCTTCGAGCCCGTCGCTTTCCTGAGCGCTGTTCTCGTGCGGGAACAGGCCTTCCTCCAGGCCCGTGATGAACACCGCCATGAATTCCAGACCCTTGGCCGCGTGCACCGTCATCAGTTGCACGGCGTCCTGGCCGGCTTGCGCCTGGTTGTCGCCGGCCTCGAGCGATGCGTGCGACAGGAACCCGGCCAGCGGCGTCATGGTGTCGGGATTTTGCGCGGGATCGGCGGGGCTCTCCGGGTCGAGCACATCGACGGCCGAATCGCCGGTCGCCAAGCCAATCTCCGGCGCGTTCGTCGCGCCCGGACGAAGCGGAATGGAACGCGCGGGGGTATCGAGCCCGTAGCCCTCCTCCTGCACGAACGCCGCCGCGGCATTCACCACTTCCTGCAAGTTCTCCAGCCGATCCTGACCTTCGCGCTCGTTCTCGTAATGCGTGGCAAGACCGCTCGCGCGAACCACGTATTCGACGGTTTCCGGCAGGCTCATCTGCTGCGTTTCAGCGCGCATCTTGGCGATCAGTTGCGCAAACGCGCCGATGCTCGACCCCGCCTTGCCCATCACGTAGGGAACGGCGGCGGCCATCGAACAGTTGTAGAGGCGCGCGGCGTCGGCCAGTTGTTCGATCGACCTTGCACCGATTCCGCGCGTCGGAAAATTCACGACGCGGGCGAACGCGGTATCGTCGTTTGGGTTGTCGATCAGGCGCAGATACGCGAGCGCGTGCTTCACTTCCTGGCGCTCGAAGAACCGCAAGCCGCCATACACGCGATACGCAATGCCCGCATTCACCAGCGTGTGTTCGATGGTCCGCGACTGCGCGTTGCTTCTATACAGAATGGCGATCTCGCCGCGCGTCGCGCCGGCATGGATCATCGCCTTAATCTCCTCGACGATCCATGCCGCCTCTTGCGTATCGGTCGCGGCCTCGTACACGCGTACCGGTTCGCCATGACCGGCGTCGGTACGAAGATTCTTGCCGAGCCGCCGTGAGTTCTTCGCGATCAGGAAGTTGGCGGTATCGAGAATATGACCGTGCGAGCGGTAGTTCTGCTCCAGCTTGATCATGTTGCGCACGTGGTACTCGCGCTCGAAGTCGTGCATGTTGCCGACATTCGCACCGCGAAACGCGTAGATGGACTGATCGTCGTCGCCGACCGCGAAGATCGCGTTGTGCTCGCCCGCCAGCATTTTCAGCCACGCGTACTGCAGCTTGTTCGTGTCCTGGAACTCATCGACCAGGATGTTGCGAAACCGCGCCTGATAGTGCGCGCGCAGCGGCGGATTGTGCGCGAGCAATTCATAGCAGCGCAGCAGCAGCTCGGGGAAATCGACCACGCCTTCGCGCTGGCATTGCTGCTCGTAGGCTGCGTACAACTCGACGAACTTCATGTTGAAGGAATCGGTCGCGTCGACGTCTTTCGGGCGCAGCCCTTGTTCCTTGGCGTTGTTGATGAAGTACTGGAGATTCTTGGCCGGATATTTTTCATCGTCGATATTCAAGCCCTTCATCAGCCGTTTGATGGCGGACAACTGGTCGGCGGTATCGAGGATCTGGAAGGTCTGCGGCAGCCCGGCGTCGCGAAAATGCGCGCGCAGCATGCGGTTGCACAGGCCGTGAAAGGTGCCTATCCACATGCCGCGCGTGTCGATCGGCATCATCGCGGTCAGGCGCGCCATCATTTCCTTGGCGGCCTTGTTCGTGAAGGTGACGGCGAGAATGGTCGGGGGCGACGCGAATCCTTGCTGGATCAGCCAGGCGATACGCGTGATGAGCACGCGCGTCTTGCCGCTGCCCGCGCCCGCGAGAATAAGCGCCGGCTCGTTCGGCAGCGTGACGGCGGCAAGTTGTTCGGGATTCAGATTGGCGAGCAGATCGGGCATGGGGGAGTTTTCCGGTGGGACAGGTATTATAAAACGGCGGGGAAGCGGTCGTTGGCACTTGGGTTGGGGACAGGGTCGCTCGCCCCAACTTCCCGCCGAACCTCCCCTCGAACAAATCCCGTGTGCGATTGAAGCGCCTTCGCGCCGGCCCCACCCTCCAACACCTTATAATTCCCCGACCCCCGCTTCTTTCTTACGCATTTTTCGGCAGATTCCACCCCATGAGTGACAACACGACTGACAACACGCTTGCGAAGAGTTTCGAGCCCCAGAACATTGAGTCCCATTGGGGCCCGGAATGGGAAAAGCGCGGCTACGCTGCGCCGACCCTGATCGAAGGCAAAAAAGATTTCTCGATCCAGCTCCCGCCGCCGAACGTCACCGGCACGCTGCACATGGGTCACGCGTTCAACCAGACCATCATGGATAGCCTCACGCGCTATCACCGCATGCTCGGCGAAAACACGCTGTGGCTGCCTGGAACGGACCACGCCGGAATCGCTACGCAAATCGTGGTGGAGCGCCAGCTCGATGCACAAGGCGTATCGCGTCATGATCTCGGCCGCGAGGAATTCCTGAAACGCGTCTGGGAATGGAAGCATCAATCCGGTTCGACCATTACAGGCCAGGTGCGCCGCCTGGGTGCGTCCATCGACTGGTCGCGGGAATATTTCACGATGGACGACAAGATGTCGCCCGTTGTTATCGACGTATTCGTCACGCTGTTCAAGCAAGGCCTGATCTATCGCGGCAAGCGGCTGGTGAACTGGGACCCGGTGCTGGGCACCGCCGTCTCGGACCTGGAAGTGGTCAGCGAAGAAGAAGCCGGCAGCCTGTGGCACATCCAGTATCCGCTGCCCGACGGCTCCGGCCACGTGACGGTTGCCACCACGCGCCCGGAAACCATGCTCGGCGACACCGCCGTGATGGTCCACCCGGACGACGAGCGTTACGCGCATTTGATCGGCAAGACGGTCGTGCTGCCGTTGTCGAACCGGGAAATCCCGGTGATCGCCGACGATTACGTGGATCGCGAGTTCGGCACCGGCGTGGTCAAGGTCACGCCCGCGCATGACTTCAACGACTATCAGGTCGGCCTGCGCCACAAGTTGCCGATGATCGAGATCCTCACGCTCGACGCCAAGATCAATGGCAACGCGCCGGAAAAGTATCGCGGCATGGATCGTTTCGTCGCCCGCAAGGAAGTCGTAGCCGATCTGGAAGCGCTCGGCCTGCTCGAATCCGTCAAGCCGCACGCGCTGATGGTGCCGCGCGGCGACCGCACCGCCACGGTGATCGAACCCATGCTCACCGACCAATGGTTCGTCGCCATGAGCAAGCCGGCGCCGGAAGGCACGTTCCATCCGGGTAAATCGATTGCCGAAACCGCGCTGGACGTGGTCCGCAACGGTGAAATCAAGTTCGTCCCGGAAAACTGGTCGACGACCTATTACCAGTGGCTCGAAAACATCCAGGACTGGTGTATCTCGCGGCAACTCTGGTGGGGCCATCAAATCCCGGCCTGGTACGGCGATAACGGCGCAATTTTCGTCGCGAAAACCGAAGAAGAAGCCCGCGCGGAAGCTGCGGAAAAAGGCTATACCGGCGCGCTCAAACGCGATGACGACGTGCTCGACACGTGGTTTTCATCGGCGCTCGTGCCGTTTTCATCCCTCGGATGGCCGAACGAAACGCCGGAACTCAAGCACTTCCTGCCTTCGTCGGTGCTCGTGACGGGTTTCGACATCATCTTCTTCTGGGTTGCCCGGATGGTGATGATGACCACGCATTTCACCAACAAGGTCCCTTTCGACACGGTCTACGTCCACGGTCTCGTGCGTGACGCGGAAGGCAAGAAGATGTCGAAGAGCAAGGGCAATACGCTCGATCCCATCGATATCGTCGACGGAATCGACCTGGAAACGCTCGTTTCGAAGCGGATTACCGGCCTGATGGACCCGAAGCAAGCCGTAAAGATCGAGAAAAAGACCCGCAAGGAGTTTCCGGATGGAATTCCGCCGTTCGGCACCGACGCGCTACGTTTCACGATGGCGTCCATGGCAACGCTCGGTCGCAATGTCAATTTTGATCTGGCAAGGTGCGAGGGATATCGTAATTTTTGCAATAAGCTGTGGAATGCTACCCGCTTCGTCCTGATGAACACCGAGGGCCACGATTGTGGTTTCGGTAAGCCGGAGGAATGCGAAGCAGGCGATTGCGGACCGGGCGGATACCTCCATTTCTCCCAGGCGGACTTCTGGATCGTGTCGCTGTTGCAGCGCGTGGAAGCCGAAGTGGAGAAGGGTTTCGCCGATTACCGTTTCGACAACGTAGCAAGCGCCATCTACAAATTCGTCTGGGACGAGTATTGCGACTGGTATCTCGAGCTGGCCAAGGTGCAGATCCAGACCGGCGCGCCCGAGCAGCAGCGCGCGACTCGCCGCACCCTGCTTCGCGTGCTGGAAACTGTGCTGCGCTTGGCGCATCCGGTGATTCCGTTCATCACGGAAGCCCTGTGGCAGAAGGTTGCGCCGCTGACCGACCGGTATCCGCAAGCCGCTCAAGGCGAGGAACCCGCGTCGATCATGATTCAGCAGTACCCTGTCGCGGAGCCATCTAAAATTGATGAATCGTCTGAACAGTGGGCGGCCGAACTGAAGGCAATCATCGATTCATGTCGTAATCTGCGTGGCGAAATGAATCTGTCGCCGGCGGTCAAAGTGCCGCTGCTGGCAACCGGCGACGAAGCACGGCTCAAGTCATTCGCGCCTTATGTCCAGGCGCTGGCGCGTTTGTCTGAGGTAAAGATCATTGCCGACGAATCCGCGCTCGATGCGGAGGCAAGTGGCGCGCCAGTTGCTATCGTAGGAACGAACAAGCTGGTGTTGAAGGTCGAAATTGACGTTGCGGCTGAGCGCGAACGGCTCACGAAGGAAGTGGATCGACTGACGCAGGAGATCGCGAAAGCCCGTGTGAAGCTGGAAAACGAGAGTTTCGTGGCGCGCGCCCCCGCCGCGGTGGTCGAGCAGGAGCGCAAGCGGCTGGCGGAATTCGAATCGACTTCTGACAAGTTGAAAACGCAGTTGTCGCGGCTTCCGGCATAGGCCTTCGAGGGGTTGAGCCGGCCAAATACGCTCGGCTGAACCCTGAAAACAACCGATTGCTTGTTCCGTCTTATAGCAAAGTGCGTATTTATGCTTGAAGAATTAATTTCGCCGCACTTTTTTATCAACGCATCAACCTGCATCATGGCATGTGCTTCCATGCCCAACGTTTCAGGCTTGACGTTTAAACACGATACGAGGATCAGGGTCATCAAATGCTAAAAGTTACGAAAGCGGTTTTCCCGGTTGCGGGTCTCGGTACCCGATTCCTCCCCGCGACCAAGGCCAGCCCGAAGGAAATGCTGCCCGTCGTCGACAAACCGCTGATCCAGTACGCGGTCGAAGAGGCCATGGCCGCCGGCATCACGGAGATGATCTTCGTAACGGGCCGCAGCAAGCGCGCGATCGAGGATCACTTCGACAAATCGTATGAGATCGAAGCCGAACTGGAAGCGCGCGGCAAGCAAAAGCTGCTCGATCTCGTGCGCAGCATCAAACCGAGCCACGTGGATTGTTTCTATGTGCGTCAGGCCGAAGCGCTCGGTCTCGGCCACGCCGTGCTGTGCGCGGAAAAGCTCGTGGGCGACAACCCGTTCGCCGTGATTCTCGCCGATGACTTGTTGTACGGCACGCCGCCGGTGATGACGCAGATGATCGAAGTCTTCGACCACTATCACAGCTCGGTGATTGGCGTGGAGGAGATCCCGGCTCAGGATTCCAAGTCGTACGGCGTGATCGACGGGAAAGAATGGGAAGATAATATTTTCAAGCTGTCGGGCATTGTGGAAAAGCCGGAACCCGCCGATGCGCCGTCAAACCTGGGCGTAGTCGGGCGATATGTGCTGAAACCGCGCGTCTTCGATCACATCCGTGCATTGAAGCCGGGCGCCGGCGGCGAATTGCAACTGACGGATGCTATCCAGTCGTTGCTCGCTGACGAACAAGTGCTCGCGTACAAGTACCACGGCACGCGTTTCGATTGCGGCAGCAAGCTGGGCTATTTGAAGGCGACAGTGGAGTTCGCGCTGCGTCATCCGGAAGTGGCCAAGGATTTCCAGGAATATCTGAACACGCGTTCGCCGCACCTGGTCGGCTAAATGCCAATGCTCAAACCCTAAGCCGCCAGCGCGCGGTTTTGCGGCCGAAAAAAATGCCCATGATTAAAATCATGGGCATTTTTGTTTGGCCTTCAGTCGATCAGCGACGGCGCATGAGGAAGGTGAACACCTTGTCGTGCGAGGTCGATTCCACCAACTCATTGCCCGTTTGCTTCGAAAACGCGGCAAAGTCGCGTTGCGAACCCGGGTCGGTCGCCAGCACTTTCAATATCTGGCCGCTTTGCATATCGGACAGCGCCTTCTTCGCCCGCAAGATGGGCAGCGGGCACATGAGCCCGCGCGCATCGACTTCCTTGTGCACTTCCATCAGATTGAGCCTTGTTCGAACCCGCTTATTGAGGATTCGATTTTACCCCAGTGCTTAAAGATTCACCGCCTGGCCTTTAGCCAGGGACTCCCGCATCGCAATCCCGATACGTGTAGCCTCGCGCGCGTCGTCAAGCGTCAGACCGGTAGCGGGGCCTCCGCTCAGCGACGCCACGAACACCTCGGCTTCGTGCAGGAACGCGTGCTCGAAGCGCTCGAAGAACGTTGGCGTGCATTCGTTGCGCACGCCGCCGGCATCGTAGATTTCTACACGATTGACCCGCGGATTGTGTCCCACCGACAACGCCCCGCCCGTTCCGACCACTTCCGTTTGCGTATCGTGACCGTGGGCGCTGGTGCGCGATGCCTGGAACACCGCGATCCGGCCGCCCTCGAATTCGCAGATAGCGACACCGTTGTCGATATCGCCGCATTCCGCCAGCCCTTCGTGGATTGCGATCGTGCCGCTCGCAAAGACACGCGTGACGCGCGGATTGCCCAGCATCCAGCGCGCGAGATCGATGTCGTGGACACTGCAATCGAGGAACAGTCCGCCCGATGTCGCGGCGAATCGCACGAAAAAGCCATCGGGATCGTTCTTGTCGACGGTCTGCGAGCGGACCATGAACGGCCGGCCGATCGCACCTTCGCTGATCTTGTTGAAGGCGTCGCGATAACTGGCGTCGAAACGGCGCACGAAGCCGATCATCACTTGCAGATGCGGAAAACGCGCGCTCTCTTCAATCACGCGATCGCACTGTTCCAGATCCAGCGACAACGGCTTTTCGCAGAACACATGCTTGCCCGCGCGCAACGCGGCGATGATCTGGTCGGCATGCAGCGATGTCGGCGTAACGAGCCAGACGGCATCAATCGATGCGTCTTTTAGTATCGATTCATAGTCGTCGTAAAGCGCGAGTTCGGGCAGCTTGGCGCTGGCCCATTCGCGTTCTGACGCGACCGGACTGCAAGCGGCCGCTAGCGTTGCGCCCGGTACGTGCCACGCGAGATTTCGTGCGTGGCGCTGGCCCAATCGTCCCAATCCGACAATCCCAATTCGCACGGGCGCCTTCATGCCGCCCCCAGCTTGATGATCGTTCCCTCACGCCAGGACCGGGTAGCCGCCTCAGCGAGTTCCAACGCCTTCAGGCCGTCCGCGACCGTCGTGCGAACCGGCTTGCCATCCTGGATGGCATCGAAGAAATGAGCGATTTCCAGTGCGTATGCCGCGCGATAACGCTCGAGGAAAAACGCTTCCGGCACGTCATTCGATACAGCGGTCTTCGAATACGCCGTGACTTCAGTCGGACGCACATTGCCGGCTTGCAGCATGCCTTGGCTGCCAAGCAGTTCGAAGCGCTGGTCGTATCCGTACGCCGCGCGCCGCGCCGTGTTGATCTGGCACAAACGGCCGCGTTTAGTACGGATCGTGACAGCCGTCGAATCGATATCACCCGCCTCCGCAATCGCCGGATCCGTCAGGCAGCTTCCGGTTGCGTGCAGGGTGTCGGCTTCATCGTCGAGCATCCAGCGGAAGATATCGAAATCGTGGATCAGCATGTCCTTGAAAATGCCGCCCGAATGCTTGATGTATTCCACCGGCGGTGCGCCCGGATCGCGGCTCGTGATCACCAGCATTTCCGGATCGCCGATCTCACCCGCCTCGACGCGCGCCTTCAATGCCGCAAAGGTCGGATCGAAGCGGCGCTGGAAGCCGATCATGCAGACCACGCCGGCTTTCGCGACGGCATCGGCGCACGCGCGTGCCCGTTCGAGCGTGAGGTCCACGGGCTTTTCGCAGAACACATGCTTCTTTTGCGCCGCCGATTTCAGGATCAGGTCAGCGTGCGTGTCCGTGCTTGAACACACGACGGTTGCGCCTATCGATGCATCGCCGAGTGCGCCTTCCACATCGGCCACTTGCGCGCCGTGAAGCGCGGCCAATGCCGCAGCGGCTTCCTTGTTGACATCGACTACGTATTTCAGGCGCACACCCGGCTGCTTCGCCAGATTCGCCGCATGGATCTTGCCGATCCGCCCTGCTCCGAACACCGCCACATCAATCGTCATAGCCGCCTGTCTCCCTTGATTCTTCTACGTTCAATTCAAGCCGGTACGCAAGCGCGATAAACAGCGCCTGGCACAGGCAGATCGTGCTCGTGAGCGAACGGAACGCGAACGCGCTGCCTTCCTTCACGAACAAATGCGCGCTCGCGTGACGCGCGAG
>Ga0153932_1000352_pt1 | contig 14047 bp, 14 predicted proteins | sample TSNJ016MetaG_FD_102273 | JGI IMG/M metagenome (GOLD analysis project Ga0153932, IMG submission 102273) | Attine ant fungus gardens microbial communities from New Jersey, USA - TSNJ016 MetaG | ecosystem: Host-associated > Fungi > Mycelium > Unclassified | place: USA: New Jersey, Wharton State...
CCGGTGAGCACAGCTACATCACCCCGGAGCAGGCGGCGGCCGGTTTGATCAAGAACATCGACAACCTCACCCCCGGGGACGCGGGCCGGTTTCAGCACTCGGACGGAACCTTCCTCCAGTGGTGAGCACCCCAACGAGCCAGCGCCAGCCGACGAGTTCAAATCCCATCCAAAGAGAAGGACAACATAAATGATCACCGTCTACGGATACGTTCCAGCCTGGGGAATCCCGGATATCAGCCCCTATGTCACCAAGGTTGTCAATTACCTGACCTTCACCGGGATCGAGTTCGAGTACAAGACTCAGGACCTCGCGACTCTCGATCAGGACTCCCCGCATGGCAAACTTCCGTACATCGTGGACAGCGACGGAACCAAGGTCGGGGACTCCAACACGATCATCGAATACCTCAAGAACAAGTTCGGTGACAAGCTCGACGCCGACCTGAGTAAGCAGCAGCTGGCCCAAGCCCTGGCCTTCCACCGCCTGATCGAGGAACACCTCTACTGGAGCGGAATCATCCAGGCGCGCTGGCAGGACGACGCCGGTTGGGAAACCTACATCCCATTCATCGTTCAGGGGGCCGAGGTGACTCCGGATATGCGGGTAGGGCTAGATGCGTTCCGGGCTCGCATCCTGGACGGGTTCAACGGCCAGGGCATGGGCCGACGTAGCGAGGAGGTCGTGGCAGAGTTCTTCCGGGCAGACATCGACGCTTTGTCGGACTTCCTGGATGACAAGCCTTTCATCCTCGGAGAAAAGGTGCATTCGATCGACGCCTCGCTGTATTCGACGTTGCGGCACATCGCCGATCAGCCGCAGCAATGGCTGGGCACCGGCTACGTCCAGACCAAGCCGAACCTCGTGGACTACCTGGACCGTGTCCGCAAGCAGTACGACATCTGAGAGTCCGAAACCAACTGTCGTGCAATATCGTTCGATGATTGATCTCTGCTGCTACACCAGCCCGAATGTTCGCAAGATTCTCATTGCGCTCGAGGAACGCTTCTTTTGAATATCGGATTATCTGGACCGACATCAAAGAAGGTGACCAGTTCGCGCCCGAGTATCTCGAGATCAATCCGAACGGTAAGGTGCCCGCCATCGTCGACCACGACGGACCAACGGATACACCAATTTCGGTGTTCGAGACAGGCGCAATCCTGCTCTACCTCGCGGAGAAGACCGGACGCCTCCTGCCGGAGGACCCTCTCGCTCGGCAGGAGGCGATCTGTTGGCTGTTCTGGCAGGTCGTCAACCACGGCCCGGCGGCATGCCAAGCTGCACATTGTTCCTTGTAGGAGGCCCAAACATGTTCCGCCGAAAAATGGATACGTGGCCAAGTCGCACATCGGTCGAGAATCCTCGGTGATCGCCTGAGCGGCCGGGGCGACCTTTCAGGCGGGCAGTCTGCTCACCTGCATCGCAGCTTTTCCAAATCGGATGGCATCGGGCGCGGGATCGACGCATCGAGAATTCCAATGTTATGGCGATGGCTGACTGAGTCAGCGGAACCTCCGGTCAAGGTCCGCCTCTCCGACTTACAAAGGAGAAAGCCCGCAAACACGCCTACAGCCCGGAACAGTTCAAGATTCTTTTCCAACCGGATGGTGACCCAGTATGAGCACTAGCGCGTTCTTGCCCGCATTGGTGGCGGACTGTCGATCGATCGACACCTTGTGACATCCACCGAGTCAACACGATGAGGTGCCCGCAGGTTACGTGTGAATCATCCGAGGGATTTGGAATCAGATTCGGGTTGCCCGCATGTCCAATTTGGACAGACCAACCTCCGGACCGTGTCGAACGACGGGCGGCCGCGGAGTCCTCCACTACGCGATATTCAGACAACTCCGCGTTGTAGAGCCGAATTATTCAAAAGAACCACAGCCCATACCCTTGCAATGGAAGGCACGCAGAATGCTACTGAATAGGGACGATTGGTACGACACTTCACGGGATCTTGCCTGGGAGCTGAGCTACGTCGATCAGGCTGATGCGTTTCCCAGCAGTTGGAGTGGAGCGGGAGACATACCTGAAGAGGCTTGGGAAAAGTGGGATGAACCATTCCGGGTCTCGTACCGCGATTATGTCCGCATCCAGCGCGAGAAGGAGTCGGGTGTAAAGGCAGTCAGCAATGCTCTCGGTCGGTCCGGAATTTACGAGAAGCTTGATCCTGCGCACGTTGCCGCGTCGCACCTGCATATGGGTACTACATGCATGGTCGAGCATATGGCTGTGACTATGCAGAGCCGATTCTGTCGCTTTGCGCCTAGTCCGCGGTGGCGGAATTTGGGTGTTTTCGGAATGCTCGACGAGACTCGCCACACTCAGCTCGATCTGCGCTTCTCCCATGACCTCCTCAAGCAGGATCCGCGGTTCGACTGGGCGCAGAAGGCATTCCATACGAATGAGTGGGGTGTCCTTGCGGTGAAGAATTTCTTCGATGACGCGATGCTCAACGCGGATTGTGTCGAAGCTGCCTTGGCGACGAGCCTGACGGTCGAACATGGCTTCACCAACCTCCAGTTCGTCGCGTTGGCTGCCGACGCGATGGCTGCTGGCGATATTAATTGGTCAAACCTGTTGTCCTCCATACAGACCGACGAGGCCCGGCATGCACAGCAGGGCTTTCCGACACTGTCCGTTCTGATGGAGCATGATCCCGCCCGTGCACAGAAGGCTCTCGATATCGCGTTCTGGCGGTCCACTCGGCTTTTTCAGACGCTAACCGGTCCAGCGATGGACTATTACACGCCGCTTGATCAACGCAAGATGAGCTTCAAGGAGTTCATGCTCGAGTGGATCGTAAATCATCACGAGCGGATTCTAGAGGACTACGGGCTGAAGAAGCCCTGGTACTGGGATCAATTCATGTACTCGCTCGAGAACGGCCATCACGCGATGCACCTCGGGACTTGGTTCTGGCGGCCCACGTTGTTCTGGAAGCCGAACGCTGGTGTCTCGAAAGACGAGCGCGAATGGTTGCGGGAAAAATATCCCACCTGGGAGGAGAACTGGGGCGGGATGTGGGACGAGATCATCAAGAATGTGAACGCCGATCAGATCGAGAACACGCTGCCTGCCACCTTTCCGTCGCTATGTAATCTGACTCAGCTTCCGCTGGGATCGGCCTTTTCTCTGCACGACCTCGCCGACCACAGCCTCACCTACAACGGGCGGCTGTATCACTTTGATTCTTCGATCTCCAAGTGGTGCTTCGAACAAGATCCGGAACGCTATGCCGGGCACCAGAACATTATCGACCGTGTCATCGACGGACGGATCGTTCCAGCTGATCTCGCCGGCGGGCTGAGTTACATGGGGCTGACGCCGGAGGTGATGGGTGAGGATGTATACAACTATGCCTGGGCGAAGGATTACTTGGCTTCGCCTTCCCTAACTGCGACGGAATTCGTTGCACAGGAAAAGATCTCGATCTAGATCTCGAATCAATTCGTTCGGCAAGGAGAATTCAAATGGCACCCTTTCCTATCACCGGCCGGTTCATCGGTGATTTCGTTCCACATCTCGTTGCCGTGGATACCGACGACACATGGGATCAAATCGCATGCAAGATAGCAGTGCATGCGGTAGGGCGCCGTATCCCGGAGCCTGACGTGAGCCCGGGATACGACGTACTTCTCGATGGAACTGTGATGACACCCGACGAGACACTGGGGGATTTGTTGGGAACACGATTCATTCCACCTCTGCAATGGATCGACGTCCGCTTTCGTGAGCGGGTGAGTGTCGATGGCTGACGGTCAGGACAACGACTTCGTCGACCTGGTAGCCGAGGACGAAGTGTGGAACGACGAGATGGAATCATTCGACGTCGGAGACGACGAAGTGCTCGTGCTGAAGGTGAACAATGAGGTCCGTGCGTATGGCGGAATCTGTCCGCATCAGAGCATTTCGCTTGTCGAGGGGGAGTTCGAGAACGGGGTCTTGACCTGCCGCGCCCACGAATGGCAGTTCGATGCGCTGACCGGTGACGGGATCAATCCCCGAGACACCTGCTTGATCAGGCACGATGTCCGCATCGTCGACGGCGTCATCCAAGTACGCCTCAAGTCGCCCGTCCAGGCACAACACTGAAGTAGGAGTTCACATTTCATGGCAATTATCGAAATGGATGCCTCAATCGAATCGTCCCCCGACCTCGTCGGTCCCGTCATCCGGGCCGGCAATCTGGCGGAGGCCGTGATCGACGCGGTCGAGGAGGACAATCCTGGACAGGACGTCCTGGTCCTCGATCGTGAGGACTACGTTCGCATTCACACTCGCGGTGCTTGCCGCTTGACACAGTCCAGCTTGGAAAAGCACCTGGGCCAGAGTTATCAATTGGCCGCGTTGGAGATCGACATGCCCTCGTTCAAGGGCCGACTCAAGACCCGTACCGGTGAATATCTGTGGTTCTTTCAGAACCCTGGACAGGAGAAGTCATGACAGAGAAGACGCCACAACTCCGCACCCGTTCACGAGGTCTCAAGACCTGGAGTGCGTTTGGGAATCTCGGGCGACGTCCGACCGAGTACGAAGTGCTCACGCACAACATGAACCACACTACGGGGACCGTGCCACTCGAGATGGGCCCCGATGTTCACGGCAACGTGTGGCTGCGCGAACACCGGGATTCGATGAAGCTGACGGTCCCCGATTGGGACGCGTTTCGAGATCCCGACACCGTCACGTACGGAACCTACGTCGCCGAACAGGACGACCAAGAAACTTACGTCGAAGGATTGATCGCCCAGTTCGACAGCGAGAAGTCCGACGAAGCCCTCTCGGACGAGGCTTTGACGTTGCTGGCGGGGGCGCTTGCCCCGACCCGGTACGTCGTGCACGGCCAGCAGATGCTGTCGGCGTACATTCAGCAACTCGCCATGAGTAGCTACGTAGGAAACTGCGCTGCCTTCCAAACCGCGGACCAACTACGACGGGTCCAGCTGACTGCGTATCGCACGACTCAGCTTCAGCTCACTTATCCCGAACGCGGGTTCGGTACCGCTGAAAAGGAAATCTGGACGGAGCATCCCGATTGGCAGCCGATCCGGGCAGCGTTCGAATACGCACTGGTCGAATTCGATTGGGATCGGGCATTCGTGGCGACCAATCTCGTGACCAAAGCGATCGCAGATCAGCTCTTCCTGGTCCAGCTCGTGCACCAGGCCAATGAGCTCGGCGCACGACTCGACTCGCTGATACTGGAAAACCTCTGGCGTGACAGCCAGCGGAGCCAACGGTGGTCGGTCGCACTGGTCAGGTTCTTGACCGCCGCCGATCCAGGAAATCTCGAAGTGCTCCAAGGGCACCTGAATGACTGGACCGAACGCGGGGACAAGATGATCGACGCCGGTGCGCGAATCATCGCCTCCCCGAACGGACGTTCCGCGGCCGACATCGCCGATGCTGTTCGCCAGGAATGGCATTCGCTTCTCGAGTCCACCGGTTTGCACGCAGAAGCCAACTGAGGTCTACGAGTCCATGACTGTCACAGTGAATTTCAATGGGCGTCAGGAACCCGTGATGTGCGGGCCCGAAGAAACTCTTCTTCGGGCCGGCCTCCGGGCTGGATTGGCCTTGTCCTACGAGTGTGCCAGCGGCGGATGCGGCAGTTGCCGTGCGCAAGTCGTGGAGGGCGAGGTTGAAACCCTCTGGGCCGATGCCGCCGGACTTTCCGAGCGTGATCGGCGGCGGGGCAACCGGGTGTTGATGTGCCAGTCGATTCCCACGGCAAACTGCACGATTAAGGCACCGGTCCTTGACGGACCGGCAATGAGTCGAGAACCCCTTCCTGAACGTGTGACTTCCCGCCTCGTAGGGCGAGAAGCGCTGACGCCCGACACCGCCCTCTTCACGCTCGATTTCACCTCACCACTCGACTACCTACCAGGGCAGTTCATGCTCCTGGAGTCACCAGAGGGGGTTCGGCGGGCGTACTCGATGGCACACCCTGCCGACGGTACCGGTTCCACGAGAGTGGAATTCATCATCCGCGCAAAGCCGGAGGGAGCTGCCTCGGGTTGGCTCTTCGACAAGGCTCAGGTCGGTGACGAGATTTTAGTCGAGGGACCGTACGGGCGCGCTTACTCCCAGTCAGATTCTGGCAGGCCGGCATTGTGCATCGCAGGTGGCACGGGGCTGGCGCCGATCCTTGCGATCACCGAGGACCTCCTGGTCGGGACCCCTGATCGGCGGGTGGACCTCTACATCGGTGCACGGCAAGCCCAGGACATTGTGCTCCTTGATCGGCTCGCTCGATTGAAGGAGCGCGGCGCTCGGGTCGCCCTGTCCGTCGAAGACACCGAGTCCGGTGCTGACAGTCCGCCAGCCTGGGACATGTTTGCAGATTCCCGATCAGGTCGGGTGGTCGACCACGTTGCCGACGACTGGACTGATCTCGCCAATCACGACATCTATCTCGCTGGCCCGGCCGGCATGGTCGACGCAGCCATGCGTTTGCTCGTGCGCGAGCGTAAGGCATCTGCGGACCGGCTGTTCTTCGACCGTTTCATCGCTTGACCGAACTACCCTCGAATCCGGAAGGAACCATCATGTTGATGGAAGCCGTGCAACTACCGACTCATGCTCATTACGGGCGCAACCTCATAAACGGTAAGTGGGTGTTCCCGGCAGCTCCTTACGAGTACGAGATTCGCAATCCCTCCGACAGCACAATCACCACAGTGGTTCCTCTTTCCTCGCGTTTCGACGTCGATCATGCAATTGCGGCTGCTGCCGAAGCGCTACCGGGGCAATGGGCAGACACGCAGAGCAGAGATCAGCTGCTGGCTCTGCTGCTGCACCGGCTAGCTGATCAGGCGGATGGGCTGGCTCGCCTTCAGTCGACCGAGACAGGTCTCGGATTCGCCGATTCGTTAGCCGCTGTCGAATCGACGTTGAGGATCGCTCGCTCGATCCTGACAAAGGAGATCCTGCGCGACCGTTCAACGTCAGCGGGCGTTTCAGGTCATGTGCTGTCTTGGGGGGCGCCGTTTTCGGAGATGTTGTTGAGTGTTTTTCCTGCCTTGGCTGCCGGGAACACTGCGGTCGTCAAGCCGTCGCTGCGTGGACCCTTGTCGGCGGTGGCGGTGGCTTGCATTGCTGACCAGTTGGGATTTCCAGCCGGTGTTCTCAATGTTGTGCAAGGCACTGGAGTGGATGTGGGCGCTGCGCTCATCAGCAGTTCAGCGCTCCAGGTGCTGCATGTGAGGGCGAACGAATTCACTCTAAGTCGCGCCAGCCGCGCTGGGCGTCGGACACATGTCCCTCTGCACACCCTCGCTGCAGGAGGAAATGCCGCGATCGTCTACCCTGGAATTGGAGAAGAGAAGCTCGAAACGATGGCCACCGAAATCGCCCAAGCTGTTCGGGTTCATAGCGCGGGTGGTCCTTTCGGTTTACACACGGTGGCCGTTCACCGGGACGTCGCGAAGAATGTAATTACCGCGATTCTGGGCCAGTTGGCTTTCGGTGAGAATGACGCTGCTCCTCTTCCTACGGAGCCTCTCCGGCGGCGGGCTTTCAGTCGAATCGACCAGTTGGTAGCCGGCGGTGGACGGGTACTGCTGGGTGGGAGGGTTCCCGATGACATCAAGCATCGAATGGGGTGGCGTCTGCCCACCACGGTCGTAGACCTGGGTGACGTCTCGTCGAAGGCGGTGTCAGTGATGCTGACTGACGCGTCCGAACCCATCGGCCCCGTACTTACCATCGTCCAGTGGGATACCCTCGCCGATATCGACACGGTTTTCCGTGGGACTCGATATCGTGATGGGTACGCGGCGGTCTGGGGTGACGATTCGATGGATGACCACAACAGGTTCGGGGTCACCGCACGGGAGCGAGGGCCTATGCGCGCCATGCACAGCGGGTTGATTCCTACCGCGTGGACCGGCTGGTCGGGGAATCAACGGAGCGGGGTTGCCCCATGAGTACGGAACTCTGTGCGCCGCAAGCGCGCTCCGTACTTCGGATGGACTTCCTCTTCATTGCGGATCCGCTCACCACATTGAAACCCGCGCATGACACGACAATCGCGTTGATGGAAGCAGTTCAGTTGGCCGGTCATCGCGTGCTGGCCACGACCATCGGTGAGCTGGGCATCGATGGAGGGCATGCTGTGGCGCGTTGTCGCGAGGTGACGCTACGCCCGGCGGTGTTGAGTAAGAACATGTGGATCGCCGATACCGACTGGTACACGACGGATGTCCCTTTCCGGCTCCGACTTGACGAGGTTGCTGCGATCTTTATGCGGACCGACCCTCCGGTCGACAGCAACTACTTGCGCGCCACCTTCATCCTCGACTTGGTCGATCCGGGGAAGACGATGTTGATCAATTCACCAGCCGGACTTCGCGACGCCAACGAGAAGCTGTTTGCTCTGCGGATGCCCGAGTTGGGCCCCCCCACCCTTGTTTCTTCGGATAGGGATGAGATATGTGAAACTGTATCTTCCTGGGGAACATCAGTTCTCAAACCCACCGATGGAATGGCTGGCCGCGGGATCATGCTCCTGAGGCCGGATGATCCGAACCTACATTCAATACTTGACACCGCCACCGATCGTGGCGGCAATCACGTGGTCGTCCAGCAGTACATTCCGGAGGTGGTGACGGAGGGAGACCGCCGTGTGATCGTTCTCGAGGGGCAGCCGATCGGATCCGTTCGCCGAATCGTCGATCGTGGTGGCACCGAATTTCGGTGCAACATGGCCACCGGTGCGCGCGTAGTACCCGACACACTGACCGCTCGCGATCGTGAAATCTGCAACGCCATCGGACCCGAACTCGTCAGGCGTGGACTGGTATTCGTTGGTATTGATGTCATTGGAGGTCGGCTTACGGAAGTGAATGTAACCAGCCCCACGGGAATTCGCGAGATCGATGCGCTCAGTGGTACGCACTTGGCTGCCGACACAATCGCATGGGCGATCGCACGGTGCGCGAAGATGCAGGGGGAGCGATGAGTGTGGCAGTCTCATTGATCGGTGTGCGAAGTTCACATTGTCGGTGCCAAGTCTGTGCGTAGCGCGCTATCTGGCGTTCCCGGCGTGGAAGGGCTGGATCGGGCGTCATCGAATTGGGATGTGATGTTTCCATCTGGATTGAACGTTTGTCGGCCCGAGGTTGCGCGTGGTACTAGTTGATTGGTTGAATTCGCTGTCGCACTTGAAATTCCGTATCGCTGCGCAACGTCCTACGCGACATGTGCCGTCGACGCCATCATTGGCACCAGAACTGAATGAGCCTCCGTCGCGTCGAGCATCTGCCCGATTGGGCCACCCCGGCAAACCTGGGATGCCCGCAAACGTTCGCGGTGCACTTCGAGATTCGTGCCGACCAGGGCGTTCGGAATTGCGATCAGAATCTGGGATGATGTTGATCTGCGACTCACCCCGATCAACAACGATTCCTCGTCGACAACGCTGACTGGCACATTGTGCTGGCCATCGACCAAACCGATAGCCAGAATAACGTAGTCCTGGCTGTTGTGGGTGAACGAAATTAACCGACAGTGGGACCCGGCGACCACAAGCTTTACGTCCAGTTCACGATGAGGCGGATTACACGCTCCTCCAATGTCATTGCATTGCTCGGGGGTCGTCGGGGGTGACTATCCCTGAGGGTGATTCGCCGTGAGGTCCAACTGAAGAAATCGTCCATCGGTCTCATCTCTTCTGTGCGTGCGGTGAGCTTGCGCCCGGTTCAACTATGTGCTTCAGATCACATGAGCTTAGATATGAAAAGTCTTGTAATCAAATATTATCGAAAATTACTACTTAAGTGTGAAATAATGTCGTGAGTCGAACATTGGGCGAGAGCCCGAGTGTCCGCAAGGCATAGATGGTCGGCGATTCATTGAATTATGTTGTTGTGTAGGGTAATTCATTTGATCGGGTGGGTCGGCAAGACCTGACCACGGCAGACAGTGTGCCGCAACTACCAGCAGAGGGCAGGCTGCATCGTCTCGGCGACACGCCCAGAACTAGACAAGGACTCGTATGACTATCGACAACAACGCCGATCATCCCACCGACAGCCTGCTCCGCGTGATCACCGATGAGGAGCGGGCAGCATTCGCCACTGATGGTGTCGCCTTGCTCAAGTCCGTGATTTCTCCGGCCTGGATCGAATACCTTCGAAGTGCGGTGGCTCGGCTGCTAACTGACGTCCCCGACACCTCCCAGAACTATACGGAGCCTGGCCAACCTCGGTTCTTCTCGCAGGCGTTTCCACGCTTCGTGGATCCTGCATTCGATTTCTGGGCCCTCCAGGGGCCGACAAAGGACATCGCGCGGCAGATGCACCCTGGGATGCGATCGCTTCGATTCTTCTATGATCAGGTATTCGCGCAGGAACCGGGGTCAGGTCGGGGTGCGCCGTTTCATCAGGACTATCCCTATCTGCCAATCGACGGTGATCAGTATTTTCGAATCTGGGTTCCCCTTGACACCGTCACCGCCAGCAGCGGAGCGATTCACTATCTGAAGGGATCACACTTCGGACCGGTTTACCGACCACGTAGCTTCAGCGGTGATCCAGAGGTGGTCGCGGTGTATGACCGATCGCCCTATCCAGAGTTGCCCGATTTTTCGGCCACCTACAACAGCTCTCGTTGGTTTATTGGTGAAGCGGAGCCGGGGGACGCGTTGCTGCACCATCCGAAGACTGTGCACGGATCGCCTCCAAACCGCACAGACCGACCTCGTCGTGCCGTGACAACTATCTTCACTGGCGATGATGTCGTGTGGGATCCGAGGCCAGGCTCCAGCTTCGAGCACATTCCCACCATCGGTGGGTTTTCGGTTCCGCCAATGATTCCAGGTACCCGAATAGAAAGTAACCTGTTCCCCGTTGTCTGGCAGGACTCTCCAGAGTGAGGAGAGAGTAGTCGGGGATAGCGGTTCGGCATCGTCGACGGCACTGACGACGGTCAGGTTTAGCGTTATGGACCCGCATCACGCTGTTCAAGGTTTTAGGCAACGCGGCCAGTGACGGTGACGATATCGAGCTGGCCTGCGCCGCCCGTTACGAGGTCGACGGGTTAGCGGGCTTCGACGACCATCCGCGGCTCGTCGGCCACGCAGTCTCGTCACCGCAGTCTCGTCACCGCGAGGTCGTCTCCGCGACGTTGGTGCCGCCGCTGAAGAAATACTGGGTCGCACAGTTGAGTTGGCGTTGTTCAATTATGGCTGGGAATCGGGTACGGCACGATCGCGCGGATCTGACGCGATTACGGTGTGCAGCCATGGCGCAGTGAGACATTCAAGTTCACCACGGACCTCGAGTTGGCTGCGAAAGTCACCGACATCGTCGGGTGTGTCTCGGTCCACCGGAGAACGCGATTGTCCTCCGCGTCGACGAAAAATCGCAGATCCAAGCTGTAGATCGGACGGCCCTTGGCGATGAAGATCGGAATACGCGAGGCAATTCTCATGACTAGGCCACCACGGCACCATCACCTCGTCTGAGGCTTTAGAGATCGTGACGGGGAAAGGTGACCGGGGTCTGCTAGCTGCAGCACCGCCACTAGGAGTTTCCGGAGTTCCTTAAACGTGTAGCGCGGGCGTATCCGGATCTGGATCAGGATCGGGATCAGGATCGGGAACTCTGCCAGGCACAAGAAGCTAGAGGTCGGGTAGTAGTTGTCGGCGAGCCCGTGGAATCCATGTCAATTGTTCACAAATGCGGCAGGAGCCCCAGCCGACGCCGCCGTCGTTGATGAAACTGGTCGAAGTATGGTTATTCGGTCATCGAATTGAATGCGATACATCGCGGTGTTTTCCGCAGCGTCCGAGAACTGACGACCAAGATCCGAGCGTTCGGCAATGGTTGGAATCCGCCGGCGCAGTCTTTCGTTCTCTACTGGTTTGCTCCAGGCTAAGCGTTTTGGATTCTCGTTCTAGGGGGCGGTCCATGCTCGAACGCCTTTCTCGAGTGCCGTCACTCGGGTGGACTCCGCGGCGCAGTACTTGATCGGCGCGATCCCGAACCGACGTTCGATCTGGTTGATCCACAACGATCCGCTCAGGTGGGACGCCTCCGCGCACGGTCAGGATTATCTTTGATCAAGTTCGTTCGGGGAGTGTTGCAGTCCCTATTTCGGGCGGTCAGGCTTGGGGTTTGTCGGCCAACCCGCGCTAGTTGTAAGAGGCACGGACGTTAATTACGCGATGCCGGCGATAAGCGGCTGGCGGTCGTCCTCCGCGTGCTGAATGCGGTCGATGATAATTATAGTGAACATTCCATACCTCAACGGCGGTGCGTCGTTGCTGCTCGCTGGTGTACTCGCGGGAGTACAGCAGTTCTTCGGCGAGGATGCGGTTGTAGCGTTCGACCTTCCCATTATGTTTCGGCGTGTACGGCTTGATGCGGTAGTGTCGAGCCTCGCGGAGTGAAGCGGTGAAACCTGCTGCCCGATAGCATGATCCGTTGTCGGTGATCACGCGCTCGATTCGGGTGATGCCGTGTGCGGCGAAGAACACGCGGGCGTTGTGCATGAAATCGATAGCTGTTGCGGCGGTTTCGTTGTCTCTGGCTTCGGTGTACGCCAGACGGGTATTCCCGTCGACAGCGGAATGCAGATAGGTGTAGCCGATCCGAGGCTGCTTCGCTCGGGCCTTGCGCCGTTGGGATCGTTTGGCCTGCTCGGAGCCGCGGCCGTGGGCACGCCACCCACCGCCGTCCGGGATCTTCCCGACTTTCTTTACATCGACATGGACCATCTGACCGGGCCGTTTCGCGACGATGACCTGCGGTTTTCTATTGTTCTCGCCGTTCGGGTCGATGAACCTGCGACGATGCAGCCCAAGGTTCCGCAGGATTTTCGTGACGGTCCGACGAGCAATGACGATGCCGTCGGTGCGCAGCTCGAACGTGATCCGTGAGGCCGACCATTTCCGGGTCCGTCGCATCGCTTCGATCTGGGCCACGATCTCCGCTGCTGTAGCAGTCGGTTGGTGTTTCGGTGTGCTGGATCGGTCGTGTAATCCCAGGTCGCCGTATTTGCGGTATCGGTTGACCCATGTGGAGGCGCATTGTCGGGAGATGCCCATTTCGGCGGCGACGTGGGCGATCGGACGAGTCCGGCACCGCTCGACGAGACGTCGTCTTCCTTCTACGGTCAGCGGAGCGTTACGGTGTGTCACAGGGCTGGTCCTTTTTGGTCGAGAACGGTTGTGTCGCAACTCCCATTCTTACGCCGAGGACCAGCCCGTCTACTTCAGTCCCGCGTCAGCAACGTCCATACCCACAACAACTAGGGTGACGGAATCACCGTGGCCGCCGCGGCAGATCAGGGCTAATTCATCACAGCGATGCCGGCAGTAAGTCGAATTTAACTCTTCGTCGATTGCCATCGCGGAAATACTTGTGGTGGAAGGGATTGCGGTATCGATCGGTTGTGTCGGCGATACTTAGGGCAAGTGTTGGCGAAAAGACAATGGGCTTGTTCGATACCGGATCGGTATCGAAGCGAAGCCCGTTCCCCGACAGTTCGATGAAGACCACCGACGATGTCGAGTTCGACCATCGGGGGCGACTGGTTCAACCAACGGCTGCTGCACAGCACCGTCGGTTACCCTGACACCGGACGAATTCGAGGAAATCTACTACTGTCAAGAATCAACACTCCACCAGGCGATGCCTCAATGGTAGGGGCAAGAAGCCTGAGACAGTTCAGTGAGTGACTGCCAGCGAGTGACTGCCAGCGTTTCCACCGGGCGGGCGGTAGATTGCGATCGACGTCCATTCCATGGACATCGATCCGGTAATCCAGGCACTGTCAGTGTGCCACGGATGTCGACGCAGCGACGTCCGCAATCGCGAACGCTCAACCGGTGTCGCTGCTCGCTGGCGGAAATATAGACATCCCGATTGCACCGCAACTGGCGTCCCTCGTGAAGCCGACGATCGTTCGGGACTGCCCCCACTTCGGTTGACTTGTGGGGTTGATAGTTTCAGGCCGCGTATGCGGTCTGGGTGATTGTCTCAAACTCGATCGGTGTGAGCTTTCCGAGGCGTCGTTGCCGACGTTTGCG
>Ga0153932_1000353_pt1 | contig 14044 bp, 15 predicted proteins | sample TSNJ016MetaG_FD_102273 | JGI IMG/M metagenome (GOLD analysis project Ga0153932, IMG submission 102273) | Attine ant fungus gardens microbial communities from New Jersey, USA - TSNJ016 MetaG | ecosystem: Host-associated > Fungi > Mycelium > Unclassified | place: USA: New Jersey, Wharton State...
ATTCCTGTCGTGTTGTCATGCTGAGCCGCCTCGTCATAAGTCGCTCCCGCCTGCATTCTGACGGGTAGCAAATTACATGAGGCAACGACCCTCGCCCGGTAACAAAAAACCTGAGTCAATGCGCGGAATTAGACGCAGCCGTTCAGGGTATAGGCAAAGGTATAACCGGAGTTTGTGGCGATGTAAGCGTTATGGCGGATCTCGACCGTCTATATGGACTTGTGAAAGACGAAACGGGACATATCGACATTCTCTGCGCCAACGCGGCCTGCGGATCCTATGCACCGATCGACGCCGTAACGGAAGACCATGTCGATCAAATGCTCTCAACTAACGTCAAAGGCACCGTCTTTACGGTGCAAAAAGCATTGCCTCTTATGACCGATGGAGGATCGATAATACTAACCGGTTCGATGATGTCGATCGCCGGCACACCGATGTTGGGGATTTACAGTGCCACTAAGGCAGCGGTTCGCAGCCTTGCAAGGAGCTGGATCTTGGATCTGCGTCCGCGTCGCATTAGGGTCAATGTGGTCAGCCCTGGCCCGACGCGCACACCGGGGCTTTTCTCGATGTTGCCTGCGGAGAATCTGGAGGCGGTGATGCAAGGAGTGATCAATGGCGTGCCTTCAGGACGTGTTGGCGAACCAGAGGACGTCGCTAACGCGGCACTATTCCTAGCATCTCAAGAAGCGAGTTTTATAAACGGCATCGAACTTTTTGTCGACGGTGGCACTGCACAGATCTAGAAATCGAGTTTTGCCAGCCATTCTCGGTTGCGCGAAGTGCCAAATTTTCTTCGCGTAATATGGAGTTTCGAGGGCGCACTCACCGGCGGAACGCCTTCGGACCATACTTTGTTTCACGCGTTTCTGCCGTATCGGCTTTTCACTTCGTTAAAAAAAGTCCCTTTGGGATTGTCGGCGTAATAGCAGAGCGATAGGGTATAGGGAGGTCTGCAAGTTCCGTCTGCCGAGTAAGCTATGCGTGTTGTCGAGGGCCTTGGGGAGGGTCGATGACGCAACTCGGTCTTGGTCTGGAACTGTTGGTGACAGTTCCGTCCTCAGTCATCTGAAGACGCGAAGACGCTTCCACGTGCTGCGTTATCGGGCGATCATCCTTTGCGTGACATCGAGCGAACGAGCCTGGCATTGCGCATTCGGGATAGCCATTCCGGGCAACGATAGTGCGCACCGCGACCGGAGTGGACTACTGGCCGCTTATCGCTATCAGCCACCGACTCGACAGCCGGACCATCATGGTATCGACGAGATTAGCATTTGGTCGCGCGCCGATTGATCCGCTCACAGCGAAACCGTCGAAGCAGTCGATTACCGGCGACAGATGCACCTTGCCGGCTCGAAGCTGGAATTCGGTAATGTCGGTGAGCCATTTTTCATTCGGGCGGTTGCATGGAAATCACGATTGATGAGATTTTCCAGCGTGGGGCTTAATTCTCTACGATAGGAGTCGTAGCGACGTCGCCGGGTCGTGGCAGCGGCCAGACTTTCCTGTCGCATTAAGCGTCGCACGACCTTTTCCGATGAACACCTGCTGTCTGCTCAATGCCGCGCGGGCTCGACGATAGCCGTGGCAGCGGTGATTGCATTCGAAGATGTCTGCGATGACGCGACGCGCGCCAGCATCCCCGTCAGCGATGAGCAGACGTGCACGGTGATAGAAGTAGGAACTGCGGGCAAGCCTCAGGACGGACAACTGCTCTGGCAATGGATAGCTTTGTTTCAGGGCATCAACCAGCATCGTCTTCTTCCGGTTGCCCAAGAGCTGCGGGTCGATACCAATTTTTTTTGCCAGTTCGATCGCCTTCTTGAGGATGTCGCGCTCGAGCTGCCCGAGCTGCAACTTTTTGATGTCGAGTCGAAGCGATTCGACCTGTCGTCCCAGTTCCACACGCTTATTCCGGTGCTGGCTTCTTCGTGCGTTTCATGGATGCTAGAACCTCTCGACCGAATAGCTGGTTTTTTCCGATTTACAGCAACGGCCCGCTAACGCCTGTTTACCGAGCAACCACGCGTGCGCTTTCTTCTCTGGCGCATAATTCGAAGACTGCCTCCCGTTTCACCGCCAGCGATTTCGGAACGCTGCCAGCTACTCCGCCAGCAAGGCGTTTTCCGTTTTTGGGGCATAGTTCGTCAATCCAGGCAGCAAGCGTCCCGCGACTGGGAAAGCCCAAGGTTCTGTCGCAATAAGGATGAAGGCGCAAGCGAAAGCGAAACCGATATGATATGCGGTGCTTATTTGACTAACGAGTAAAACTGATCGGCAGCAGTTTGGCCGGTGCCTGTCATCTGGCCTTTCTTTATCATATGCATCAGTTCGATGCCGCCCAGCAGAATGCTTGCACACCGGAATGTCTTGAAGCCGAGCATGGGGTGAGTGCGCCGTTTGATTGCCCGGTGATCTTGTTCGATGAATGTTATTCAAATACTTGTTCTGGCGGATCTCGATGGGCCTGCTGCGCTGGACGTTCAGTGCTTCAAGCGCGGCCAGGTTTGAGCCACTTTTATCGATCGTTATCGTCTTAGGCTCGCCGTTCTGATCAATCGACTTCTCGAAGTCACGCTGTGCTGCAGCCTTGTCGCGATGGGCTCGTAGCAGGAAATCAACCGTGTGACCGTACTTGTCTACTGCTCGATACAGATACTTCCACGCTCCCTTGACCTTGATGTATGTCTCATCGACGCGCCAGCTCTTGCCCACCGGGCGCTTGCGGCGACCAAACGCCTTTACGAGAACTCGCAGCAATTTGATTGCCCAACGATGCACCGTCGAATGGTCGACCTCAATGCCTCGCTCAGCCATCATTTCTTCCAGGTTTCGTACGCTCAGTCCGTACGCGACATACCAGCGCACACACATCAGAATGACATCAAACGGATAATGAAGGCGTTTAAACACGCGCGCTAAGGCTGGCGTCAGGCTCTGTTTCATCGGGCAAATATCTTGTTCTGGCGCCGAACATAATACCGTACCGCCTTATCGCAACAGATCCTCGATAAGCCGTAAGACCTAAATGGTTGCGCAGCGTACTGAGATGAATTGCATCCTGCCTTTGTATCCCTAATTGGTTGAAGGCATGCATCTCATTTTGGCACGTTGGGGGTCCACCTACACCACTCCGCGCTTGATTCTATAATGCGGCGCGATTGCCGATTAGGAGCGAGCGCCTCACTATCGACCGCGAGGCTTTCGAGATGGGGAAAGTCGGTAGGAGGACCAATCGCAAACGATGCTTGCCTTCGCCGTGTACCATTTAACCCTTCACGTGACGCCGGCTCATCCAGATAAAAGATGGTATCGCGGTTGCCTATGTGATCGCACAAAACGCCACGGACCAGATCACCGAATGATCGTAGATCCAGTCTATGATTGCGCTTCCCGCAAACCCGTAGAGGCCTTACCCGGCGGTGAACATAGCGAATGCCGATCTTCTTTTCAACTGCGGCATTACCGGCGCGACCGCAGCAGGAATGTCGGATTCATCCACGCCCATGCCCCACAGCGCGGCATCGAGAATTGCCACCCGAAATTTCCGCCCCGAACCACGAGGCGAGCGAAGCTCTCGTTGATCAACGCCAGAGCGCATCCCTCGCTTCCAGATTCGGTAGGTCGAGGCAGTGTAGTGATCGCTCGGGCGCGGAAAATGTCGAACAGATGGTTGCCGCTAGAGCAGCAGACGCTATACGGCCGCGCCTAAATGTACACCTGGATCCCTTTGGCGCGATCCTCGCTAATGGCTGTTTTAGGGACCCGACATCGTCTCTATACAGGGTCGGACGGCGGCCCTCCAAAGAAGCGCTCACTTAACCTCCCTTCGTCGAAAGGAGATTGTCATAGAAGCGCAACTTCATCCCGCGCGCGCATGCCATGCAATACGAAGCTCACCGCGAGATCCCAGCGCCGACTCTTACGCAAACGCGGCGCGGCGCCGCGCGAAAGCCGGCGCGAACGGCGCGCCGGCTTTGCCGTCGGTGTCGTCCACCTGAAAGGCCGCGGCCGCGCGTTGCAGGCTCATTGCCTGCTCCTTCAGCGACTGCGCCGCTGCCGCCGCCTGCTCGACGAGCGCCGCGTTCTGCTGCGTCATGCTGTCCATTTGCGTGACCGCGAGATTCACCTGGTCGATGCCGGTGCTCTGCTCCGCCGCCGCCGCCGCGATTTCCTGCACGACGCCGGTCACGCGCATGATCGCGTCGCGCGCTTCGTCGATCGTCGAGCCGGTGTTTTCGACCAGCGTCGCGCCGCTGCCGACGCTGTTCACGGCATGACTAATCAGCTCGCGGATTTCCTTCGCGGCGGTCGCGCTACGCTGCGCGAGGCTTCGCACCTCGCTCGCGACGACCGCGAAGCCGCGGCCCTGCTCGCCCGCGCGTGCCGCTTCGACCGCCGCATTCAGCGCGAGGATGTTGGTCTGGAACGCGATTCCCTCGATCGTCGCGATGATCTCGACCATGCGACCCGATTCGCTCGAGATGTCCTTCATCGCCGCAACGGCCTGCGTTACCATGTCGCTGCCGCGGTTCGCAATATTCGCGGCGGTGGCCGCAAGCTCGCTCGCGGTGCGTGCATTGTCAGCAGTCTGGCGGACCATCGCCGTCATCCGCTCCATGCTGGACGCCGTTTCCTGCAACGACGCCGCCTGGCTTTCGGTGCGCGATGACAGGTCCGCATTGCCGTTCGCGATCTCGTTCGCGCCGCACGCGACGTTGTCGGACGCGTGCTTAATTTGGCGGATGGTGTCCGTCAGCGCGTCGCGCATCCGCTGCATTACGTGCAGCAGGCTTGACGTGTCGCCGCGGTGCGTGCGAATCGCCACCGTCAGGTCACCCGATGCGATCGCATCCGCCACGTTTACCGCGTAGACCGGATCGCCGCCGACCGTGCGCACGATGCTGCGATTCGTCACCGTGACGAGCGTCACGAGGACCGCCGACACCGCCAAGGAGATCGCGCCGATCAGCCACAGCGACTCCATGAACGCAGCATCGATGTCGTCGACATAGGCGCCGGTCGCGATGATCCAGTCCCACGGCGCATAGCGCACCACGTAGCCGACCTTGCCGACCGCCTGCGCCGTGCCCGGATGCGGGAACACGTAGTCGACGAAGCCCCCGTCCGGAGCCTGTGCGACCGACGCGAACGTCACGTAGTGGTGACGGCCGTCGGCATCTGCGCTTCCTGCGAGATCCTTGCCTTCGAGTGCCGGCTTGATCGGATGCATCATCATCCGCGGCTGCGAGTTAATCACGAGGAAATAGCCGTCTTCCCCATAGCGGATGCCGCGCAGGCGTTCGAGCGCCTGCTTGCGGGCATCCGCCTCCGGCAGCGCGCCGCTTTGCGCCAGCGTCGCATACTCCGTCACGATGCTGAGCCCGACGTGCGCGACGTTCGTGAGGTCGTGCTTACGTTCCCCGATGCGCGTCTCGCGCGACTGCCACGCCGCCGACACCGAGACAGTGAGCAACGCGACGAGGCTGATGATCAGCGGCAGCCACAGCTTCTGCTTAAAACTGAGTTTGTGCATCCTGAGTCCTGTTGCAAACGGATGAAAATCGACCACGGTTGCCATGCGAAGCGGTGTGAATGGGCGCGCCGGTGGACTGTTCGGCGTCCAAGTGTGGTTCCTGCTCGAGTTATCGGCAGATACGAGCGAAAGTTTCGTCCTGTGAAACCCTCACCATCACGCTTGCCGCTGTCAGCAAAAAATCGCGGCTGGCCTACCGTCCTGCCTGCTGACCAAGACATGCCTCCGCTGCTTTCGGTTCATTCCGTGCCTCGCGGCTTCGTCGATCAAGGGTTTGACGATCGCAGCTGCACGCTGACTTCCTCGGAGTCAACGATTCGAAGGCGCAACGAAAGCCCATTCTCCGCGGCCCGCCCCATCAAGGCCCTCTGCCTAACCCGCTACAAGTTCGTCGACGGATATTCGGATAAATCGTTCGTTCTCCGCTTGTGCACTGCTAGAACTCGCTGGGCTGCCAGCGCCTCGTTCGGCGTGGCCTGACATTGGCGAAGCGCCAATCTCGACATGACGCGGCCCGACGCGCCAGTTTCAAACGTCAGTATTGCTACATAAAAGGAAAGGAATCATGCGCTCAGGCGACATCCGCATCGTCACAAGCGCGAAGCTCTTGCAAATCGCCAGAAAATGACGAATACCGTCCTACACTTCGGTGGTCACAGTACTAGAGCGCCTCGCTTCTTGAATTAGCCCAGACTTACAACTCCCAACATTTGTTCGGCTGCAATTCGAATGTTAGAAGGCGCACATCCATAGCTCCTGCACTCGGTTATGGTGCTCGATACTACTAATGAGCAGCAATACGGCCGAGGAGGTATCAAAGCAGTGTAAACCCTTTGCCGCGGGCCAAAGAAGCAAGTGCTATGTGCAAGGCAAAAAGCAAGTACAGAGAGCCAGCAGGATGATCATGAAGAAAACGTTATTATCGATTGTCATCCCTGCGTATAACGTAGAGCATTTCATTACCGCTTCGCTGACATCGGCATTGCGGCAGTTCCGGTCGGAACAAATTGAACTGATAGTCGTTGACGACGGCTCGACGGATCGCACACTTGAACGAATTCTCGCGGTACAAGAGACGGACGCTGGTTGCAATATAAAGGTGATTCATCAAGAAAATCTGGGCGTGAGCGCGGCGCGTAATGCCGGAATTGCCGTTGCCTCGTGCAAATACATTGGTTTCCTTGATTCTGATGACGTCTGGGACACACGCTTCTCGGAGATCATCATGCCGCTGCTTGAATGCGGTACGGCTGATATTATCGAATTTAACCTTGGGATTGTCGATACAGACGGGGTGCTGATCGACCGCATGCGACTCGTCAATTCCTCTACGCTCGGCGAATGCCCGTGCGATCTTGCTGCACTCATGGAATTCGCTCGCGTTTGTCAGGCGTTTCCAGTGGCGCGCGTCTACCAACGAGTGTTATGGGAAGGTGTCGACTTTCCTGTCGGCCGCGTGTACGAAGACTTCGCAACGATTCCGTTTATCTACACGCGTGCGCGCACGCTGCATCGCCTAACCGACGAACTCTATTACTACCGGCGACGCGCTGGCAGCATCACTCAGCGCGCGTCGTTGGATTCGGTGAAGAGCCTGGTACTCGTTGCCGAGGAAGCGCTCGAACATTGCGAAGCCGCCGCGGACGGTTCGCTTGAAACTTACTGGCTGGCGATTTTTCACAAGGCGTTTCGCTACACCTGTTTGCAGGCGTCGCGCGTGCCGATGAACGCGTTCCGCGAATCGATTCAAATGGTCGACCAACTCGCCGAACATTATCAGCACTTTAGGCATGCGCACGGTGCTGAAAGACTTCCTGCGCTGACCCACCGGCGTCAGATCTTCATCGACCGACTGATCTTTCAGCTCAAGAAACTGGTCAAGGGCTCGCTCGGCCTTCACCTGCGTCCGCCGTGCCGGGCACCACGGCTTATCCAACCCGAACCGCACTCAAATCCATCGACCGGCCGAACAGTCCACGGTCGATGATCGGTAAATCTGGCGCTTAAGAAGAGCGCAACCTGGGTGAACGCTACATTCCCCGAGTCGAGCATTTGTCGCAAGCTGTACATCCGAAGCCGGCTCTCCCCCATAAGACACACTGCACAAGCGCTATGTACCCCACCGGCCGGTCAGGCGCAACGCGTGCCCAAGTGGTTGCGTGAGGCAGAATTCCGAACTCTTGAGTGTTGACAAGCACCATGGGGATGGCGAGATTTACACGGCCCAGATGCCGCGGCATCGCCGAGACGATCTGGCATTGAGTCGACCAATTTTTAAAGCCGACCATCTCCTAAGTCTGGGCTAAGGGACATGTTTTATTATGGTCAGTGACCATATCCTGAGCTCCGCTAGCCGCAGTGTATCGAGTCATGTTAGCCTTTTTTAAACAAAGCGTCAGCTAATCGCAGCAATCGCTTTGTCCCGCAAGACAATTTTGACGGTGAGCTCGGGTGCTGACTTCAAACGCTTACGTGCGACGAGATTGGATTTTCGATCTTTCTTTGGAGGAACTATGCCTGAAAATTTAATAGACGATGACTTCTGGTCGCTTATTGAGCCGTTGATTCCCAAGCGTCCGTTGCCTACGCACCGCAGCGCCGGCCGACCCCGAGCACCGGACCGCGCAATAATCTCTGGGATTGTGTTTGTCCTGCGGTCTGGTATCTCGTGGAACTCTCTCCCTAAGGAACTTGGCTTCGGAGCTGGACAGGTTTGCAGCCGGCGACTGGGCGAGTGGCAAGAGGAAGGTGTATGGCCAAGTCTTCAACGAGTGCTAGTAGACGAACTGCGGCGTCGCGGCAAGACCAAAGCAGCCAATGCGATCCTCGACTGCTTGTCGGTTCGTGCCGTGCTGTCAGGAGTCAAATCTGCAGGCACCCTAAGATCAAGCGCGCCTGTTGACAAAGCCGGCGGCGACAAGAAGCGAGCGATGCAACGCGTTTAAAAATATCGGTCAACATACCGACCTCATTTTGTGGATAACCAAACTTCGGTATCTTACTGTTCTGCCAGAGACGTCATCAAGTCATCAGCATGCACAGAGGCCAACACCTCACTTAGGAAGGATTCTTAATCGCGTGATCCGAAATTCTGAGCCATCAGGTCAGAAAGAAACCTAATGCCTCTCAGATTGCAATTATGAAAGCGGTTTTCGAGCCGTGAGATACGCAATCCGGTCTGCAGTAACCAACTGTCGGGCCTCTACCCTTGGACGAAAGATTGTCTCGAACAAGTCCCGCTCTTCAGTAGAGAAGCGTTCAGCGAGAATGCGCTCAAGTGACGGTGCCCAAGGGTGAGGTGAACTACTTAGAAACACCGCCCAATTATCCACGGCCGACGGGAGCACATTGACGTGAAATTCCATGTGAATGTCAGTGAATCCGACATCGAGCGCGAAGCGAACCAAATCGCGTTCGCTAAAATTCGTAATGGGATTTTTGGCAATCGCCTCTTCGGTGTCGGGAAACTGAGCACCTTTCCAACGGCTGAGAAGCGGAAAGAAGCGATCGTCGGATCCGGGTTGCTGAGCATCTACTAATAGTTTTAGTGAGGCAGCCTCAAACGCATCGTCTCTAAGGATGGGTTCACCGATCGACAGTCGTCCTCCAGGCTTAAGAACACGACGGAATTCACGAAGCGCATCTACCTTGTTGGGGACGTAGGCTAGCACCGCGCGCGTGGCGACCACATCGACAGAGGCGTCGTCAATGTCTGTAAGCGCGTTAGCTGAACAATCGATGAATCTGCACTGACTCTGAACGTTCCTTTGACTCGCCAGCGCCTGAACATGGTGCAGTAAAGGTGCCGATATATCGGTGAGGATAACGCGAAGTGACGGCCCGATTGCGTCGATGGCCCGGAAAGCTATCAGCCCATCTCCCGTCCCTACGTCCAGCAGTGTCATCCCGGTACAAAGCTTGGCACCATCGAGAACTCGACCTGCGATCAGGTCGATCGCGCCGCGCAGAACCTGCTCATGCTCGGGGTCATTACCGAAGCGCGTGTGCAAGAGCCATTCAGACCAGACATCCATTTGAGGTTCGTGTGACTCGGTGTTCATTTACGACGTCCGACCAAGGCAGAAGTAGGAGAAGCGACGGTTGCACGTAGGTTTGCGTCGTTGAACTTGAGGCAACACACCAAGCTCAAATCAGAAACATTTGTGAACCGGACGAGCAGTAGACAGGGGACGATAAGGTTACAGACTGGATTGAGGCTTGGAGTTACGGTTTCCTCAACGGATTTTTGGATATCTAATCCGTCAGACGTCCCGCCATTCGTATATTCGTAACGAGCCCAGATAACGCTACGGACAGGGATGCCACTTCGAATGCCTGCGAAAACTCCGCTAGCAGGTTGCATCACTTGCGATACGTCAAAGGTACTACATGCGGTGTCCGTGTGCCTAATCTAACATCAGACTCATTGAATCGCTTCGGATTTAGCTCGGCCGCCTCTTCGAAAAAATATTGTGTTTCGCGCGCAACGAGGTCACGTTCATTGTCCATCGTGATCACGTGATAGCAGTTGTCCAGGAATATCTTGCGTCGTCGTTGCGAACCAACACGCGAATACACGAGGTCCGCATTGGCTGTGGTGGAAATATCGTCATCGATCGCGTGGATCAACAAGCAATCCGCTCTGATCGTCGCGATGTTCTTCGTGACGTAACGCGCCAGTGCCCTAGCTTCAAAAATGTGGTGCATCGACAAGCTAGCCGCCCCAATCTCGGAATCGCCCTGACGATGCATGCTCTTCGCCACTTTCGCTCGAAGCACCGCGTTCTTTAAACCATAGGGTGATCGTTCGCGCAAACTGTAAAAATCTCGAATGGGTGTTTTGTAGGCAAGATTCAGCATCCAGTGATACCAAGGAATGGTCCAGCCATCGTAGTTCAGTGTTACGGATAGCAGCGACAATGCGAGCAGTTCTGGTTCTTCGACGGCGAGAGCGAGCGCCAGTGTCGCCCCAATGCACAGACCGCCCACCGACACGCTGTTGTACGCCGAGGTGAGTTTTCGATAGTGGGTTCTAACCTGTTCGCGCCACTCGACCGACGTGGCGCACGGGCTTCCAAGTCCGTATCCGATAAGGTACGGTGCGTGCACGGCAAAGCCTTGCTTGGCGAGAGACCGGGCCAGGTAACCCATCTCCTGCGGCGTACTTCGTAATCCATGGAGCAACAAGACCGCATGATTTCGACTACTTACCGGATGAAAAATATCCTGCATCAAGCCGTCTTGCTCGTTCATCCGACAGCCTTTGAGGGAATTTTCATTATCAGGTACGCGCCATGGGCGGTCGGGAAGCGCTCCAACTGACACACCAAGTCAGAAAGCGCCGGGTTACGGCGAGGCAATCTCACCGGCCAACTCCTTGTTCCCTCGTCACTTGACTGCTCAAACGCGGCGGCGAACGTCGATGCGTCGCTATCGAAAAATGTCGCCATCAATCTCTCTGACGCTGATTCCCCCTCCAGCGGAGCAATTTCTTGGTGGAGCGATTCGCTGATGTACTCGTAGGACGAACCGACTTTACCCACATACAAAACGTCTGCATTTCCATCAGTAAATTGCCGAAGCAGTCGGTCCGATATTAAGTGCGATGCCTCAGCTTTTCTTCTTCGCTTGTCTGAGCGCAAAAGCATTTGATGCCGCGAACTGGCGACCTCCGCGAAAAGCTTCGCCTCATGCTGAGTTCGCCGGAGCCATTCGATCATACCGAGGAACAAAAGCGTAGCCGCGGGAAACCCTACGAAGAGGATAACGTCCTCCTTGTCAAAGTATCCAAAGTTTGCATAGGGCGGCACGAAAAAGTAATCCGCAACTGGCACGCCGATAGCCACCACTAATATCGCTGGACCGATACCCATGAAAAACCCCACCAAAACGGCGGCAATCGTAAAAAACAAGGCGGGCATGTGCGCTTCCAGAACTGGATGCATCAATTCCCGCGCACCGAAAGCGGCGAGTGCGGCAATAAGTGCCACTGCATATCGCCATGGGCCTCGCGGCGCCCAACTCCTTGCATTATTTAGCATTCGAATTCCGTAGACCACCGATAAGCGTCGGTCTCGAGCGAACGGCGCCACCATGGATCGATAGTAGACCACCAAGACTTAGGCGACCCTTAGGCATGCGATTAATCCGTATTTTTTAAGCTGCAGTTGGCGACGGCTCTACGTCATTGCGCCACTCGGGACAAAGTGCGCTCACGCTTGAAATCTTGGTTTCATGATAGGCCAAGTGGCGATTAATTGCAGCTTGTCAAGACGAACGAGACTCTGCTCTAATTTCACAGCGGTACGCCTCAATTGGTGCCGCGGTATCGGAAATTCGTCGGCAGTGTCGGAACTCCAAGGCCGCGAAAAGACGATAACCTATGTTTCACCTAAGTCAAGGTCGGCAGAGTAACGACACGAAGATGAATCTGCCCTTCGGCTGCACACAACCACATGGATTCTCATCTGAAAACTTACAATGCACCTCGCAACCGATCGGGCTTTAGTACCCCTGCGAAGCTTTTTCACTGGATAACGGTCTTGCTGCTGATCGTCCAATACACCATTGGATGGTTGATGCCGGACGTGCATAAAGATACCCAGCCGATCGGATTGATCAGTTTGCACCTTTCGATCGGGTCGCTGATCGTCTTGGTCGTTCTGATTCGATTGGTGTGGCGCCTGACGCACCCGGCGCCCCCAGAACCAAGTGCCCTCCCGCCCCTGATCCAGGCTGCTGCCCGCGCGACGCATTGGCTTTTATATGCATTACTAGTCGCATTCCCGCTGATGGGATGGGCAAACGCATCGTCGCGGGGTTGGCGAGTTTCTCTGTTTGGCTTGATATCGCTGCCACCGCTCTCACCCACAGGCTCGGTTCTTGGACATAAAATGGGTGACATTCACCAAGTATTTGCATGGGTGCTACTCGTGGCTGTCGGCCTACACATCTTTGCTGCCTTATTTCATCATTTCATCATAAAGGATGACACCCTGCGACGGATGTTGCCACGGCGGCGATGATCGAGAATGAGATGCCCAGCATCACGATGGCGCTTGATGGTTAGATGTTTGAAGAGCAACCTCAGTCTTGCGGCTTATAACTTTACTACCCACCAAACAGTAATGTCACAGCCTGAGCCCGAGGTCACTCACTCGCGCCTACTAAGCTTTGGTATTGATCAACGTACCAACAAGTCCCGAAGTCGCGAGCTTGGGCGTAACGGATTGATTGGCAACGGGCACGGAAGTGCTCCCATCGTTGTCACCGTCACTGTCATGCCATCGCGAGGCGACTTGCCTCGAAGCAGTGGGTGCGGTTGGCAACGTTGATACGTCAGCTGAGGTCGAAATTGAGGATGTCATTGACTGTCCTTGAGAAATGGGGTATCAGTGCTACTTACGATATAACGACGTATCAATCGAGTGCTGAACCCCTGTGCGGAGTAAATATAATTCCTTCGCGGCTCACAGCCCTTTCTAAGTATCAGCTAAGTTTCACGCGCTAGCCCGGGGGGAGGACGCGGATTCGCATCAGTTTACGCGCCTTGCGGGTCACGTTGCCATCCGACGATGCTGCCGTTGCGCCACGCCTTGGCGGACGCCCGTCCAACTCAATGAGGTGCAAGTTTCTATATAAAACCAAGCACGGCCCTCACGGCCCTTATGCTTGGTTCCTAGTCGCTTGCTGCTCGATATCTCGCCTTCCCAATTGCCGAGTTCCCAATTTCGTTATGACCGGGATTGATAAGCACCCAGCTCTGGGGCCGCCCGATAAGAAAATGAGTCGGTACTAGAAGGTGTTGAACGCTGGCTTGACAAAATACCGATGCACAGCTCCTGGCACGCAGACCGCCTGACCGGGGAAGCGGAGAGGAGTCGAAACGTACTTGCACACAATCTTATGAGCGTACCAGAAGATGAGGTTTAAAGCGCGAATGTTAGTGTTGCTGGTCGCGGCCCTCGTCACCCAAGTGACAACGCTTGTCATTTCAATTTTGGTCAATGCAGCAGGTACTAAAGTGCCTGCGATCCCATTTGCGATTTTTGCCTGTATCACGCTCGCTCTCGCACAGCGATGGATATTGGTCGACGCTGCGAAAGCGTTTGACGAAGCGGTGGCAAAACGCCACGTTCTTTTGCAAGGTGAACCCCCTCGAATTACTTTCATCTTGGCAACATGTCCAAGACGGTGGTTCGTGCTCTTACATGTGCAGTTGCATCCCGAGTTGCTCGACGAGGTTTCTGAGTAATTACCCACCGAGTTTTTATCCGTTTTCAGTCGAGACAGCGGAGCGTGTCAATGAGTTTGCGACACCTGGGTGTTTACATTCAGTGATCAAGCGTCAAGTTTTATGCGGGGTTGAGGTTCCTTCTGTTTGGGTGGGTTGATCCATGCGGCGACGGGCAATTCGGGTGGTCGCGGTGCGACACGCTTGAAACGCTCGGGGTGGGCCAGGAAGGCGGCATCCAGGGTGGCGCAGCGCGTTCTGGTGAGCGC
>Ga0153932_1000354_pt1 | contig 14036 bp, 6 predicted proteins | sample TSNJ016MetaG_FD_102273 | JGI IMG/M metagenome (GOLD analysis project Ga0153932, IMG submission 102273) | Attine ant fungus gardens microbial communities from New Jersey, USA - TSNJ016 MetaG | ecosystem: Host-associated > Fungi > Mycelium > Unclassified | place: USA: New Jersey, Wharton State...
AGCGATAGCGTGACCAACGACATATAGGTTCTCGTCGAACAGGGGGCGAAGGGACACTCCAAGACTTTCCGTATCCCGGAAGAGGATAGCCAGGTCCAGGCGACCGTTAGCGAGCAGTTCGGTAATGTAGCCGCTCATGCTCTCAAAAATCTGCAACCGGATGCCCGGATATTTCTGCCGCACCCGCTGGAAAAGCGGTGTGGCCAATAGGGAGGCGATGGTCGTTGGAAAGCCGATAGCCACGACGCCCGATTCGCTTCCGCTGCCCTCCTGAACCTCGCGTCGGATTTGCTCCATCCTGCGAAGCACGTCGCGAGCGTGCCGATAGAGCGCCTTGCCTGCTTCCGTCGGAGTAACGCCTTGCGGGCTGCGAATTAGCAAGCGGGTCTTAAGGTCTGCCTCAAGATTCGAAATCTGTGCGCTTAGCGACGGCTGGGCGACAAAGAGTCGCTCGGCGGCCTTGGACAGACTGCTGGAGTCAACGATCGCGACGAAGTACTTTAGCTGCCTGACATCCATGGCGCAGATTCTCGGAGACCTCACAAGGTGATGGCATAGGATACGCGTCTACTCCCCGAATCCGCCAGCGCGAACGTTGGTGGCGAGCGGCCGCCAATCGTTGGCGCAAGACGCCTTATGGCGGCACCTAGGGTCTATCCCATGGGCGACAGGCGGGCTATCGGTTCGCTCCGATATAGGGGGCTCTATACCGCGTACCTATTTCTCGTCTTGCCGCCCGCCTTCGGGCCACACCTATACAAGTTTCAGTTCGTCGCGCCAGGCTCATGAGCCGCCGGCGAAATCGACGAAAAGATAATATTGAGGCGACTCCGCTGCAGAGCAGCAAAGTTACCGGGCGCCCGAACACCGGCCGACGTGACGATCTACGTTTGGCTGAAGTTGTTCGAGTTCAGCTGAGCTTCGCGGGGTCGGGCTATTTCAGCGGGTAGACAGGCGATATTTGCTTCGCACGGCTAGTGCAATTCCCGCCATCGGAGTGCCCGGCCGAATTCGTCTCTACCTTCAGCTCGCACATACATCCGCCAGGGCTTTCACCCGTCCAATTTTGTTAAGGAGGGTCTGCATAACTCGCGGCGTGACAATTTCTTGTTGCTGGCACGGTGACAGCCCGCGCTCAATCGCGACAATTCGAGCCTTCCGATGGTGGCAGGGCGAAGGCTTTGCTAAGTTGGCGGTTGTAGATTACTTTTTTTATTTAAACATAGTTATCCTTATTAGACAGCCCTCTGAGATGCGGCAGTAGCGTTCCAACCATGCCATGTGACGCCTGGAGCGCTAGCACTCGCGATGCAGCCAGACGCGATCTGTTCGAGTACATAGAGGGCTTTTACAATCGGCGTCGCCGCCTTTCGATTGGCTATCGCACGCTGATTCAGCAATATGAAGCCTGGTTCGAGAAAGACAAATTAGCGGCATAGGCGCTACGTCGGTAGCCGGAAAACGCGTCCAAGCTCACATGACACAACAAGGGTCGGAATGCCGGCGGCGGTGCGTATGGCTCAAGATATTTGCATCAATCGAATTCACGCGCACATGAAGAGCCTAAGCGAGAGTCCGTCCGCTCAAATCAGGAATCGGTGGTCTTGAGCAAAAGTGGAAAGAAAAGCTAACCAGAAAGCAATGTGTATTTTATATAAATCTATTTGTCGCATTTGATTAGTTATTCTAAATATAGAGTATGAAGGGATTTTATAGAGCGCCGCTCAATACCGAAACTGACACCCGATTTGGTCCCGCATACAAATAAACGGCTGAAGTATCACGGATTGACGAGGGCGGCTACGCGACTGTCCGTCTTTAGGCCGCAGCCGGCCACGAAGAGCCCTTTGGGTTGCACAGCCGAATGGCTGGTTTTTGGCGAACTGCGGCCCACAATTGACACACAACGTACTCTTATCTGTATAAGCAGGTTCGACCATGCGTGCCACTTCCTGAAAATTCCAAGCCCGTTTTTGGAAAAATTCATGCCAAACGGATTTTCGGTTAAATTCCCAAGGTGTCTACTCCAGAAGACGTCCAGGCACATTCCAGTAAAGAATTTCTTCACATGAACTCCCGCGCTACCACAGTCGATGCCTGCAGTCCGCTAAAACACGGCATCGCCCATAGTCATTCCAACGTGCAGGGGGAAGGGGTTCCTTTGATTTTTGTGCAGTAATCGGGGGGTAGCGGGCCCTTGGCCCCATGCGGGTTTGCGAGTCGACCCTAATAAAATTTCGAACTAAATCAAACACTTCATGTTTGGTTATTTCCGTGTTGTTTGACGGCGCCGCACGGCAGGAACGCTCGCCGGGCGGGCCGCCGCGTTCGTCCTGTCACGCCCCAGATCAAAGTTATCGCCGTTCAGCCGAGGGCATCCGCTCAAAAAGTGGTTTTCTAACGTTTGATTTGAGAGTTGCAAGCCGGCGCGAGTCGTTTTTCGGGCCGAAAACCGGGTCCACGACACGCAAAAAAGGCAAACAGCAACTGACTGATTTCTCGCAATATTTGTAGGGGCGGAGCCCTACGCCGCACAAGGCATAGCGCGCGTTACCGTCGTAAAATACAGCGAAATCAAGACGACCCCGATGAGGCTTCCGCGTGCTGCCGATACGATATTAGACGTCGTGAATGCAGCGGACACCGCCTGCCCTTGAGAAAGAGATCGTTAGCGTTTCACCCGAACGCAGCACAGTTGCGCCTTCAGGCACGTCATTAGCCCAATCACTCCCCGACGCAGGGCGGACATACACAGAGTCGAGCTGCCGTTGATCAGTCGAAAATTCGGGTTGTCGGCGAAAGCAAATTGGCTCGCTGGCCATAGGCACGCGAGAACGATGAATGCTTTGAGAATATCTCGCCTGCAGTTCATGAATCCTCCTATTCTTCATATTTGTGTCGTCGTCCCGCGACCGCATTGATTAACGCTTGCTGCATCCGAATGCTCTAGAAGATCATGAGACGCTGAAAAAGTAGCGAAATTGCTTGCGGGCTTCTCCTCCTGCGCGACAGACGGTGGATTTCGGGAATGTTCCAAATGGTGACAGGGACAACTGCCTTCCGCAACGTTCCGAGGCCTAGCTCTAGAGGCAGCGTCGAAGGGAGCATGAGTCGGGCAACATGTTCACCAATTGTTTTGTGTTGTTATAGGCGATGTCAGGTAGCAAAATCGAATAGATTGTCTCCAGGATGCATCAGAACGCGGTAGGTCACAGAGGCCGCGGGACAACACGTACGCAGTGGCGGCCGGGTGGGACGCGGATTATTACGGCCGGTCTTTCGGGCGAAATTAAGCGGCGATTACCCCACTGAATCGTTTGACAGGCCGTTCACGTCCTCTGCTCCAATTTAAATGACTGCCTTGCCTAGAGCTGAACCGCAGTCAACTCGCTTGGCTGAAACGTAGTCGATCTTTCAATTTTCCGTCGCGCGGGCATGTAGGTTAAACCGGTCGACGGTGGCAGCGCCGTGCGGCGTCGCAAGACTCAACTTTGTCCGATACCGACCGGAGAACTGTCTACGATAAATGTGAAACGTTTGCTTCATGTCGATCCTTTACCGCCGTGTCCGCCGTCGCAAAACGCGTTCACTCAGACGTTATGCATAACGAACTTGTAGGCACAGTTTTATTTGCCGGCCGCTGTAGGTCTGACCCGTTGTGGAATGACTGAGAGCATCTGGCTGGCCGCGCACTAAAGTAAAAAGACAGGCGGAGATAGTATGTCAATTAATCTAGAAGCGCAGGCCCGTGCGCGGCGTAGCCGTGGCCTTGTGAAATCAGAATTTGTTGATTCGCTCATGGTGTCGGGAGCTACTTACGCGGTTATTGATCTAGACGGTAGGGTCGTACGGGCGAGTGAAGCACTCCAAACAATGATCCCGGGGATTGCAGGCAATTCCATCGTCGATGTCTTCCAGGTGGATAGCGTGCTCCTCCTCGGGCATGACGCTCCCTATCGTACTGTTCCAGGCATGTATGCTAATGCACGCGGCGAAAGCGTGCCCGCGATGCTTCAGGCCATGGTGGACCTTCCAGACACCGGTCACCGGCTTATCCTGGTGACCGACGGTGCGCCATTCCGGCGGGCGGAGAGTCAGCGCTTCGATTCAACGCCTTACGCGATCATGCGCGTGTCACCGGATGGCATCGTACATTTTGCCAATGCTGAAGCCTATAACCTGCTGTCACTCATGCCGGGTGACGTGACAGGCCGTCCGCTCGAGACGCTCTTCGAGGGGTGCGACGGCGCGAACATTGCGCGGCAGCTCGAGGAGTGCCTGCGGACACTGGAGCCGGTTCCGGTGAATGTGTCGCTGTGCAATCGGACGGATAACCGAGAGCAGGTTCGGCTGCTGCTGACGGCTGACCTCACGGCTGATCATCGCCCGCTCGGCGCGCTCGTCGTTATCCAGTCCACGTTGCTCGAACGCGTCCGGGACGAAATAGCGAAGCTCGCACATGACCAGGCCATCCCGTCGTGGGAACAGCGCCTTGAATCGATTATCGAGAGCGTCCGCAAAGTCTTCGATTTCGATCATGCGAACTTCGGCATCTACGCCGACGACGTCAGCGTGTTCAGAGCCTTAGCCATTTTCCCGCGCGATCGCATGAAATGGACCGAGCGATGGTTGAGGCTGCCGGAGAATATCCTGCCGTGGCTGGAAAGCGGCAAGACCGCGGTGCCTGATATTAATAGATTCCTGAAGGACTACCCGGCGCTGGCGACCAGTGAAGTAGCGCAGATGTATGTCAGCAAGCACATGCGTTCTTCGGTGACGCTGGTCGCGAGGGGCGCGAAAAACTTCCCGACCTCAGCACTTTCGTTCTCATCCAAGCATGCGGGGAGGTTTGGCCAGGCGCACGTCGACTTGCTGCGCGATCTGGATCTGGAGCCGGTGCTGATCCGGATCGAAAATGAAATTCGTTCCGACCGTGAAGCATTGGCGGCGCGCCTGCGCAGCGATTTGGCAAAAGCTCCGTCCCTGCCGGACATAGCACGCGATATTGTCGACCAGATAGCTATTAGTTTCAGATGGGATTTTGTCGCGCTATTTCGCGTCGACAGGCACATGAAGCAGTTCGAACTGTTTCATCACAACCCGTGCAAGAAGACTTTTGAGCTGGACACGGCTTATTTGCAACCGATCGAACAAGGCATGCTCGCGGCCACGCTGCGCGAACAGAGCACGCTGATTGTCAATGACATTGACGAACCCGGTGTCGAGCAGTTCAACTACATCGGCCTTGGAAGACCCGCGCGATCCGCGATGACCATTCCAGTCCACCTGAACGGGCGCATTCGCTGGATCTTGAACATCGAGTCAAAAGTCGCGCATGCTTTCCATGGTCCTGACCGGGAGGCAATCGAACGCCTGACGGAGTCCATCGAGGAGGGTCTGAAGCAGCGAACGCTTGTGGAAATCAACGAGCTCGTCCTCAGGGAAACCGAGCAGGGCGTCGTGACGGTGGGCATGGACGGCATGATCCTCGGCACCAACGCGGTGGCCGAGAGCCTGCTCGGGAGGTCGGGCAACTCGGCAGGCGGCTCGCAACGGGAGTTTTTCAGCATGTACGCGTCGCCGGATGATCCGCGCGCGGTCGATGTGCTCAAGGGTCTGGGCGGGACCGAAAAGCGGCGGATTGAGCTCGTTGGCGACGACGGTGAAATAAGGCCGGTCCTGGCGACGCGCAAGGCGCTCGACGAGAGCTTCGATGCCGCACTGTGGTTCCTGATCGACTTGCGCACCGACAGGTGGACGGTCGATCTGCGGTTCCTGCGCGAGACCGTCACGGACGTCGCGCAGCAGACGCGCGCGCCGCTTGCGCTTGCGTCTTCGCTTGCGCGCCAGTTGATCGGGCTCGCGACCACGGGCCGTGAAGCGACGGAATCCGGCGCGCCGGCGTCTGCGCCGCCCAAGAAGGAAGATCTGTCGACGCGGCTGATTGCCGAGATCAACAAGGCAGACATCACGTTCGAGCGGCTTGCGGAGAACCTTAATATCCGGCGCAACCCGGCCGGGAACATGCAGCGCCTCGATCTGCGTTTCTGCATCGATTCGGTCATCGACGGGCTGCCCAAACGCGATCGCGACCGTATCGACAAGGTCAGGCCGGAGACGCCGGTATTCGTGAACGGCGATCCCGACCGGCTCATGTACGTGGTGCGCTCGATCATGGCGCATCTCATGCGCGTCGCGGCTGATGAGAATGCACGCGTCTGCGCCGCGCTCTCGTTGCAGGGCAGTAGCGCAACGCTGGTACTGGCGATCGCCGACCGCCCGGACGCCGGCGTTGAAACCGATGGCGACGACGCGTTCTTCGCGAACGCACGGCCGGACGCGCTATGGCGCGCTTACAAAGCCGCGCGCGGCGACGCCAGCCTGGGACTGAGCGCCGTGCGGCGCGTGATCAAGGCGTATGACGGCTCGTTGAAAGCGCGCGCGGGCGACGCTGAGCCGGGTGATCCCTCGCCGCCGTGGGTCGCTTTTCGAGTGATCCTTCCCATTGCCGAGCGGAGCGTCCAGCCATGAGCACCTTATCCGAGCAGGCGGTCGAGATCGCTTTGATCACTGATGACAACGGCACCGCCGAGCTGATCGATTCCGCTCGCGAGGATCTGACTCACCACATGGGCGATCATGAGGAATTAAAGCGATTCATTGGATCCCACGTCACCCGATGGGCGTCGGCGGCGACGGCAGAGTCGAAACTTGCCGCCATGGAAAAGGACGAGAATCCCGCGCTCATCATCCTCGATATTTTGGTTCGCAAGGAGACACGCGGCGGCAATCCGGGCAACGGCATGGCAGGGATCGCGCTGCTCGACTGGCTGGGCAAGGAGAAGCCCAATGTTCCAGTGATCGTGCTCGGGGCGCAAGGGGTTGAAGGTCTCGCAGGAAGGCTCCTGGATCGCTCGCAAATTGCGAGCCTTTCGATCGGCAACAGTGATCTCAACGGCGCGTTCGTCAAGGCTTTGTCGTCGTTGACAACCAGAGCAGGATCATCGCGCCGGCGCATTACGGTTAGGGTGGGCCACTACAACGCGCGCTATTCCATCAGGGACGGGTATCGGAAGTTCAAGAGCGGATCGCTTCCCTATGCCAGCCACGAATTCCTGGAGGAACTTGGAAGAAGGACCGATGCGTTCAAGCCTTCAGATCCGCGGTGGCAGGAAATCGTTCGCGAACTCGGCGACGCGGTGTTCAGTTCCGTCATTGCCGGTACTATCGGGCCGCACATTCTCACGCAGATGCGCCAGCGTGCGCCCGGGGGAGGCAAATCGCCTTCGAACGTGGATTTGCGCTTTGAGATTTTTGTTCCTCGCAACGAAGTTGCGACGTTCTTCGGCGTACCCTTCGAACTCGCCAAACCGCCCGAGGATATCGACAATTACCTATGTACCCGCGTTCCGATGGCGCGCCGGATGCGCTTCGAGGACGAGGACGAGGAAGATGAAGATATCGGGTCGGATCTCATGCTGCCGCTCGACAGAAAGATGCGCATGCTTTTCATCAACGCGAGCTTTAAGGGAACGGCGGTTGCGCAGCACGAGGTAACAGGCGACCGGATCCGGCTGGAAGTAGGCCGGCTCGAGAACACGGCGGCCGAACTAAGAACCGTAAGAGAGTTTGCAACGGCCGAAGGCGGTGATGTTCTGGAGCCGCCGACCGTACTGGGCGGTGGGTCGAGCCGCACCAGCGCCGAAAAGCTGCTACACCAGATCGAAGATCAGGTGACGACGGGGAACTTCGATATTGTCCATTTTGCCGGGCATTCGGTGACGCTGCCCAATGGTGGCGGGACATTCCTGATTCTTCCCGGCAAGAGCGGCGAGGGAATTGCTGTATCCGTCCGCGAGATTGCCGAATGGATCAGACAAGGGGGCTGCGATCTGGTGTTCGTGCTGTCTTCGTGCAGCGGCTCATCGCTTCGCACAGCGATAGAGACCATGCGCGCCGGAGCAAAAGCTGCGCTTGGCTTTCGCTGGGACGTGAACGACCGTGCGTGCGTGGAGTATTTTCGGCGATTTTATGCGGAATATCTGCGCAATAAAAAAACCCTTCCCGAAGCTTATTGCGAAGCATGCCGAAGGATTTCACTGTCTCAGCGAGGCGTGCCGATCTGGGCTTCTGCCGTCGCAGTCATGAGAGACTAAAAACACCTTCTCGCCAGTCAGTCCGGCTATATGCCATGCAATAAATACTTAGTAAAACATATCAATTAATCTGACGGATTTATCATGGAAAATTTCGACCAACTGCTCCTCGAAACGATCAATACCCCCGGACTCCTAGGTGTCCCTGACATCGACAACGAGCGCAAGCAGTTCGAGGCTGATCATCCCCAAGCGCCGCAGCGTCTGCTCGGCCCGGTACCGACTATCTCGGATCGCGCAATCCAGTTGATCATCACTTTCGAAATAACGAGCGAGGCTCTTTATGAAAAGCTTTATCAGCGGCCGACCTGGCCCGCCGGCAAATCGGGCGTGACTATCGGCATAGGGTATGACCTTGGTTACGTGCAGGCCGCGCAAGTTGGCCGGGACTGGACGGCAAGCCTCGGCGCGCCGGCGGTACAAACCCTGTCGCTCGTATGCGGCTTGACCGGCGAAGCTGCCCACCAGGAATTACAGAAAGTGACGGCGGTCGATGTGCCGTTTGAAGCGGCGAGCGCCGTGTTCGAGCAAACATCGGTGCCGCGCACCACGGCCGAGACAGCCTGCGCGCTGCCAGGCTCCGACGCATTGTCGCCCGATTGTTTGGGCGCGCTCGTTTCGCTCGTCTATAACCGCGGTCCCTCTTTTAGCGCCGATGGTGATCGCTACACCGAGATGCGCGCGATCAAAGCGGACGTCATGCAAAAAAACTTCGCGGATATCCCAGCTCAACTTCGTTCCATGAAGAGGTTGTGGGCAGGCGATCCGAACGCGGTCGGCCTCGTGCGGCGGCGAGAACTCGAAGCCTTGTTGTTCGAGCAAGGCTTGTCGTAAGGCCGCTGCGCCAGGCAGCGAAACAAGCTACGCGGGTGTCGGACCGTCACCCGCAACGCCGACATGAACAACGCATGACCACATGCCTAATGGGGAGACAGATATGCCGATCCGTCCAATTGCGGGTACGAAGCTCGATTATTTCCTGATCATGTTCGATGAAAACGGCGCTGAGCGGCCGGAAGAAGACAAGAGCATGCTCAGTGACGCCGTGCGCAAGCGGCTGAACGAGCGGAGTGCGCCGGTCACCGACGTCTTCGTGATGGCTCACGGCTGGATGGGCGATGCCACGAGCGCCCAGGAGCAGTTCGACCGGTGGACTGCAGCAATGCTTTCCGTCAATGAAGACATCGGGAAAATGAACGCGCGCAAGCAAGGCTTCGCGCCCCTGGTGATCGGCTTGCACTGGCCCAGCCTGCCGTGGGGCGTCGAGGATGCCCCGGCCGCCGGGACGGCGGTGCTGTCGACGGACAGCGATAACAGCGCCGACATCGCCGCGGTCGCTTCGCAGCTCGGCGATACCGACAAAGCGAGAAAGGCTGTTGGGGAGATCTTCGCCTTTGCAGACCGGGCGCGTTCGGCCGTGTTGACGCCTGATATCGTCGATGCTTATGCCGTGGTGTTCCACGAATCGCAACTGCGGGTCGGGAGCCTGCGCGGCCGCCCGGGTTCGGATCAGGAGGCGTTCGACGCGCCATCAATCGTCGAGCAGGCGCAACAACAGAGCAACCCGGATGGGGCGGGGCAGCAGGTGTTGAGCACCGGCATTGCGGCGACGATCAAGGACGCGATCCTTGCGCCGCTGCGCCAGTTGTCATTCTGGAAAATGAAGGACCGGGCACGCGTGTTCGGCGAGAGCGGCGCGCACGCATTGCTCGGCGATCTGCAGGCTGCGACGCCCTATGCCGCGTTTCATCTGATGGGCCATAGCTTCGGCTGCATCGTCGTTTCCGCAATGGTCGCGGGTCCCGACGGCGCCAATGCGTCGCCGCTGGCTCGGCCGGTCGATTCGCTATTTCTCGTGCAGGGCGCCTTGTCGCTGTGGTCATACGCCACCGACATTCCCTACGCGCCAGGAAAGCTCGGCTATTTCCAGCGCATTCTGGGCGAGGGCCGGGTTCGCGGGCCGCTGCTCACCACGCGGTCCACGCACGATTCGGCCGTCGGCCGTTTCTATCCGCTTGGTGCGCGGCTCAAAGGACAGGTCCTGCTGGGCGAGACGTATCCCGAGTACGGCGGTATAGGCGCGTTCGGCATACGCGGTAGCGCGGGTGCGCAAGATATGGTCATGCAGACCAGCGACTTTATCTATGTGTTCGAGAACGGCTGTATCTACAACCTCGATGCCAGCGACGTGATCAAGAACGGCGATGGCCCCGCCGGCGCGCACAGCGACATCGCGCACCCGGAGGTGGCGCACGCGTTCTGGGGGGCGGTCCTGACGGCGAAAGGCACGGCGGCAGCGGCCGAACCCGCGCCTATGACGGCGGGTGGCGCCGGCGTCATTCCCCGGGCAAGCGGGCGGCCGCCGGCAGCCGGGGCAGCCGCAACCCCGGTTCCAAAACGCAAGCCCGGGCTGCTGGACTTCGGCGTCCTCCCGCCTGAAGTCGAGACGGCGACGAAGATAACGAATTTGGGCCAGGACCCAGCGCATCGCGGTGTCCGGATACTGGGAATTGATAACGCAGCCGACGCACCGGCAACGCGCGGCAGCGCGCCTGAGCTGCCGCCGCTTGCAGAGCGCTGGATCAACGCGGACTTCGAGGGAATAGATCCGGCCGAGCCGCTCGTCAAGGGCAACTGGTACACGTTGGCATTCGACATTGACACAGTGCGGAAGATCTCCGCTCAAGCGACGGCCTTGGCTGAAGAGGGCGTGTTCGCACCGGGTGTCAACGAGGTCGTGCTCACGGTTCAGGTCGATACTCAGGACTTTGATCTTTCAGGCCGCACCAGCCAGATGCGTTTACCGCGCGTGGGAAAGGCGCATACCAAGGCGCGCTTTGACGTTTCGCCGCTAAAAGATGGCCCGTGCACGATGAAGGCGACGATCCTCAAGGACGGCAACTTTATCCAGCAGATGGACCTGAGCTTCAACATTGGTCAGCCGAGGCCGGAGCAGCGGGACGAAGTTTCATCGCGCGGGAGGGCGTTCGGCAGCGCGGGGTTGCTGGAGTCGAGAGACCTCGGACTTCTGATAAAACCGAGCGACGGCGGCTACGATTGCACCGTATGGGGCGCGGTAGCGGCAAGCGCGCACTTGCCTATCACCCCCGCGTATCTGGACGACGCCATCCGGGTTGCCCGCAGCCAATTGATGCAGGTCGTGATGCAGCGCGATGCGGCGGGTAACTATCCATTCCAGTCCGACGATCCTATATCGAAGGAGTCGACCGCGCTTGCGCTGAGGACCATGTCGTTCGCCGGCGCGCTGCTGTTGCAAAGGCTGTTTTATGCTCCGGGCGCCGGCCTCGATTCCAAAGCCGTGGGCGATGTGCTGCGCCGTCTCGCTGGAGAGCGCACGTCGCGCCTGAAGCTGCAGATCATCGCAGAGAGCCTGCCGGTGCCCTGGGGCTTGCTCTACGTGGGCGATGTGTCCGACCCCACCAAGCTCGATTGGGACAACTTCCTCGGCATGCGTCACGTGATCGAACAGATTCCATTGCAGAATCCAATGAGAGTGACGGACCGCCGCATTAGCACCCATCCGGTTCTCGCAGTTAGCGTCAACCTGAACGATGATATCGACGCTCAGATGGACTGCGACTTCGTCAAGCAGCAGCGCGCCTACTGGTGCCCGACCGAGCGGATAAAAGTGATCTCGAGATCGACCTCGCAAGAGCTTGTAGCGGCGCTTAACGATGTCAACAATACCGATCAGATCCTCTACTTCTACGGTCACGCAGGATCCAACGGCCTCACCGATCCAGGCGGCCCGGGCAGATCAAGCCTTGCGCTGACCAACAGCACCGTGACACTGGACGAACTGACGTTGACGGCGCCCGCCACTGTGCAACTGGGCGGCAATCCGCTCGTGTTCATCAACGCGTGCGAATCGGCCGAGATGTCGCCCATGTTTTACGATGGATTCGCACCTTACTTCATGAGCAAGGGAGCGCGCGGTGTCATTGGTACGGAATGCAAGACGCCTGCTTACTTTGCGATGTTGTGGGCGCAGCAATTCTTTGACATTTTTCTCAAGGGCGAGCCTCTAGGCACGGCATTCCTGAACCTGCGGCGCAAGTTCCTGCTAGAGCAAGGCAATCCGCTCGGCCTGCTCTACGCGGTGCATTGCAATGCCGATACCACTGTGGATCCCGCGATATGAAGCCGCGGGCGTATTCATATGTCTAGTTGGCTGACATAGTCGGTGCTGTATTTGAGCACCTTTTTCCTTAGGTCGTCGGCGATGGTGTCGAGCACATCGCCGTTGATCGCGGCCGTCGAGCTGGTGCAGACGAACTCGACGGCGCTCACATGCACCTTGAAGAACAGTACTTGATCAAGGGTTGTCGTCGCCTCCAGCGAGAACGCCATGAGCGACACGCGGGATTGTCCGTCCGGCGTTTGCTCCACAAGCGCCATCTGGAAGTTCGATGCATTCGCCCGGTTCGTCTCACGCCCGAAAATCTTGATCCAGGGTGTGCTGGAGTCGACGCTTGCCATCGCGTTCAAGGTGGTGACTACAAGCGCGAGCGCCGTTGTTCCGGGGCCGAGAAGTAGCGACGCCACCTGGAGTATCGCCTGATGCGCTTCGAATTCGGTGCTGCCCTGGACGGTCTGCGTGTCCGTCTTTGTTTCAATGATCCATCCGAGATTCGCGAGTACCGCGCAGTACGCGCGGTACCACTCGGAGACGTTCTTTGGATCGACTTGCTTTTGCTTGAGCACGAGTTGCGCGAGCAGGAGCGAGTTCATGATGGCTGCGCGCCGGTCGGCCGACACCCCCTGCGCAAGCGTGAGCACACCCGAACCGACAACGACGGCCTGATTCTGGTTTTGATCGAACGAGGGTGTGGTGTCATCGAGCAAGCCGTACGTCGGAACGAGCCGTTTTATGTCGGACAGGTCAGTACCGAGCAGGAAAGTTCGTGCGCCTTCAACGGAAGCCTGTGTCATGGCAACCTCCTCGCGCGCCGGAAAGCTTATGCGATCAGCGGATTGTATGCGTGGTCTAGCGTTGCAATTCAGAGTAGTCGAAAAATCACGCGAACAAAAGATTTGCAGGGCTACGACCCCGAAGTGACCAGTCCCAATGCAGTGGTTCGCAAACGACCGTCGGGGAGAATCGAGAATACCTATGAGATAGACGCCGGTGGCGGATGGAACGTCACTAAGCGCTCAACAGTTGATTGCGATGGCAACGCCGACAACGGGCACGACAGGTGCATACACGCTGTTGGGGACGGCGCTTGGAGATGTCTTTAATGGCACCCATCGTTGCGCGCACCCCGGAGGATTTATTATTTTGCATAATCTGGCGTCGGCGGTCGAAATGCTTAAGGTGGCTTCCCTGATTTACACTGTGCTTTGGGTTATCGAGCAAGACTAACTGTTGTCGGTCCCGAAAGTTTTTGCAAACTGCCGCTGATGTGGAGCGTCGTTATGGCAGGTTTTTGCTCGGTTCCGCGTGAATATTTCCCATCACGTGGCAGACTGCCTGTTTTCTCTTGACTTCCTCAATATTCGGGCGAGTGAGAGGCTCGAATATTGTGCGGGCGCTGTCGAGGCGAATCCTGGCGCGTCGTCAACGACAAGCGTTCCGCGGCACGCCACGGCTTGAGTAGTCCGTCGACGACCGACTGAATCACTTTGAACCGGTCGAGTTCGCGCATGTTTAATGTCACCAGTTGGCCACAGGACTAAACCGCTCGCGCGGTATGCACTGCGTTTGAACGTGGTGGTTCTTCATAGGAAACCCATTCGGTTTCCTATGTTGAGCAATGAGGCACTCCGCCTCGTTACTCGACAGGAGCCGAGCCATGACTACCCCCAACCCAGGCATCAGTCCGTTACGCCAGCGCATGATGGACGACATGCGCATGC
>Ga0153932_1000355_pt1 | contig 14033 bp, 12 predicted proteins | sample TSNJ016MetaG_FD_102273 | JGI IMG/M metagenome (GOLD analysis project Ga0153932, IMG submission 102273) | Attine ant fungus gardens microbial communities from New Jersey, USA - TSNJ016 MetaG | ecosystem: Host-associated > Fungi > Mycelium > Unclassified | place: USA: New Jersey, Wharton State...
ACTGCACGCTGTGGACACTTAATTTTTAGAGAGGTGAAAGCGTTTTCTTTGCTTCGTTTCTTTGTCGCTTTGGACAAAGAAATGACGCGCCGCCACGCGCAGTGGCTAATAGTGATAAAGAAAACAGCTAGCACTAAACCCGCGAAGGCCTAAAAAGCAGCAACCCGGCAACAACCCAGACCGCTAACGCAAGACCCTAACAACCCCGCCCGCCCAACCCCGCCCCAACCCCGCCCAAACCCCAACTACGAACCAAACGCTAAACCACCAAATACCCCCCATCAACCGGAACAACAGCCCCCGTCATAAAAGCCGCTGCTGGCGAGCAAAGGAACGCCACCACTTGGGCTACATCACCAGGCTGACCCCATCGTTTCATTGGCGTGCGATCAAGAATCGCTTGCGAACGATCATCGCTATCCTGCAGAGCCTGCGTCAACGGCGTAGCAATCCATCCCGGCGCGACTGCATTCACGCGAATGTTATCGGCTGCATAAGCAATCGCCAGCGACTTGGTCAACTGCACTACGCCACCCTTGCTTGCGCTGTAAGCGGGAACAAGACCGCCGCCGAAAAAACTCAGCATCGACGCCGTGTTAACAATAGATCCAGCACTAGCCTTCAGGCGTTCGCGCGCCGCGGCACAGACACGCATGGTCCCGCCAAGATTGACGGCGACCACGCGCTCGAATACGTCAATAGCCAGTTCATCGCCGCGCCGGATCATGCCCGCGCAATTCACTAGCATATCGATGGAGTCGGCTCGTGCCATGAGCGATGCTACGCTCCCGTCGTCGCTAACATCAAGTTCGACAACTTCTATTGCAGAGCCTAACGCCTCACGTTGAGCATCGGTCGCCCCAATGCCCGCAGCAAGAACACGCGCGCCAAGCGCGGCGAAACATTGAGCAATGCCCGCGCCAATGCCCTGCGTGCCGCCAGTCACAACGGCGGTTTTGCCTTTGAAGAGATCAGTCTGAAAAGTCATGGAAGGTCGGATAAGGGAACGGTTGTAACGATGGTCTCGCTGTCCTCAATCTTATTTCGTACTACAAATACATAAACCAGCGCGGCGGCGAATGCGACACCCGCGCTGATCAGGAACGCGTTGATGAAGGAGTGCGTCTTATCCACGACGATACCGGTAATGAACGGCGCAAATGAACCGCCGAAATAGCCGCCGAAGTTTTGAATGCTGCCCAGCGAGGCCACCATGTGACGAGGCGCGGCGACGGTCGCTAGCGCCCAGCACGCGCCGCTCGCCATGTTCACAAAATACATGGCAGCAGAAAGATAGATCATGGCAAGCGTCAGGTTCGGGGTAAACGCCGCCGGTACAGTGAAGAGCGCAGCGCCCAGCAAGCCGACGCAGATCGGCCATTTACGGCTTCGCATGGGCGCCATGCCGCGCGCCATCAGGCCATCGGCTACGAATCCGCTGGACAGCATCCCAAGCGTGCCGAAGAGATAGGGGACCGACACGAGCCAGCCCGTATGCGCAATGGTCACGTGGCGTTCGTGCTCCAGGTACGCAGGCAGCCAGGTGAGATAGAGCCACACCATGTAGATCACGCCCATGTTGCCGAAGATCATGCCCCACGTAGTCGATTTGCTGAACAACCCACGCCATTCACGCATGGTCATGCGGCGTTCGGCGCGCTGCTCCGGTTCTCCTTCTGTCAGGAATGCGACCTCCTGAGAATCGAGGGAGATGTTACGGCGATCCCGGTAGACGAGATACCAGCCAATCGACACCGCAATGCCAAGCACGCCCATGACGACGAACATCGTGCGCCAGCCAAAGGTCAGCAGGAGCACTGTGAGGACGGGCGGTGCTATAGCGGGTCCAACGGTCGATGACGTAATGAAGATGCCTGTTGGGCGACCGCGCTCATGCACGCCGAACCATTCGCTCACCACCTTTGCACCGGCGGGAAAATTCGGCGCCTCGCCAAGACCCAGCGCGACGCGTGCGACCAAAAACTGCGACAGGCTCGTCACAAGACCACCGCACAACTGCGCGGCCGACCACAGGAACATGCCCAGGCCGAGCATCACGCGTGCACCAAAGCGGTCAAGCAAGATGCCGATGGGCAACTGGGAAAATGCATAGGCGAATGAGAAGGCGGACAGCAGCAAGCCCATCTGCGATGCCGACAACCCAAGTTCCTGGCTGACCGAATGATTCGCTATGGAAAGCGTGCTCCGGTCGAGATAATTAACAATCCCGGCCAGTGTCAGGAACGTGATTGCGACCACCTGGATGCGCTTGAGGCGCGGTGATTTCTGCAACATGGTGTCTCCTCCGGTGCTCGTTGAGAGTCTGCGTGGAAGGTACTTGCAAGGGAAGGCCCAACTCCGTTTTAACGGATGAACTGGTCGACGAAATCTTCTCCCAGCCCTACCGAAGAAAAGTGCTTGCGGCACATGTCGACCTTGGTGAAGACGTCTTCGTATCCGGTGTAGTTGCCATAAGGATCGCAATAGAACATCACGCCATTGACCTGGAAGTAGGTGATCATTTCTTCCACGTCTTCAGGCACGTAGAGCGTGTGGGTTTCTCCCGGCGGCTCGAAAACATAGCTGCCTTCAGTGGCTTCCCAGTCGTGTTCCAGATAACGCCAGCGGCCCTTGAGCACCATGCCGTGTACCGCTTGCGGATGCCGGTGCCGGCTTAGCACGCCGGATTTGCGCACACGCAGCAGATTCATCCAGTACCCAGTCGAAACATTCAGGCATAGGGGGCGGAACCAGACGTTCTCGGCTTGAGGAACCCAAAGACGTTCGTCCTTGGGGATCGCCGATTCAACCACGATTTCCTTAGCCGCTTCCTTAGGGAATGGAAGCTGATACGGCGTCATTGCGTCTGCCGCAGATTTAGCCTCTGCCATGACCTGGCTCCTTTGTCCATATTGTGGATAAACTATTCAATTTATGGACACATAATTCTTCAAGCTGACCCTCTCTGTCAAGGCGCGCCAATCGTGCAGTGCGGCATGAATTTGCAAAGGAGCGCTGCGGGCTTTCGATTATGTGAGCGTCAAATTGGCTCTAGCCGGCTAGTCGACTAAGGCGCATGTCCATGACAAGGTGCTAAGGGTTACGCGATAATGCCAAGCGGGTTAACACGTAATTGGCCGCTGGTCTTGCTTGGGGCCATACATGATCGCTGGATCTATCGGCGCTGCACTAGCGTCAATCTCAACTTTTCGCGCGTCGCTCAAGGCGGCGTCGCCGCTCAACCCGGGATTCTCGATGAGCAACAGTTCGTTGCCAACTTCCTCTGCCGCTCGCTGGCTGCCTTATATAGTCGCGGGAACGTTTTTCATGGAGTATCTGGATACCACTGTCATCGCGACCGCGTTACCGCAGATGGCCCGCTCATTCGGTGTCGGCCCTAATGCGCTAAGTATCGGAATGACCGCCTACATGCTCGCGCTGGCCATTTTTATTCCGGTAAGCGGCTGGGTGGCTGATCGCGTAGGTTCACGCACGGTGTTCTTTAGCGCGATCGTCGTGTTTGTGATCGCGTCGGTGTTATGCGGCTTATCGAACTCGGTCACGGAGTTCACGGCAGCGCGTTTACTACAGGGCGCGGGCGGCGCGATGATGGTCCCGGTAGGTCGGCTGATCGTGGTCCGCAGTACAGAGAAAAGCCGGCTTATGCAGGCTATTTCTACCATCACCTGGCCTGCTATTGCGGCACCGGTCGTCGGCCCCCCCATTGGCGGTTTCATCACCACATATGCGTCATGGCGCTGGATTTTCCTCTTGAACGTGCCATTCGGAATCTGCGCGCTGATAGCTGTCGCCTTGCTTGTCCCGAACCTGCGCGGCGCCGAGCGCAAGCCTCTGGATGTTGTGGGACTGGTGCTTAGCGGCGCAGCCCTGACCGCCATTCTTTACGGCGCCGAACTCGCTAGCCAGCCTGACAGTAATCCATGGATGGCCGGCGGCATAGTGCTGGCCGGTCTGCTGTTTGGCTTTGCCGCGGTGCGTTATGCGGCGCGTCATCCGCATCCGTTGATCGATTTTTCGACGCTGAAGATTCCTACTTATTCGGTAACTGTCCTGACCGGTTCGTTCACGCGTATCGGCATTGGCGCCGTGCCGTATCTGATGCCGTTGCTATTCCAGATCGGCTTTGGTCTGTCCGCTTTCAAGTCGGGCCTGTTGCTGCTTGCCAGCGCGCTTGGCAACCTCGGAATGAAAGCGCTGACCACGCGGATTCTGCGGCGTTTCGGCTTCAGGTATGTGTCCATTGTCGCCGTGGCGACAGCAGGCATCTTTACGATCATATGCGGCCTGCTCACGCCTTTGTCGCCGCTTGCGTTCGTCCTGATCGTGGTATTCGTTTATGGCGTGGCGCGTTCCATGCAGTTTTCGTTGTTGGCGACCCTTGCTTACGCCGATGTGGGTGCCCCGCAAATGAGTGCCGCGAGCACGCTATGGAGCGCGGCTGCACAAATGACCATTGGACTGGGCATTGCCTATGGCGCCGTCGCCTTGCGGGCCGCGGCGATGCTTAACGGCGAGACGACCGGTGCGGGAGACATGCATTTCACGCTCGACGACTTCCGGCTAGCGTTTCTGTTCGCCGGCGTGCTGACGCTACTCTCGGTATGGGGCTACTTCAAGGTCGCCCGTGACGCGGGGCAAAGCGTGGGCGGCGGATCGATGCGACAGAATGTGTCGCAGAGGAGCGGTTAGAACGCGAATGGGCCGTTAATGAAGAACGCATTGGAGTCGTTCCTGGAGTTCGGCATACAGCGGAGAATGATTGTAGGTATGACTAGTGAAATAGATGAGCCCGCATGGTTGTCCCTTGCGTTCGCTGAGCGTGGAGTCCGGCGCTTCGGGCCAGGAGAGAGCAATCCGCGGATTGTTGAATACAACGCGCACACTAATCTGGCGGGCTACGACGACAAGATCTCGTGGTGCTCGTCGTTCCTGAACTGGTGCCTTGCTAAGACGGGAGAGCGCGGTACGGGATCCGCGCTAGCGCGTTCCTGGCTTGAGTGGGGCGAAGTACTCGACACCCCCACGTACGGCTGCGTCGTTATCTTGTCCCGTGACGATCCCGCTAGCTGGAAAGGGCACGTCGGTTTTTATCTGCGCCACGACGCCGAAACCATTTATCTCTTCGGCGGTAATCAGCTTGAAGAAGTACGCGAGCTTGATTATCCGTTAGCGTCGGTGCTGGGTTATCGGTGGCCTGAGCCTCTTTGATCGTGCTTGCAAGCAGCGACGAATCATGATCCCGCTTAAGCCGGATCATGACAGCACACGCAGATCTTGTTTCCGTCCGGGTCACGAAAATAGGCACCGTAGTAATGCGGGTGATAGTGCGCTCGCAAGCCCGGCGGCCCTTCGCACACGCCTCCGTTTGCCAGTGCGATGGCGTGGCAGCGATCGACAGTCTCACGGCCGTGTGCAAGCAGGGCGATCATCTGCCCGTTGCCGGGATTGGCCGTGTTTCCATCGATTGGCGGTCCAATCAGGAACAACGGACGTGGCGCATTGGCCGCGACCCAGCCGGCCCAAGGCTTGTCATCGTCGCGGAATTTTAATGGCAGCCCTAGCGCTTCCATGATCGGCGAGTAGAAATGGAAAGCACGAGGAAAGTCGGTGACGCCTACGTGAACATGTGAAAACATCTGGCCGTTCCTTCTAACGGTGGATGAGGGCGAATTGGCAATCATGATCCCGCTTGCTCTGTCTTATGGCAAGCCTTGGCGCGAGTTCTTGCCGCGTGGCTTTACCTTGGTGACTGCCGCACTTGCTCAAGCATTAACCGGTCTGGTCGTACGCACAAGAACGGTTTCCACGCAGCCAAAGACGATTACCGGCGCAATAGCGCCTGCAAAGCCGGCAATCTCGTAGCCAACTCTCGCGCAACCATACAGGAGGACCAACATCTCTGCATCATGCCAGGAGCTCCCGTTGCGCGATGCTGAGACCCGTAGTGGTATCCAATCCAGAAAGCGAAACGTGTAGCGATCCAGACCACGGTGGTGGCGACAACCGCGCACATTGAGCGTCCACTGCTGCAGTAGATCGCCAGCGCGAAGAGTCCGGGGACAAACAGGACCAGTTGTTCAAGCGTGGTCTGGAGATAGCGCAAGTTGATCGTCAAGCGCCGTGTTTCATGGCCCGACAATGGATCGATAGCCGGTGAGCGCAAGCGTTCATGTGCGACCGCTTCAATGCCCGTCAGGAAGCAGAAAAGGACCGCCATGCAGCAGCATTTGAGAGCGACCACGAATCGGGCAAACGGCTCCTCCATGCCGTTAAGCGGTGGCATGAAATAGTCAATGCCAAGCCACAAAGCGATGGCGGCAGGGAACGCGAAGGCGATTTCCATGATCAGGGCCGATTGGTGCCGGCGGATATTGCCGGCATCTGCAGGTTCAAGCGCGTTCTTCATGGTTGCCTTCCCGCGGCTTGGCGTTGAAGTTAGCTTAAGGACTTTTGAATGCGCGTCAACGCGGCGTAACCCGCGCTTGAGCGGCGCCGAAGCCCGCACGGTGCTAGCGTTTCCACGCCAAGCCTTCATCGCCCTACCGATTCCCGTCACGGACTGGACGCACACGGGAATTCGTGGCTGTCGGAAAAGAGCACTGGCAAGCTGCAGCTAGCTGCCAGAACGTGTCTTGAGTCGTGATCCGCACCCGGCACCAGCACAAGACTTTGATGCAAATCCGTTGGGTGCCGCATGCGCATGTATTGCATATAAGAAAGACTGCGGCTAAGGCGGTCGGATCCTTGCAACTCACCTGCGCACGACCGGTCCAGTTCACTGTGATCCGGATCGTTGTCCGCGGTTCCTGCCAGGTAGACAACGTCGCGTGCTGCGTACGCCGCCTCGACGGCTTGTGCTGATCGCCCGCGTACGTAAGACGGTGCGTTATCCAGGCCATAACGCCATAGCGTGGCACCAGGGCAACTTGCTGGATCGACCGCTTTGAAGCCCCCTGCGGCAGACGGCCGGAGGTCGTCGAAATAGAGAAAGCTACTGGGCTCCGCCACCACATAACGGATATGAATTCCTAGTGCGGTCAACGCTTGCTCGCCGTGGCCAACGGCGGCGTAGCGTTGCACGAGTTGTGCGCCCGCCGAGTGGCCAACAAGTACAACGGTACGCAAGTCCGGGTACCGTGTCCGGTCCGCAAAGTGGTCGAGTAGACGATCAAGCACCTCGAATCCGCTGACCGGCACGGGCGATAACGCGGGCCAGCCGCGCGACCAGTCGTGCAACTTCCAGCGCAACACGGAAGGCGGAAGCCCGTGGGCAGCGATGTCTTGCGGGATCAGGAACTGAGGGCCGACAATCAGGGTTGTTCCCGTTACCTCAGCCATCCTCGCCGCTTCAACGGTGGAAAACCAGTTTGATTTCGCGTTACGGCTTTCCCCATGCACGACGATGACAACACGCTCCATACCCGCTGCCGTGGCATCGAGCGGCATGGTTGAATACACGGGGAAGGTGCCGTTGCCGGATGTGGTTTGAATGTCGAACTGCTGGTTCGGCGTAGCCCGGACCGGCTTGGCGGGGCCCGTCTTGCGGTCTAGATCGTAGCCGGCCAGGTTGATTGATCCATGTTGTGCCGTCGCGCTGATGACTTGAGCACTGACGTTCTGAGGGATCATCAGGCCGAATAAGACGCTTCTTAGAAAGGTAAATAGAAGAGCAAATAGAAGCGCCTGTCTCATGCATTTCCCTGAGAGTTAAGCAAAATTGGGCAAAGCTCGCACATCATAGATTGAGCCGATGCATACTAAGTCCGCTGCATGCAGATAGTAGATTGGGCAATCGCGTATGCAGATGAAAGTGTTGAAAGGGAAGCGGGCTTCGATCTTGCAGGATTATCCTGGCAAGCAGCTTTCATCAAACCATCACGGCGACAAATAACATTCATTAAAAAATATCGATCCGATGACAATAAAACATTGCCGTAACGCCAGATTGAAATCGAAGTGGCTAGCGCCGTTCTTCCTCTCGCTAATATTGCTTTCGCCTTGGCTTACGGAATGCCGCGCTGCGGATGTTGAAATTGCTCAGGATCAACGGGTGGTGACCGTTGACGAGGCAGGTCGCAGGACCACGCATAGAACACTCAAGATCAACCTGTCGAACGAGGCCGCTCTACAAGCCTTCTCGCAATACGCTCTTGGCTACAACGCTGAGCTTCAGTCGGTCAAGATCGACGACGCCGAAACAATCCACGCAGATGGAACGCACGTTGTTGCCGATTTGCAAAGCGCGGTCTTCGACCGGGCGGCGCCTGTCACTGTCAGCGCACCTCAATTCAGCGAGGAGCATCTGCGCATTGTTGCGTTCCCGGCGCTCACCAAGGGAGACACTGTGTTGCTGAGCTACAGCATCACGGACATCAACACGCTATTCCCCGGGAAATTCACGGACCTCGCGGTGTATCCGCTGACCAGCGATTTCCGTGATGCCAGCGTAACGCTCGATACACCCGCCGACATGCCCGTCAATATTGATGCACCCGGCATGCAAGCGCAGCAAGACACGGTGCAAGGTGGCCGGCATGTACGTGTATATCGATACCACACTGCGAGCAGCGGTCCTGTCCCGCAGCAAGCCAACACGCTGACCTGGACCGATGTCGGCCCATACTTCGTCGCCACGAATTTCCGCGACTATGCGGAAATCGCGCAGGCGTATCACGTGCGTTCAGGCGAACAGGATGAGCCGTCAGCAGCGGTTCAGGCACTCGCCGACAGCCTCACGAAAGGCGTGAACGACCGGCGTGAACAAGCATCGCGCCTGTATGACTGGGTCAGCCGCAATGTCCGATATGTCGGCGTATATATTGGCGCCGGTGGTGTCGTTCCCCGCAGCGCCGACATTATCCTGAGCGGCCGTTATGGCGATTGCAAGGATCACGCCACTCTGTTCGCTGCGCTGCTAAAGGCGAAGCACATTGAGAGCCACAGCGTGCTGGTTAATCTAGGCGATGGGTATCGTTTGCCGAATGCACCCGACTGGATGGCGTTCAATCACGCCATTACGTGGCTGCCCGAGTTCAAGGTGTTTGCCGATACAACCGCTGGTTTCGCGCCGTTCGGAACGCTGACGTTCGAGGCGAGCGACAAGCCCGTACTCGACACCACCACCGGCGCAATTTTGCACACGCCGCCGCAGAACGACGCGAACAGCAGTTCTTCGGTTGACTACGCATTGAACATCAACAATGACGGCGATGCCAACGTCACCGCCCATGCTGAATTAAGCGGGCAGGCGAGCATTGGTCCTCGCCGCACTTTCTCGCGCCTGTCGCGCAGCCGTATCGAATACGAGATGCTGAGCCGCAGCGGATTGACGGGCTCGCTCCATGCGACCCCGACCGATCCGGGCGAGCTTGAAACGCCGTTCACGCTGTCACTGAGCGGCAAACTCGATCAGCTCGCGATCATGCCCGGACCGGCGGCATTTTCAGTGCCGCGCATGCCGACGTTTGACTCCATCCAGAGTTTTTCCGAGCTCGTGCTCCGGCGCATGAATAGTCCGTTGGACGGCATCTGCGGAGGGACAAGGTTGAGAGAGCATTATGTTGTCGAGATCCCCGGCAACGCGAAAATCCTGGCGATTCCGTCGGGCATATCCATGGATAGCGGCGAGATTTCTTATCACTCGAGTTACCGGCAGCGCGACAATACGGTGGAGATTGACCGGCTGCTCGAACGCAGGCTTACAAGCAATGTATGCAGCGGCGCCAAGCTGGCGGAGTGGGCCGGCATTGCGGGGGCTATTTCCAAGGACCTGAAGCGCCAGGTGCTTTACAAATAAACGCTAACGCGCGCCGCTTGTATCGCGTGGCGCCGTTAGAGAGAAGATCCGTGTTCCGGCTTATTCGCAGTTAATAGTCTCGGCGCTAGTCTTGACGCCTTTCTAAGTTCGCCATGCGTTTTTTCTAAATGTCACGTCATCGTTTGCAACGGAGTGTATGTAATGTGAAGTGTGTCATCCACGGGTGGCAAACCTGCGTTAGACAGTGCGTGTCTTAGGTCGAAGCTGACCTGACAAACTGAAATCTTTCGGAGGTTGCACCCATGAAGGCAAGCTTGCGCCGAACCCATGCAGCCGTACTCTCTGCCATGGCATTGTTAGCCGTGGTCCCTATGCCAGGCCGGGCTCAATCCGTCCCGTCACCGACCGCGTCGGCCGCCTCTGCCATTGATCCCCCAGGCCGCGTCGCCCGTCTTAACTTCTTCGACGGCAGCGTGACCATGGAACCCGCCGGAGCAACAGACTGGTCTTATGCCGAACTGAACCGTCCTCTCACCACCGGCGATCAATTGTGGGCAGACAGGGGTGCCCGAGGCGAACTGCATGTTGGTTCCACTGCGCTGCGGCTGGGTCAACAGACGGCCTTGAGTATTGTCGATATAGACGACAAGAACCTGCAGTTGAAGGTCACGCAAGGAACACTCTCCACGCGGCTGAGGGCGTTGCCCTCAGGGCAGACCGTCGAAATAGATACACCGAACGTCGCGATGCAGGCAGCGAGTCCCGGCGAATTCCGGGTAGATGTTGCGCCTGACGGTAACTCGACCACGGTGACGTTGCGAAGCGGCACCGCCAACCTCTATGGCGACGGCGGCGCACTGCAGATGACTGCAGGCCAGCAGATCACGTTCACCGGAGTGAATCTCCAGCAACAGGCTGGCGGTCCAGCACCCGCTCCCGATACCTTCGACCAATGGGTGGCAAGCCGCGATCGCGCGGAAGATGCTTCGGCCTCCGCACGATATGTATCGCGAGAGATTCCGGGTTACGAAGACCTGGATGCGAACGGCACATGGCGCAGTGACCCGAACTACGGTGAAGTCTGGGTGCCGACCGTTGCGGTCACCGCGCAATGGGCGCCTTATCACCAAGGTCATTGGACGTGGATTGCGCCGTGGGGCTGGACCTGGATAGACGATGCCCCTTGGGGCTTCGCCCCTTTCCACTATGGTCGATGGGCGTATCTGGGTAATGCCTGGGCGTGGGTGCCGGGACCCGTGGTCGTGGCGCAGCCGGTGTATGCGCCGGCGCTGGTGGCGTTCGTGGGCGGCGGAAGCGGTGGTTCGCACGGGGGCGTCGACTTGGCCGTTGGCGGCGCTGTAGGTGTAGGGGTTGCGTGGTTTGCGTTGGGTCCGCACGAACCGTGGCATCCGGGTTCGGGTTATAGCCCGAGCTATTACAACCGGGTCAACAACGTGAACATCACGAATGTGCACCGCACGACCATCGTCAACAACATCACGAACATTCACAACACGTACATTAACCAGCGTGTTCCCGGCGCTATTACCGCTGTGCCGGCGGATACGTTCGTGCATGGCCAGCAAGTAGCGCAGGCATCGCGCAGGCTGACGGCGCAACAAATTGGCGCCGCGCAGGTCGGGGCGGGCACGCCTGGTATCGCACCGGTACGCGGCAGCTTCACGGGCGGCTTGCGGCCCGCTTCTGCCGGGGCTCCCGCGATGGCCGCGCAGCGACAAGTCGTTGCTACGCGCGCGCCAGTTGTGCCGGCAGCGTACAGGGACACGCTCGCACAACACTTCGCGAGCAGCGGTGGGCGCGTAGCCGGCGCAGGTGAGCCGATTGTGCGGACGACAGTACCCGCAGCGTTTGTGCATCCGTTGAACCGGGGTGCGTCGGCGATGCCATCGCCGCAAGGTTATCGCCTGGTGAACCGGGAGCCGCCACGTCCTGCCGGAGAACAGGGCTCGCCTGAAAGGAACGTTGCACCGAATGCGCCGCGCGAAGAAGTGCGGCCGCAACAGGCCGCGCGTCCCGCGGAACCCATGCAGCAGCGTGCGCCTTTAGCCGCTGAAAATGGAGCGCCCCGTCCGCCCGGAGAAAACCGCGAGCCCGCAGCAGTTCATGCCGAGCGTCCGGTTCAGAACGCGCCGCAAGCGCCACGGCAGCAGCCACGGCAGGAGCCTCAGCAAGAGCAAGCCATGCATGCGCCAGAGGCTCAGCAACTGCATGCGGTGCCGCAAGCCGCGCCTCGTGCAAAAGAGCATGAAGCGCAGCATGCGCGTCCGGTCGAGCCGCCGGCAGCGCCGGTTCCCCATGTGGAAAGGCAGCAGCCAGTTCGTCCGCCTGTTCAGCAGGAAGCGCATCGGGAGGAACCCCCGCATGCGCATCCGGAACAGCATCCGGAACAGCATCCGCCAGCAGCCAGGGGTGGCGAGCATCACGACGAGCAACCGAAGTGAGCGCGTGATTCGATGATGGTTTGAGCAGCCGGTTTTGTTCGTCTCCACGAGCACGACCGGTTGGCGGTCTTAGTGCGTATGTCCTACCGCTTAGTGCTTATTGACGGGCACGGAGCCGGCGACAGCATTCAAATAACCCCAGTCGCGAACGTATATTTTCGGCCCTTAGCGCCCAAGCGTTTTTTGTCGCGTCATCAAGCGCTGCGATAATCCTGCCACGCAAATAACCAGTCTTAAGTCGGAAACCCGATCCATGTCGAATAAAAGTACCCTTCACGAACATGCGGTTGAGCGTGCTGCGCATTCAGGTGATCCGCTATCCCGTTGGGTTGCCGTCTTCACCGCCATCCTCGCGGCGCTTTCCGGTCTCTTGCACTACGAGGAAGGGGTCTTGCAAACGCAGTCGCTGCTCTTCAAGAACGACGCTGTATTGCTGCAAAGCAAGACCAGCGACGAATGGAATCTGTATCAGGCGCAATCCAGCAAGGGACATCTGATGGAGCTTGCCGCTGAATTGTCCGGTCCGGAGAAGCAGGCGTACTACCGCGACCAGATCGCTAAATACGAGCTTCGAAAGAAAGAGATCCAGACCAAGGCGCACGACATGGAAAAGCAGGTGGAAGAAGCCAACCTGCAATCCGAGCGCAAGGAGCATCCGCAACATATGTTTGGTCAGGCGCTCGCGTTGATCAACGTGGCTATTTCGCTAGCAGCCATTACATCACTCACAGGCAGCCGCAAGCTGTTTGTTCTCGCGGGTCTGGCGGGCGTAGCCGGGATCGCGGTGTCGATATTTGGGTTTTTTAATATCTGAGCCCGCATTTCCGCATTGCTAGCGGGCGTTTGCTAGGCACCCGGACACGTCACTGACCGATGGTTCAACCCTTCGTGCTCAACGCTAAAGGCTGCGTTGATCTTGTCATCGGTTCGTGTAATACGCAGCACGTAAATGCTGTCGTAATCCGCGCTAGCCCAATGAGGCACGCTTGCCGCGTCGCCGCCTGCGTCGCTGACCGTCTTGCGGGCAAGCGCTTCAATAATCTTATGCTCCCAAGCGACTACGATCAGGCTGCTTTTGTATTGAGGCGCCAGCAGGATCGCGTGCAGGTCGTCGGTCCGGGAAAATCCGATTGATGCATTCACGGGCAGGCCAAAATAGATCGCGGTCGGCTCGATTGTCGCTAGCGGGCGGACATAGTCGTACTTAGTGCCGCTATCGTTCTTTTGCTTGGCCGGATCGGGCGCAAAAATCAAGTCTGGTTTGCCATATTTGCTTTCGATGACCCGAGGCAACGCAAGCGCGCGATTCAAGCCCTGGCAGCTTAGCTGACCCAGGCCGTCGGCGGGTTTCTCTCCGTGCCGAACCATGATGATCGTTTCAACCGGGTCGCTAGCGGCGCGAACCGGTATTGACCCAAGCACCGTGATGGCAAGTACCAGCGATAAAACGCCTGACGGCGGGCATCGGTAATTTTTCATGAGCGGCGGCCACTTTGCGTGTGAGCCGCGATTCTAGCAATTCCCGGCGCGGCAGCTAGAGATGCGACGGATCAGCCGTCATCGCTTTAGTGCAAGATAAGCGCGGCTCAAGGCCGGGCGGCTATGCACCCACAACCTTGAAGCAAGCCACGACGCTGGCCGGTCACGCACCTCCAGCCGATAAATCGATCGTTCGTCGGCTTCTTTAGCCCCGCGAATGTTGGGACCCATCTCGCACGTGTAGAAGTGCCTAAAGCCGGTTTCGCGCGCAACTTGCCGGTAGTCGTCGTCGTAGAAGCCTTGAGGCCAGCACA
>Ga0153932_1000356_pt1 | contig 14024 bp, 14 predicted proteins | sample TSNJ016MetaG_FD_102273 | JGI IMG/M metagenome (GOLD analysis project Ga0153932, IMG submission 102273) | Attine ant fungus gardens microbial communities from New Jersey, USA - TSNJ016 MetaG | ecosystem: Host-associated > Fungi > Mycelium > Unclassified | place: USA: New Jersey, Wharton State...
AGCACCGTGCTTTTGGGGCACCTATGAATAGAAACTGCACGCTGTGGACACTTAGGGTAGCGTGTTTTAAAAGCGCTTTCTTTGCTTCGTTTCTTTGTCGCTTTGGACAAAGAAATGACGCGCCGCCACGCGCAGTGGCTAATAGTGATAAAGAAATAAGCCAACACTAAATGCGGGAAGACCTGGAAAGCAGCAACCCGGCAATGAACCAGTCCGCGAACGCAGAACCCGTGCAACCCGGCATTGACCCCGACCGCTGACCCAAATCCCAAATCCCAAATCCCCCCCACAAACCGACCCAAACGCCCCCCAATATCACAACACCGCTAAGTGAAAATCAGGCTAGCGGTCAGCCGACGCACAGGCCTAAAATCAGCAAACACTAAAAACACCCGAAAAATAACAGGCGCATATTGCGCCGCAACGGAGACGATTGTGGATATCGCAACGCAGCGGCACGTACAGTCCCCTGGAGCCCGATGACACGACCACAGACCGCTCAGGCTTCGCACCGGATCGCACTGCTGTTCAACGCGAACAAGGTGTATGACCGCGAGGTCATTACCGGCATCGGCAATTATTTGCTGTCCACGCGCGTTGCATGGGACCTCTTCCTCGAGGAGGATTTTCGCTGCCGGCTCAACGGCATCGAACGTTTTGAAGGCGATGGCATCATCGCGGATTTCGACGATCCAGCCGTCGCCGAAGCGCTCGGCGATTCGCAATTGCCTGTGGTCGCCGTAGGTTCGTCTTATGCGGACCCGGCGTGTTATCCCGCCAGACTGCCGTATATCGCCACCGACAATGCAAAGCTGATGTCGCTTGCCTACACGCATCTGATCGGCGCCGGATTGCAGCGTTTCGCGCTTTACAGCCTGCCCGAAGCGCCCGAAAACCGCTGGGCGCAAGAGCGAGAACTGGCCTTCAAGGCGCTGCTGGCAGCCGATGGGCTGGAGGCAGATATCCATCGCGGCCTGCCCACCAGCGCACCAGTCTGGAGCCAGGCAAGCGCGCAACTGACCTCGTGGCTCGAGAGCTTGCCGAAGCCCGTGGGCGTGATCGCCGTGACCGATGCCCGCGCGCGGCATCTGCTGCAGGCGTGCCTCATATCGGGTATTCCCGTGCCTGAGCAAGTGGCCATCATCGGCATAGACAACGACCCGCTGACGCGCTCGCTCACCCGCATTCCACTGTCTTCCGTGATCCAGGGAACCGAGGAAATGGGCCGGACCGCAGCGCATCTGCTGCACCAGATGCTGGGCGGCGCGCGCTTTCACGGCAGGCGCATCCTTGTGCCGCCGGTCGGCATCAACGTGCTTGAATCAACCAAGCATCAGCCGGTCTCGAGTCCCTACGTCATGCGTGCACGGCACTACATCCGGCAATACGGGTGTCAAGGCATCAAGACTGAACAAGTGGCCGATTACGTCGGCGTGTCGCGCTCGTCGCTGGAAGATCACTTCCGCCGCGAACTCGGCTGCACCGTCCACCAGGAGATCCTGAACCACAAACTCGATATCGCGAAGCAACTCCTCGCGCGTCACGATCTATCGAGTGCCGACGTAGCCATCCGCTGCGGCTTCACGTCGCTGCAATACATGTACGCCGTGTTCCGTCGCGAGCTGGACTGCACGCCGCGCGAATATCAGGAACGCCTGCCGGTCGCGCCCTGTGCACAACCCGGCTGATCCCGCTCTTCATGTACCTCGCCGATATGCCCACCCCTCTCCGCCCCGGCTCCGCGCGCGTCAGTGTTGAACGCTGGGGAGCGCTGCCCGGCGGCGATGTTGCGCGCCTGTTCACGCTGCGCAATGTGCACGGCATGCGCGTCGCAATCAGCGATCTCGGTGCCACGTTGGTCTCGTGGAATACCGCCGATCGCGCGGGACGCGTGGCCGATGTCCTGCTCGGTCACGACACGCCCGCCGAATATTTCGCGGGCCATGCTTATCTGGGCGGCGTGATCGGACGCTGGGCAAACCGTATCGAGAACGCGCGTTTTGCACTCGATAACGTCGCGTATTCCCTCGATCGCAACGAAGGCCACAACTTGCTGCATGGCGGCGCGGCAGGTTTTCATCGCGCACTGTGGGACGCACAGGAAGTAGACGGCGCACTGGTCCTCACCCATGAGTCCCCGGAGGGCGACGCGGGTTTCCCTGGCAACGTATCGACTACATTGCGCTATACGCTCGACGACGACGGCACGCTAACGCTCGCATATGAGGCGGTATCGGATGCGCCTACGCCGCTCAACCTGACGAACCACGCGTGCTTCAACTTGTCGGGCGATGAAACCGCGGATATCCGCGGCCACGTCATCTCCATCGATGCCGACACGTTCTTCGAAGTCGACGACGCGCTGATCCCTGAAGGCCGCGCGCAGGTCGCGGGCCATGCGTTCGATTTTCGCGCCAGCGCTCCGCTTGGCGCACGCCTCGACTGGCCGCACGATCAGCTCGCGCGCGCAGGCGGTTTCGATCATTGTTATGTCGTGGGCGAAAGCGGCAAGACGCTCAAACCTGTCGTGCGGCTCTACGACCCCGGCAGCGGCCGCGAATTGACGATGGGCACCAACGCACCCGGTGTTCAGTTCTACACCGGCAATCATCTCGATGGCATCGTGGGACGGCATGGACAGCGTTACGGCAAGCACGCCGGCCTCTGTCTCCAGGCCGGCGCGTTCCCGAATCAGGTCAACATGGCGGACGCGGGCAGCGTGATCGTGCGGCCCGGTGAGCCGTACCGGCAAGTCACGTGGTACCGGCTCGGTCTACAACAATAGCCCCTTATTTCACGACGATCGTGCCCGTCATGTGCGGGTGGATCGAACAGAAATACTTGTATGTGCCGGGCTTCGTGAACGTCTGTGAGAAGTGGTCCCCGGAATCGAGCGGCGCCGATTTGAACTCGCGTGGCGTTGCATCATCGACGATGGTATGAGGCATATCGTCATGGTTCTCCCACGTCACGGTCGAGCCGGCTGCAACCGACAACTGAGCAGGACTAAATGAAAAGTTGTCGATTACCACGGTGGCCGGTTTTGTATCGGCGAATGCGGGCGCAGCCGTCAGTGCGATTGCAACCCACAATGCGGTGATCGTTTTAGCGACCCGCTTAACCATTCCCACACGCCGCGACGCAGGCATTGTCATCACCGTTCTCCACTTGTTCACGTTGGCGCTCATGCACTGAGCCGCGTGTCGACAACGGCCAGATCAGCCTTGCCCGGGATATAGTTGACCGAACGCACGCCCAGCATCTTGCGTAACGTGTCGGCGGGGACTTCCATCGGACCGGGGCCTGCCGCCGTGCCCGGCGCCGGCTGCGGGAACGCGGTCGACAACGCGGAGTAAAAGCTGATCTCGCCTTCAACCTTTTGCGCGACCTGATGCACGTGGCCGTTGAGCACCGTCACCGAGCCGAACCGCTTCATCATGCTCAACGCCTGAGCGCTGTCATCGGTGCCCCAGCCCCACTGCGGATACAAAGACCAAAGCGGGATATGCGCGAACACCACAATTGGCGTGCTGCTCGTACGCCCCTGCAGGTCTTTCTTCAGCCACGTCAGTTGTTCATCGCCGAGAAATCCCAGGCCGCCGCCACGCAGATCCAGCACATTCGTCAAGCCGATGAAATGCACCCCGCCCTGGTCGAAGCTGTACCACTTCGGGTCCGCCGGTTTGGCGAAGCGCTCGAAATATGAACCGCCGTCGTCGACGAGAACATCGTGTTCACCCGGAACGTAGTGCACGTCCAGCCCTGCGCTCTGGATGATCTGCGTGGCGGTATCGAACTCGTCGGGCTTGGACAGATGACTGATGTCGCCGGTATGAATGATGAACTTGGGCTTCTCCGCGCTTGTGCGGATCTTGTCGACGGCTTCTTTCAAGGTACCCGCCGGGTCGACGTTCGGATCCTTGTTGAAGCCGATATGACTGTCGCTGATCTGCACGAAGCTAAACGCATGACGATTGACTTCGGCCGCCTCCGCAGTGCCGCTGATCAGCTTCGAGCCCGGCACGCCGCCGTTCATGGTCCACAGCATGCCCGCACCGGCCCACGCCATGCAAGTCAGTGCGGTGCGCCGTCTGGCGCCGTGTTCCGTGAGGGGTTCCGGTGGTAGGATTTTCTTGTCGAGGTCGGGCATGAACGGCTCCTGATGGGTGGGTGTACAAAACGGAGTTGCACGTCGGTGTGTATCGCTCCATGCCCACCAAACTCAGGCGTTCATCGCTTTATTCCCGGTAAATTTTTTCGCCAAACTCCCATAATCGGGAATAAATCGGGAAGCCGGCCGGTAAGGTCAATTGAGAGCCGGCCTCTTGCATCGTGGTGCTTCGGTACCGCAATACCGTGGTCTGCGCCGACCGGCGACCCGTCATTCGCATGAGCGCGTGACGCCTGTTCATTACGTTCCGCGGCAACATCGGTTGCCAGGGAGAGTACCGATGGCGAAGCCCTCGCCGAATCGCTTTGACGCGGTGTTGCTGCCGCATCTGGACGCGGCGTATAACCTTGCCCGCTGGTTGAGCGGCAGTCCTACGGATGCCGACGACGTCGTGCAGGAAGCCTTCCTGAGAGCCTTTCGTTTCTTCGATGGCTACGAGGGCGACAATCCGCGCGCCTGGCTGCTGGCGATCGTGCGCAACACGTGGTTCACCGAGTGGCGCAGGCAACATAACCGCGCCGATGCCACGCCCTACGACGACTCGCTCAATGTCGACGATCAGCTTCCCGGCTGGGCCGATGAAAGCGGCGACGATCCGGAGAAACTCGCCGTGCGGCAGGACGAGACCGAACTCGTGCATCGCGCGCTGGCTACGTTGCCGGTTGAATATCGTGAGGTGATTGTGTTGCGTGAGCTGGAAGACATGAGCTACAAGGACGTGGCGGCGGTGGCGGGAATACCCATGGGGACCGTCATGTCGCGGCTTTCGCGTGCGCGCCGCCTGCTGTGCGCGGCGGTACGAGCGGCGCAAGGCGGCCCGGAACAGCAGGCAATACGTCTGGTCAAAAAACCACCCGCCGGTCCCGAGGAGTCCAAGCGTGGAAACTAGATCCAACTTATCGTCCAATGTAACGCTCGCTGAAAAGCTGCGTGACGGCTCGCTTTACGAACGGGCTCCGGAATCCCTGCGTGCGCAGGTACAAGCCCGGTTGAAAGCGGAAACAGCGAAGAAAAGTCCGTCGCCCTGGAACTGGTCCTGGCATATGTCAGGACTGCCGTTCGTCGGCGGAGGAGTCGCGGGGATCGGCTTGTGCTCGCTGGTCTTCTTGACGCTGCTCTGGACCCAGCAGCCAACCCGTGGCGGTGACCTGCAACAGGAGATCGTATCGAGCCATGTGCGGGCGCTGATATCGGAGCGCCCGATAGATGTGGTGTCCACCGATCAGCACACGGTCAAGCCCTGGTTCAACGGGCGCATCGACTATGCGCCGCCGGTGGTCGATCCGCAGGCGCAAGGCTTTCCGCTGGTCGGCGGCCGGCTCGATTACGTGGATCATCGCCCGGTTGCCGTGATGATCTACCGGTACCTGAAGCATCCGATCGATTTGTATGTCTTCCCTGAAGATCATGGCAAAAGCGGACCGTCGTCCACGCCTCTGACCACGCAATCCAACGATGGATATTCGCTGGTCGAGTGGCGCCAGGACGGCATGGTGTACTGGGCAATCAGCGATGCATCCTCGGTCTACCTCAAGCGGTTCGCTGAAGCAATTAGGGCCGGCACGCGGCAGTAAGCGGGAATGCGTTGGCTTTGATAACGGCGGTCTGCGGAGCATTGGTCTGCTGATCGCCGGACGAACCGCAGCTGGGCCGCAGCGTCATCGCGTTTTGCGCTCTCCTCGGCTAGCGATTTTTTTACCGGCGCCAGAAGGCGTCGCGGTCTTGCGTCTTCCACAGCAGCGTTAGTCGCTGCATCAGCACGTTCTCCCTATCCAATCGCTCGCTTGTGCCTGACGATAATTCAGCGTCTCATGCAAACAACACTGCGCATCGGGAATTATCGGGCGAGATAATCGTTTTTAGTTGTAAGACCCATGCTGCTGGATCCCTTAAGCGAATGCCTGCAACCTCGTGCCGCCGCGCGAGAAGACAGCCGTTTTCCGACTGGTTTTCAACCAAAACATATTACTTAACGCTGTCGAATATCTTTCGAATAGACGCATAAAACGCAGTTTTGTAACGATCGGAAAAATGACGCGTAACGTCTGTAATGGCACTTCGTGTTCAACTGAATTAGCGTTCAGTTGTGCTCCCTTGATGCAGTGTTTCGAGTCGGTCCGATAACTGCTTATAGTACAAAGAGTACGAAGCAAGGGTTAAGGATTTGTCGTCAAACCAGGTTGGGAGAAATGTCGTGAAACGCCTGAATTCTTGGCTACCGCTGGCGGCGGTGGCAGTAACCGCGGCCTGCATTTGCGGGCCGGCGAATGCACGGGTTTTCGTGGGTGTCGGGGTTGGCGTGCCTTATTACTACCCGGTCGCGCCGGTTCCGTATTACTACCCCTACGCGCCAGCAATCGTGACAGTACCGGCGCCTCCGCCGGTCAATTATGTCGAACAGGGACAGGTGCAAGAACCCATGCAGGGTCCGGGCCCGTCGGCTGATGTCTCAGGACAGCAAGGAGGTTCCTGGTACTACTGCGAGGCATCGAAAGCGTATTACCCATATGTGAAGGAATGCCCGGCCGGCTGGCGCCCCGTCGCGCCGCAACCAGGCAACTCTCAGTAATTCTTGAACGGAAGGTCAAAGCGTCATGAAGTATCCAAGACTTGCATTACTCGTTTCAATGGGGGTTTCGCTAGGCATTCTGGGCGGTTGCGCCGTCGTGCCATCGGGACCGAGCGTGATGGCCCTCCCCGGTACTGGCAAGACTTTCGACCAGTTCCGCGCAGACGATGGTTCATGTCGTCAGTTCGCCTATGGACAGGTGGGTGGCGACCAGGCCAATCAATCCACGACCAATAGCGCGGTGGGCAGTGCGGTGGTTGGTACGGCGCTGGGCGCGGCAGCAGGCGCGGCGTTCGGCGGCGGTTCGGGCGCAGCGGTGGGTGCCGGCGCCGGTTTGCTGGCCGGCAGCATGTTCGGCGCGTCCAACGCACAAGGTTCGGCCTATGACGTGCAGCGCCGCTACGACTACGCGTATCTGCAGTGCATGTATGCGAATGGTGACCGGGTGCCAATGCGTGGGCGCATGATGAGCGCACCGCCGCCACAGGGCGTTTATTCGACGCAGCCTCCGCCCCCGCCACCGCCTCCGGGGATGCCGCCGCCTCCGCCGCCGGGCTATTGAAGAAAGCTTGATTTCGTTCGCGCCCGGTCGAGAGGTTCTGTTGGTGGAGTGCGAACGAAATTCTTATCCCAGCGTGCGGATCGAATTGCTGATTCCGCGCGCGCAATCAATGACTGCCGGCGCCAGGCGCAGTTCCGCTTCGGCGAGCGTCCAGCGGCTTGTGGGCGCAACAACATGCACCGATCCCACCGGCCGCCGCTCCCCATCAACTACGGCCGCGGCAATCGTCATATCGCCGATAAACAACTCTTCCTTGTTCGACGCGTACCCGCTAAGCCGTGCTTGCGCCAGCCGCAAATCAATCTCGCCGAGATCTGTCACCGTGTATTGCGTATGCGTCGCACGGTCACTCCGCTCCAGCAGCGCACGTGACTCGTCCTCCGGCAATGCCGCCAGATAAGCCCTCCCTGACGCAGTGCAATACATGGGGATGCGGCTGCCGATCGGCATGTGAATCGGCAGGAATTTCGTGCATACAAAGCGCGCGACATACACCATCTCGACACCATCCGGCTCCGTCAGGTTGGTCGTCTCTCCCGTCACGTTTGTCAACTCCGACAGGAACGGATTGGCAACATCAATCAGCGTATCCGCGGCCAGATAGTTAAAGCCGATCTGCATCGCCTTCGCCGCCAGCTGGTAACGCTTCGTGCGCGGATGCTTCTTCACATACCCCAGCTTTTCCAGCGTGTAGATCATCCGCTGCGCCGAACTCTTCGTGATCGACGTCGCCTCCGCCACTTCCGGAAGCGTCATCGTCCGCCGCTGTGCGCTGAATGCGCGCAGCACCGCGATGCCCTTCTCCACCGACTGATTAAACAGTGCGTCGGGTGCATCGTCGGTGATTGCAGGCACGTCCGTTTGAACGCCCGGTTTGCTTCGCTTCATGGATTCACCCAATTGTGTGGCTCACGCTTCGAGATCATTATGCAACACTATCATATCGAATATCGATACGCATATTTCGATTGACGATTTTATTGTCTCGAATAAGATACTCAAAACGTCAATAAACGATTCTTCGATTGGTCTGTCCAATTGTTCCTTCCTAATGAGTGGAGAGCCTCATGTACCAGTTCGTCAAACGCTTCGCCTGTGTATGCTCGCGGGCGCGCCGGCGCGGTCGATGGGCGCCACCCCTAGTTATGCGGTCGGAGCCACTGCCACGGGCGTGCCGTTCACCTTCCTCGACGTCAAGTCCAACTCGATCCAGGGCTTGCTGGTCGATGCGATCACCGCGACCGGGAAGGCGTCAGGCTTTGACGTCAGCATTGAACAAACCACGTTCTCCTCACTAATTCCGTCGCTGACGACCAAGAAGATCGACATCATTTCGTCCGCGATGCTGAAGACGCCTGCGCGCCAGCAGGTCGTCGACTTCTCTGACACCGTTTATTCGTATGGCGAAGGCCTCATCGTGCGCGCCGACGACACCGGCAAATACCCGACAATGGATTCGCTCAAAGGCGAAGTGGTCGGCGCTCAAGTGGGCACGGCGTTCGTCGACGCGCTGAACAAGAAGGGCATTTTCAAGGAAGTGCGTACCTACGATTCGGTCGCCGACATCATGCGCGACGTCGCGCTCGGGCGCATCAAGGCCGGCTTCGGCGACCATCCGATCATTGCCTACCAGCTTCAGCACAACCCGAATCCGCAATTGCGGCTGGTCAAGGAGTATCAGCCGGAAGTGGTGGGACAGGTGTGCTTCGTTGTCCGCAAAGGCGACACGGCCACGCTTGACCAGTTGAACGCGGGCATCAAGAAGATCAAGGCGGACGGCACCCTGATGCAGATCATCAAGAAATGGCAGGTGGAATAAAGACATCCTCAGCACATAGAGGATAGAGCCATGTTCTTCCAGAACGCCATCGAGTTCCTGCCGATCCTGCTGAAAGGCGCGGTCGTCACGATCGAGATCACCTTCTGCTCGTTCATCCTGAGCACGCTGCTCGGTCTCCTGCTGGCGCTGATGCGCGTGTCGTCGAACAAGTTCGCTTCGCGCGCCGCCGCGACGTTCATCAACGTGATCCGCGGCCTGCCGATCATCGTCCAGCTCTTCTATATCTACTTCGTGCTGCCCGATCTCGGCGTGCGTTTGTCAGCGTTCCAGGCGGGGTTTATCGGTCTTGGGATCGCTTATTCCGTCTATCAGGCCGAAAATTTTCGTGCGGGCATCCAGGCGATCGATCACGGGCAGATAGAGGCCGCGCAATCCATCGGCATGCGCGGCGCGCTGATCATGCGGCGCGTAGTGTTGCCGCAGGCGTTCAAGATTTCACTGCCGTCCTACGGCAACACGCTCGTGATGATGCTGAAAGACTCGTCGCTCGCCTCCACCATCACGGTCGCTGAGATGACGCGTGCCGGACAATTGATCGCATCGTCGACGTTCCAGAACATGACGGTATTCACGCTCGTCGCGTTGCTGTACCTCGGGCTCAGCTTGCCGCTCGTCTATGGCTTGCGCCGCCTCGAACGCCGCCTCGGCCTCAAGGGGAAACGATGATCAAGGTCGAATCAATCCATAAGCGTTTCCACGATCAGGAAGTGCTGAAGGGCGTCAGCCTCAACGTTGAAGCGGGTCAGGTGGTCTGTCTGATCGGCCCGTCGGGGTCGGGTAAATCGACGCTCCTGCGTTGCATCAACGGCCTGGAAACGCATGACGCCGGCACGATCACCGTGGACGGCCATGCAGTCGATGCCCGCTCGAAACACATTCACGAATTGCGCATGCAAGTAGGCATGGTGTTCCAGCGCTTCAACCTGTGGCCTCACCGTACCGCGCTGGAAAATGTCTGCGAAGGCCCGGTGTTCGTGAAAAAAGAAGACCGGGTGCAAGCCCGCCACAAGGCGTGTCATCTGCTCGACAAGGTCGGGCTGGGGCATCGTATGGATGCCTATCCGTCGGAGCTGTCGGGTGGACAGCAGCAACGCGTGGCGATCGCCCGCGCGCTCGCCATGGAGCCCAAGGCCATTCTGTTTGACGAGCCGACCTCTGCTCTCGATCCCGAGTTGGTCGGCGAAGTCCTGAGCGTGATGCGCCAACTTGCCTACGACGGCATGACGATGATTGTCGTCACGCACGAAATGAGTTTTGCACGCGAAGTGGCCGACAGGGTGTGCTTTCTCTACGACGGCACGATCTGCGAGGAAGGCGCCGCAGCCGATCTGCTCGAACGTCCTCAACATCCTCGCACGCGCGATTTCCTGCGCCGGGTGCTCACCTCCTCCGATGCGCCTTCGACCTGAATATCCACCATGAGCCTTGTTGAAGTTGCACGACGTTGCCGCCCTCTCTCTGGGCCGCGACTGCGGAACCGGCCGTCGATACCCCGCCGCTCGATACCTCCATCAAGACCGATGTGCTGATTGTCGGGGCGGGTTATACCGGTCTGTCGAGCGCCTTGCATCTCGCCGCGCAGGGTTTGAAAACCTGCGTGATCGATGCCAGCGAACCGGGCTGGGGCGCCTCCGGCCGCAACGGCGGTCAGGTGATCCCCGGGCTCAAATACGATCCAGATGAACTCGTCCGCCGATATGGTTCGCGCGATGGCGAAGCCCTCGCGCAGATCGCGGGCAAGGCCGCTGATACGGTTTTCGACCTGATCGAACGCCACCAGATCCAATGCGATGCCACGCGCCACGGCTGGATTCAACCTACGCATTCCGACAAGCTGCTTGGCACGCTGCACGCCCGCGCGCGGCAGTGGGAAGCGCGCGGTGCGCCGGTCGAACTACTCGACCGCGCGCAAGTTGCGAAGCGGCTCGGCACTGAAACCTTCATAGGCGGCTGGATCGACAAACGCGCCGGCAGCGTGCAGCCCTTGAGTTACGCGCGAGGATTGGCACGTGCGGCGAAGGCGGCAGGTGTCGCTATTCACGGGGCCACGCGCGCTGTTGCACTCGAACGAAGTTCCGACGGCTGGCGTGTGCGATGTGCAAGCGGTGTTGTCATCGATGCAAAACAGGTGCTGCTCGCGACCAACGGTTATACCGATGCGCTTTGGCCCGGCCTCGCCCAATCAGTGATTGCGGCGAACAGTTTCATTGTTGCAACCCAGCCTTTACCCGACGATATTGCAGCGACCGTTCTGCCTGGACGCGAGGTTGCGTCGGACTCGCGGCGGCTCTTGCTGTACTTCCGCAAGGACGCTGCAGGCCGCTTGCTGATGGGCGGTCGAGGCCCCTTCCGCGAGCCGCGTACTGCTGCTGATTGGGCGCATCTTGAACGCGCGGCGCGGTTGATGTATCCGCAACTCGAGGGTATCGAATATGAGTACCGATGGGCGGGACGCATTGCCATTACACGCGATTTCCTGCCGCATGTGCACACGCCGGCCGAGGGCTTGACCATCGCGCTGGGCTACAACGGACGCGGCATTGCAATGGCGACAACCTTGGGCAAACATCTGGCCGCGTTCATGAGCGGTGCGGCACAGGGTTTGCCCCTCCCGCCCACATCGATCAAGCCCATTCCCTTTCATGCGCTGCAGCGCGTTTATATCAGTGCGGGCGTGGCGTGGTACGGCTTGCTGGATGCACTTTCCTGACAACTTTCTGATAACGGCTGACGTACGCCGCCTGGCGAAAAAAAAGACCTCCGCGAACCGAACAAGCGTAAATTCATTGGATAGGTTCCGGCCGGTTGTGGGGCAGTTGCACGGCTCACGCAATGGGTCAAACGTCGAAGTCGGACAAGCAGTACAGGAGGAGCAACCATGAATACAAAACAAAGTAAAAAGGGACATCTCGAAGCCGCAGCGTCGCATCATGAGCAGGCCGCACGATTTCATCGCGAGGCGTCACATCATTTCGGAGCCGGCAAGGATTACGACCATGCCGCCCATCAGGCGGTCATGGCGCACGGCTACGCGCTTCACGCCATAGACGAAGCCAACAGCGTCGTCAAACACAACGCGGGTGCGTCGACGGTATTGCCGGCGCCAACGGGTACAGCCGAGAGCACGACCGCAGCGCAGCATCACGCAACGGCGGCGGAACTTCATGGTCAAGCGGCGCAGCATTTGCGCCACGCAGCCAAACTTTTCGACGATGACCGAAGCGCAGTCGCCCACGATACCCAGCTAGCGTTTTCCCTTGCCGTACGCGCGTTAGCCCATGGCAACGAGGCGGCCCGGCAGCATGTCACGCTGATTCGCGAGAAAGGGCCGGTGACCGGCGCCGCATGAAAGCGCGCGGTTGAAAGGATGTTGCCGCCCTGGCGTCTTCGACTAGAAGTGCTCTCAACGAAGACGCCAGGGCGCATCGGCGGTCGCCAGGCGTCAAGCAGCTCCGCTTAGATCGTAACAGCCGCTCCGTCGAATGGCTCGGCCACGCTCGTTTGATTCCTGCCTGCGGCTTTTGCCCGATACACAGCCTGGTCCGCCACCTTGATCAGCGCGAGCGCGTCGGCTACCTCTTCGGTATCGGTGCAAGCTACGCCGATGCTTACCGTGATGACCCCGTGTTCGCTGCCGTTATGTTCGATCTCCAGACCGCGGACAGCCGCGTGAATGGCGGCGGCCACCACGGCCGCGGAGACGCTGTCCGTCTCCGGCAGCACGACGACAAACTCCTCGCCGCCGAAGCGCGCGGCAATGTCGCCCGGCCGCTGGCTATTGCGCGCGATTGCCTGTGCCACGGCAGTCAATGCGTCGTCACCGGCCTGATGGCCGTATGTGTCGTTGTAGCTTTTAAACCGGTCGATATCGACGAACAAAAGCGCCAATGGTTTTCCCGAGCGTTTTGAACGATGCCATTCGAGCATGAGACGATCGTCGAGGCTGCGCCGGTTACTCAGGCCCGTCAGTCCATCGATACGCGTCATATCGCGCAATTGCTGCTCCACGATCAGCCTGTGCCGGAACTCCACGGAAAGAAGTTGCGCGGAAAATAACAGGGCGACAATCAGCAATGCCGTGACAATGCCGATGAACCACGCCCGGTTCGTCCAGTCCGCGAAGACGTAACGGGTCGCGGGCGCAATGATCACGATCATCTTCAGCTTGTCGAACCTGCGAAAGTTATAGAGCCGCTCCTCGCCGTCTTTTCCAGACTTGCCGATGAACGACGTCTCATGCGTCTTCTGGAAGCGCTCGAAATTCTTTCGTCCGGTGAAGTTCTCATCAACGGGATTTCCATCGTTCGGATAACGTAGGATCACATGACCGTCGTCCTGCAAGAGCGTGATGTTCCCTCCCGGGCCGAGCTGGACGCCCGATAGCAAGTTCTCGAAGTAGTCAAGGCGGAACGCCGCCACTACCACGCCGGCAAACGAGCCATCAGGATGGTTCACGCGCCGGCTGAACATGAGGTCGACCTCGCCGGGATTCAGGCGCGACTGCAGCGGACGGCTGACGAACAGGCCCAGCTTCGGATTGTCGCGATGAACGACGAACCACGTTCGGTCGGCCAGATCGACGCTGCGTGGAATCGCATTGGTGGAATCCACAATGATCTTGCCTTTCGAATCGAGGCACAACAACGAGCCTATGTATTGGCTAGCCGTCGCGGAGCGGTCGAAGAGAAGTTCGCGGCGCAGGCGATCCGGTAGCCGCATGACATCTGCGTCTTGAGCACCATCCACGGCCGCCTGGACGGAGAGGTCCGTGAGCTCGGTGGTGTACGCGATGTCGTGTTCAATCACGCGCGCGAGGTTGTCCGCATTCTCGATCGCGCGAGCGGTCGCGTCCTGATGCCCCTGCACCAGAATCGCCAGGGCG